>ULTP01034543.1_pt1 | contig 22946 bp, 29 predicted proteins | sample 1957721 | NCBI WGS metagenome assembly ULTP01 (sample SAMEA4835737, study PRJEB28245) | human gut metagenome | biome: gut microbiome; material: fecal sample | place: Denmark | collected 2008 | reverse complement strand
ATAATAGAAGGAAACTCCCAACAGGAACTTGATTTGAGGTTGGAGAAGCAATTACAACTCAATGAAGTATTGAGGGAAGTTGCTATATCTGAGGCACGAAAAAGGGGAGAGGATGAGGCGCAAGTTAATGAACTGTACGATAAGAGATTTAAGGATATTCTAAAGAACAATGTTCAGGATCGAATAAAACTCTTATCTCAAGAAAACGAGATGCAGCTTTCCCAATTGGAGATAAACAACCAGCAGCGCCTTAACGCTCTGGAGAAAGCCTATAAAAGAGGAGAGATAAACGAAAAGCAATATCAGCAAGGCTTATATAATATTCAGAGAGATGCTGCAAAGCTGAGGCTGGAGTTAATGCTGGCTGAAGCTCAGGCTGAATTGGTTGCCGCGCAAGAAGTTCTTCCAGAGACTGAGATTAAGAAAATACAGATTCGGATAGATAATCTGCGTGCTCAATTGGAAACAGTTTCTCTTGCTAATCCGGAAGATGGAGAGAAGACAAAGCAATGGTCTGAAGGCTTCATTTCTGCGTTACGCAATATGCAAGAAGTTGCGGACGAGACTATGGGGGGATGGGCAGACGTTTTCAGTGTGTTTAATGAAACTCTATCCAAAATGGTATCCAGTGCTGATAGTTCCACTACAAGCATAGTTGATATGTTTAAGAAGATGTGGAATCAAATGAGCTCTGAAGATCGAGCTAAGTTGATTCTGGATTCTTTCTCTAGCATATCAAAAGGTGTATCTGAGATCATGAGTAATATGTATGATTCCAGGATAGAGAGGATAGAAGAGGAACAGGAAGCATTGCAAGAATCCCATGATAAAGAAATTGAACAGATTGAAAACTTAGAGACATTCGGTGCAATCTCGGCTGAGGAGGCGGAAGCCAGAAAGCGTGCTGCTGAAGATCGGACAGCTCGTAAGGAGAAAGAATTGGAAAAGCAAAAAGCCCAGATGCAGGAGAAGAGTGCTAAGTGGGAGAAAGCCAACAGTATAGTTCAATCAATTATTGCCACTTCTCTTGCCGTAACTAAAGCTTTGCCAAATTTTGTTCTTGCTGCCATAGTAGGAGTTATGGGAGCCGCACAAACAGCTATTATTGCCGCTCAACCCATCCCCAAATACGCCAAAGGAACCGACAACCATCCCGGAGGTTTAGCCATCGTAGGTGATGGGGGTAGGCGAGAGGGTATCTTAACGAATAAGGGCCTCTTTGCCACTCCTTCCATACCTACATTGGTAGACTTGCCTAAAGGTGCAGCGGTCGTTCCTGATTTGGAACAATACATCTCTGTTCGTCCACTTCTTAGATCGGACTTGGGAGCGATGGCACAGGACGCAGAACGTGAAGGCATTCCCTTCACAGTAAATGTAGATACCGGTGCTCTTGAATTAAGAAAGGAGATCCGCATATTAACAGATGAAGTACGCAAGTTAAGTAAGGCCCGTAGGAAGGAGGCGGTTCAAAGAGAGCTTGATTATCTCCATCGGACAATCTAAGGTAATTAATTGGCGAATTAATTTACCGAAAGCCATCAGGGCCGTGCGACACTTTGGTGGCTTTCATTTCTTTTAATTTAAAACACTGTGTGAAGGAGCGCAGAACGACGTTATGAAAGACATACAGATTTTTAAAAATGAGCAGTTCGGAGAAGTCCGAATTACTATGAGCGAAAGTGGTGAGCCTTTATTTTGTGCAAAGGATGTAGCAACATCATTAGGATATTCTAACACATCTGATGCTATTTCAAGGCATTGTAAATCAGGCGAAATCGTGTATCACGAACATGCTAATGGTATTGGAGGCACTAATATGATATACATTCCAGAAAAGGATGTGTTTCGTTTGATAATGAGAAGCAATCTCCCTGATGCCGAAAAGTTTCAAGATTGGGTGTGCGATGAGGTATTACCTTCTATCCGTAAACATGGCATATATGCCACTGACAATGTGATTGACCAAATTCTAAATAATCCGGATTTTGGAATTGAATTGCTTACGAAGTTGAAAGAAGAGCGTTCAGCTCGTGTTGAGGCAGAAAAGCAGGTAGCAATACTTACTCATGTAAATAAGACATATACTTGTACGGAAATAGCTAAGGAATTAGGTCTAAAGTCTGCCATTGAGTTGAATAATAAATTGAAGGTCTTAGGCATTCAGTATAAAGTTAACCAAACTTGGGTTCCATATACAAAATATTCAGAATTGGGGTGGTTTGATATTAAACAAGAATGTCTTGATAATGGCAGAATAATCTATCACCGGAGAATAACAGGGATTGGTAGGAAAGAAATTCTTAAGATGATTAATGTTACAAGATATAACTATAAATAAATGCTTAATCATGATATACGACGATTTAGATAAAATCCCCATGTCTCGCTTTATAGAAGTGTTCATGGGAAATCTGACTAAAGTTTCCGATGGCGAGCTTGCTGAGGCTGATGCAATAGCAATTGCCGAACGCTTGCTTGCCGAATACTCGGAAATAGTAGGAGGGCGTTCTGCGATAGCGGAAATAACAAAGCAGAATGAAATGCTCAACTGTGAGCTTAAAATTGAATGTATGAGGGTTTGTGAATATCTCATTTCGGAAGGTAAGTTCGAACAAGTAAGTAAGACGCTTGTAAGATTCGGATTTAAGATACCCGCCAAGGATAAGGCTAGAATTCGCCAACGTGTAGCTTCTATTTTGTCCACATCTCAATATAGGCTTGAGAAACTAAGGGATAGCCGGCCGGAAGAGCTTAAGCCGGCAATGAGTAAAGACTACTTTACTAGGGAGAGAATTATGTTGATGGAGCATTTTAAAATGCACATCGATATACACAAGCTTTCTGCAAAGGAATATGCCTATATGGTAAAGAAGGTATGCGAAGAGACACAAGCAATGTTGCGTTCACTTAAAAAGAAATAGTATGTATAAATGTGAGTTATTGGTCGGTGGCTATGCTTATGATGTAACCGATGATCTGTCCAATTGGGACGATGTGAAATTGTCTTTTAAGCGTGATAATTATGACGGTGTGATTAGATCCTTCTCCACGAAGTTTCAGTTTGCCGGGTCGGGTTATTCTCTACTGAAGGGAGAATATAGGAAAGCTTATATAGATGCGTCTGCATCCATTGTATTTTATACACGCAATAACTCATGGACTTGGAATGAGCGGTTCCGTTGTGCGCTTGATTTTTCTACATTCAGTGACGATGGGAGCATAATCAGTATTAACGCAGTTGATGATAGCTTGGCGGCTCTTATCAAGGCGAATAAGGGAACGCAGTATGAGTATCCGGTTGATGATTTGAAGGAAGAAAAGAGATTGTTATATGATCGTTTGCAAATGCATAATCAGGTTAATTATACAATTACAGGCGAGAATGAAGTCGAAAGTGAAGTGGTAATGCATACATATGTAGATGTTCCTCAAAACTCAGAAGATTATAGCAGCACTCTTCCCCTTTATATTGTAACGCCGGATATACAGAATAAGAATGTAGTAGAAGTATATGATGAAGAGCAAAACAATAATATACCATACTCTGATACTACACCGCCTGCTGCCTTTTTCTTGAAATGTTTACGGACTTTCACAACGGTAAATATAAAATTTGACCTTGTTGTTAGAACCTTTGGTGGTAGAGGCCTTTCAAATGTAATCTTACGTCATTATGATGGTACAAGTTATAAAGATATATTACGAGTAGTAATACCTGTAAATGATAATTATTTCGCTATGAAAACACCGAATGAAGGGATTGACATAAAGATGGCAAATGGTGATATGTTATTTTTCGTTTTAACTGCAATAGGAGCCACAAGATTTGATTTTGCTTATCCAGTTGCAGATCCAAGATATATCAATATATCATTTATGGGACGAGATGAGACAATATCTATTGACGTCGTTAGACCAATATCTCTCTTAAATCGTTTATTAAAGTCGATCAATGGTGAAAAGGAAGGAGTAACTTGCGAAATCGCTTCTGGAGTTGATAGTAGACTGGATAATACCCTGATTGTTGCTGCTGAAAGTATCCGTGGGTTGGAAAAAGCAAAGATATATACCAGCTATACAAAGTTTACTAAATGGATGGAGGCCGAGTTTGGTTTTGTTCCTGTTATAAATGACAATAAAGTGTCTTTTGTTCATAGAGATAGTTTATTCACTGATGTAGAGATCAAAGACCTGGCGGATCAATGGAATGATTTTACCTATTCGGTAAATGCATCACTTATCTATGCAAATGTAAAGGCCGGATACGATAAGCAGGATTATGATAGTGTTAATGGTAGGGATGAGTTTCGTTTTACGAATGAATATACTACCGGTCACACACTTACGGATAACGTATTGGACCTCATAAGTCCTTATCGTGCCGATGCTTATGGCATTGAATTCCTTGCAGCCAAACGAGGAGAGGATACAACGGATAGTGATAGTGATAATGACATATTCTTTGTAGGATCATCGGTTAGCGGAGGGGAATATAAATTGATTAGAGGTGGAAATTATTCGATAGCAGGCGTTATATCTCCTGAGAGTATGTTTAATGTGATGTATGCTCCAAGATTTATGATTGAGGCAAACAAAAAATACATAGGTGTAAGTGCCTCTTTGCTTACATTTGCATCATCCAATGGTAATAGTGATATCGTTATTAATGGTGTTGCTGAGACTGAGGATATCCCTATAAATGAATCAGACTTTACAATAGGTGAAGTCAGCGTGGAAACCGGTGATGTTGATGTTCCTGTAGACTTAAAAGGCTACATTTCTCTAACTCACCATGGAGAGGTTTATAAAGGTTATATAAGTAAGTCTGATTTCAATTATGGAAAATCGGAGACTGTTAAGTACATTTTAATAATAAAAAGTATCGAATAGCGGCAGTACGATTGTATATCAAATTTTAATTCGTATATTTGCAATATGTAGGTGAAGGAGCCTGCTTCTCAAAAAAGGACGTAAAGACATGGTTAAGATTGGCGACGTTTGCCCATTGTTCTTTAATCCAATAAAGGACAAATTCGGGATTGAAGTAGATTATATACAGAAGTTTTATACAGGTGACAATATTCACTTGCAGATATTTGCTAATGTAGGCGAGAGCGTATCAGCCACGCTTATCGATTTAATCAACGACACTTCCACCAGTATTAGTCTTTCGACATACAACCAGAATTCTGAGGTTGTGATGCATTATGCCGTATTGACCGGATTGCCTGACAGTGATTATAAGGTTAATGTAAATGGTATCCTTTCCGAACCTTTCTGCGTGTCTTCTTCTTCTGAATTATTGGAAAGGACAACGCTTATCAGATATTCTCATAAAGATAATAACTCGGTTTTTAATAATATCTTTTGGATCGGAGACACACAGGTTATATTTGATTGGCGTGTTGAGGCGGGCTTTAAACCAAACGGCTATACTCCTAAGCTGGAGAATGAACAATATCGCAATCAATGGCAGGAAATTAAAAATCTGTATTCTGTTCCTTATGATTCATATGTGCTTACTATTGGTGACGCCTGTGGAGTTCCTTATTGGTATGGCCGGCACTTGAACCGGATATTGTGTCTTTCTAAATTTATTGTGAAAGATACCGGCTTTGTACGGTCAGAAAACTCGGTACCGGAAATGTCTCAAGTTATCGAGGATAGTCAGTTGTTTAATCTCTCTATTACTTTAGAGCCTCAGGAAAATAGTATTGTCGGCATAGCGGGAAGACCGGAATCTGGTTCTTCTAGCTCTGTTGTAGGATTTGTTATTACCAATCCCAAGGATGGAGAGATGCTGCAATATAGCAAAGAAGATGCTGCTTTTGTTAATGTTGATTATGTTGGTGTGTGATGAAAAAGAGAGTAAGTAAAATATTGTGGTATGGAAGTGATGTAAATCCTGATGGAAGTCCTATTGTACCTGATGTGTCTCCAAATATAGAAAGAAATTTGGAAGGACTTAATGAGGGGGAAATCTATATCCACAATGAAGATAGCAATCCTTTTATATTTATAAGAACTAATAAGAATCGAGTTGTTGCAATAGGAGGGGCAAACTTGGATGAGCTATTCAAGATCTTTCTTCGTAAAGACAAATCAGATTCCACTAATTATTTGCTAAGGTTATTAGGAGGACTAGAGGTTGGCGAAGCTATAGACTCACTTATCGCGGGCAAGGGCATAATCGCGGATACAAATGGGAGGATACAAGCAGACCGCATGGAGTTGCGGTCATCGCTGACCGTTTTGCGTCTTATCATCAACGAAATTCAGGCAATGGCCGGGGATTTCTCTTTCTCTGACTGCGGTACCATTGAAAAGGTTGAGCTGTTGGATGATGGCACTTACCGGCTTACTATGGAGAAGCGCACAGATACGGATTGGACTACATTAGAGGAAAACGACGTATTATGTTCTATCGTTAACTCGCTGTTGATCGGAGGTACCGACTACTATACTTCTTGGTTCAGACCAGTATCGAAAAACCGCAATGATAACACTTTGACTGTAGTCCTTTATCCCGACAGCGAAGTACCGGGCGGCAAGAACTACCCACCGGTTGAAGGGTATAATGTGACTCGTAAAGGTAATGCGAAAGTTCCGGATGCTGGTGAAGCTCCGAACGAGCGTGCTCAAAGCTGGCTGCTCTCATCCCGTGAAGGTAGGATCATGTTTTTGCAGAATGTGTTTAAGCCCATTCTCGAAGATTACAACTATGCGTTGACTCTTGGACGCTTCCCCAACGTAAAGATGATAGAGAGGCTTCCTATCGGCTCTACTGACGTCGGTGTAATGTCGAAGATAGGTGTTTTTGAGAAAATCTATGAAGCTGACTGGAATGGAACGATTATCCCTAAAAAGGTGGATCGTGGTGAATGGTCTTTGACTACAGCACAAGGTGATGAACCTTACCGATTTGTAGACTATGAAACTCTTTTAGAGAATCAGAAGGTAATAACTACACTGGAACAGCATACTGCTTATCATTATGGCTGTAAATGGGGATGCCTGATTGATAAAACGACTGAAGAACCTAAATGGAACTCCGCTGGTTGGGTATTGCTCGAAGGGGATAAGAACTACTACTTAGATTTCATTGCCCCCGGTACCGCAAAACGCGGTCAAGTAAATATGGATATAACTGCATGGATTAAATACGCCAATCGTGACATAACTAATGTGTTACTAGCTACTACAGGTGTATCGATAGAGTGGCTTCGTGATACCGGTAATATTCCGGCTGATAATAGCTGGAAGCCTGCCTATGTGGACGGTCAAAAGAATGTGATACACATTGATAACACTGATGAGCATGGAGTCGGTATAGGTTTTGGTTATGATTATCAGAGAGTAAAAATTATCTGCCGGGTATTTATCCCGGTGGGCGAAGATATAGAAACAGTAGAAAATTATGTTGGATTTAGAATTTGAAAGTTATGGATGAAATTAAAACAGATCGTTTTAGTACGCGTGGTTTTATAGTATTTCCTACGGTTGTAATATACCGATACAAGTGGCTGGGAATAATTAATCGTATCGGAGTCACAATTCTACATACTCCCCACGGAGGTGTAGAAGATTGGGAGAAGGCTGTCAAAGAGAAGACGGGGATTAAGAAATTAACAGTTATAGAACATACATAGAATGGCTATACAAACCCAACCCAAAGACGTACAGGTACATATTGATCCTTATTCTTTCCTGGCAGAGATACAGGTTCTATCCGGCAATCCTGTGCAGAACTATAACAAGGATACGAACGACTATGAGCCGGATCGCTCGCTTATTCCTTGTGTGTTGATGCCTTACATATCCGTTCAGGACCCGGAAGGTTTGATGAACGGCAGTCAGGCAATTACTGGTGCCGAATGGTATGAAGGCGCTCCAAAATCAGATGGCAGTAATCGTATCGTAAATAACGATGATTATGTCGTGTCCGCAACAGGTAAACCTACTTATTCTTTGACGGTAAAGAAGAATGTGGATTATAACAATCCGATAGAGTTGCATTGTATCTTTTCTATCACGGACAAGCGAAAGAATACCCAGGAAAAGTTTGAGCGTAGCATTGTACTCCGGACGAGTATTTTTGACTCAAACAATTATTCGCTGAAGATCAACCGGCCAAAAGGATGGACTATAAACCCGCTCGAAGTAATACCGAATAGTAAAGGAGAATGGCTTTATTCGATCACAGCTCAGGTGTATTCTGGTGAAGATAAAGTATCTGATGCCAACGCAGCTTATTGGTGGCAGGTTCTTGACGGTACGACGTGGAGAGACTTTTCAGAGGATGAGTTAGATGTATTCGTTTCTGGTAAAAACGCCAATGGTACCTGGGGGAAAACTCTTACACTGGATGCCCGGTTCTTCAGGAATATTTCAGTCCGTGTTCGTGGTGCTTACTATAGCGGTACGCGTCCATCTTCTCCGACTTCGGACGAGATGCAGGCGACGACTTCCATCAAAGTGGAGATGCCGGGGACATTGCGTGCCGACATTCGGCAGACGAAAGGCATCAAGATCAACTCTCGCATGAATACCACTGTAGGTTACGAGTGTATATTATCGTATAATAAGCAATTGATTGACAGTAGCAAGGATAGTCTATTCGTGATTGACTGGTACGCGAAGTCTGCGAAAGCGGGCAGTACAGCAAAGAATGTGGGCCGTGGAAGAACGGTGGAGTTTATTCCTTCTACATATTCATTCGATCCTTTGTATCCCATATCGGTATATGCTGCTGTGAAAATGTATGTAGTAACAGCATTAGTGACTACAAATGATGACAAAGTCTTAACTACGAGTGACGGCAAATTGATTATAACACCTAAATATGAATAGCTTATGAATTATCTGTTAGTGAAACCTGAAGAACTGGACGGGCAGAATTACGATTACAAGTATGCCGAACGGATTCCGGACGGCCGTGTAATCCTGCCACTCAGTGCTTTGAAGGTGCTTTCCAATTTTGCGCCGAACATCCTTTCGGATGACAAGTTGAAAGTGCTGATAAAAGAGCAAAAGGAAAGCGGCCTTTATGATCCTCCCCAAGAAGATGAGGACAACAATAGTGAAGAACCGGTAACTGGTGGAAGCAGTAGTGATAGTGAATCTCCGGAAGAAGATATCACTACTGAAGAATCGCCCGAAAACCCAGTTGAACAGGAAGGGGGTGACGTATGAATCTTGAAGGAAGTTTTACCCTTATTGCTTTAATGGATGGTACTACCATCAACGGAACACTTCGTGTAGAAGGCACTCCGCTTGTACAAAGGTATAATAAAGGCACGGCTGTTTTCATTCCCGATTTTGAGGCGTTGGCAGAAAATAGCCGTCCTGCCGTTGTTGTGATCCTGCGTGATATCTCTGATGGCAGTGTCTTGATTCCTAATACGATTGAGTTTCGATATAATGACTTGCTTCTGACCTTCGGCAGCAACGGTTTGTCCACGAATGCCGGTATGGTAGGGTATTTCAAAAAAGTGGATGCTTACAGCACAACAATCGGTGGTGACACTTATAAAGTGCCTGCTTTGCGTGTTATGAAGAATCTTGTGCCAATCTCCGGGTATGATAATGACCGGATCACTGTCTCAGGTACCGTTGAGATTGGCGGCTCTTCGATTGCCTTCAATGCGCTGTCGAAGGAAGTTGTTATTCAAGAGTCTACTGGTAATCAGTATGATGTGCTGATATCTAACAATAAAGGTTCTCAACTTCTTTTGGACGGCGAATCCCTTACTGAAACAGCACGTATTTTCAAAGATGGCGTGGAAATAACCGATTATACAGGGTTTACATTTCAGTGGGTTAAGATGCTTGGAGCCGGTGATACCAATTGGGGTACATCTCGCACACAGGCAGTCTCTACCAGTGATGTAGACAACGTGTTGAAACTACGTTGTGATGTGAAGAAAGACGGCTTACTAGTCGCCTCCGGGTATGATGAAGTGACTGACTTTTCCGATCCATACTATACGGTCATCAAGATTACCGGTATTAGCGGTAATACAGTAAAGAAGGGTGAAACGGCAACGGTCACTCCTGTTGCCGCGAAACGTAGTACGGGAGAAGAAGTTCCATCACTCATTACAACCTGGACATTCTCTCTGAAAGATAATGCCGGTGCTGCATTTATCCTTACTGGTAAGAGTGCCGCCACGTTTACAGGTGCTAACGCAACAGTGACTTATGAAGACATGGTTCGTGCTAAGATGGGTTTATCAGGCTCTATTAGCGGGGTTGCATAAATTGTATGATATGATACTGACAGGAACATTTTATTTGGTTGCTGAAACAGAACGTCTTTGGATTGGTGTCAATCCAGAGACGGTATCTTTGGATGCTAATAACGTACAGGCTGCACCGTTACAGGTCCGGTTTTGGGCCAGTGAAGGGAGTAATAAGGTGGCCATGTCTGTCTATCTCACGTTCAGGGTTGAAAGCGTTGTAGGGAGTAGTGTAACGAAGTTGTTTGAGGACAAACCTGTTTCAAAGGTCAGTTCTTATGACTACACTATTCCTTCAGATCAGTATGCTACCGCTAACCGTATCAGTATCTATGCTTATGAGGATGCTGCACGGACGAAAGAGATTGATAGCAAACAGGTGAACATTGTTGCCGCCAATCCTACGCCTTTTCCGCGTTCGGAAGATTGGAATGTGGACAATGTGTATAAGAACGGAGAGTATCTGAAGCAAGACAATGTGCTGTACATGTGGACCAGCCGCGTTCCTGGAAATACGGAGATTAGCCCGAAGGAATGGATTGAAGCTCATCAAGAGAGTGGACTATGGACGCCTTATCCTTACGACAAGTTAATTGCGGCCGAGATTGCTCTCCTTAATTTCGCTTTGATAGGCTCGGCTGTATTCCAGGATGAGTATATGATATCGCAGCAGGGTGTTGATGCATCGGGCAATCCTACCAATGATTTCCGAAAGTTTGGCACGGAAGAATTTACTCCCAATCTTCTTCTGGATTTTGCTACGGGTTTGTTTGAAGGTAATACCGTCAAGGTGAATGGAGGTATTTTTAAGAATATACAATCTCCGAATGGTTCTTTTAAGATCGATGAAGAAGGCAATGTCGAGATCATAGGTAAATTCTTAACCTCAGCGGGAGGGACACGAATAGAGATAGACCCTGAGGGAAATAAGATAACTATGTATAATCAAGACAACAACGAAGTCGGACGTATCAGTTTTGTTGAAGAAGATTGGATGGGAGGTAAGAATTACTACCCTAAAATCAGGCTGAGGACCTATCACAATGATGTGCTAAATTCAGAAATGAATATATCAAGCGCTGAAATTACATCATCAACAGATATGAGCGGTGACAATTATTTTTTTAATCTGAATCCACGAACAGGATTAAGGTTTTATAAAAATGATGTTCTAGGGAATACTTATCCGGCAACGTAAGGAATAAAATTAACAGAAAGAGAATAAAACAAAATGTTTAACCGGGATGAATCTGTAGTAAAACAATCGTCCCTTAAAAGTACAAAGATATGGAAAAAATACAGATAGGTGATTTTCCGATAGGCACTCCAGCTTCTTTTGTTGGAATTGATGCATCTGGAAAAGAAATTTTAGCAAAGACAGATGATGTTTTGAGAATGGATTATAAGGCTGTCTCATCTGGAACAAACAAAATGAGATATACTCAGTATAAACCCGGCTCTACGACAGGAGTCGGGGGGCGAATATTGTTAATCGCCCCAATTCCTAATTTAACAGATACGATTGATGCTATAGGCGTTTTAGGTTCATTGTTTTTATTGAGGGGTGGAGTTGTAGATGGTCAACCGTATGCTCCTTTCTACGTTAAAACAGATTTGTCTTTTTTTAGAGTAACAGGAAGGTTTATTGGAGATTTAAAGATTGCAAGTGCTGCACTTTATGGGGCAAGTACAAATTTTAATTTAGGTACATGTTATTACAGCGGGCAACTTTATATGGCAATAAAGTTCAATACGGAATATTCTTTTAGAACATGTTTCCAAGGTTTTTATACCGATGATTGTGTCTTTACGCATGTTTTAACAACAGATATATCTGAGTGGACAGATTTATAAAGATAGAATGGAATGAGCAGGCAAATCACTCCGCCTGCTCATTCCATTCTATCTTTATCTTGTATCTATTACCCTGTGGTTCAATAAACAACATCTTAGAGTGTTCTTTTAACAAGTTAATCACTTTCATGTCGATATCATCAAGGTATATCTCACTCTTAGTCGTATCCATTCAATCCTCCTTTCTTAACCCGATTTATAGCGTTAGTCTTATCTGTATATTTTCTTTTTATTGTGATTTTTTCAAAATGGCCGGAAATATAGAAATACTTAAAATATTTCTTGTCTATATTAGTTAGATTCTTTCTGCGAATGGCATAGCTCAAAGTGTGTTTCATCAGCCCCAGATACGAATTCATGCCATCCGTACATTTTCTCACCTTCTCAAAATCATTTATTTCCGTATGGTTCAGTCTGTACGTTAAGTTCCGGAAATTAGCCACCGTTCTATTGGAAATGTATATCCGATCTCTTTTTACCACTGCACCTGTAAATTTGACGCCCTTTGAGTAATGTTGGAGATACACTTTGTTTGGATGTAAAGTAAGCCTACATTTAGCTTCCAGGTATTTTCGTATAGGGGAGATAGCAGCAATGAGCTTGTCTTTATTTTCATCCACTATATAGAAATCATCCACGTATCTTCCGTGAAATACAAAACCTAACGTATCTTCCAGATAATGATCGAATGGGTCCAGATAAAAGTTAGCGTAAAGCTGTGATGTAAGATTGCCTATAGCTAAACCAAGGTCCTTATCTTGCAAAAACAGGCTTTTTCCTGGAGGAAGAAAACGCCATTTTGCCTCCGGAGATTTACGTATGCAGTTTTCTTCCGGATTATGCAGGATGGTAATGGATGACAGATAACGCAGGTCTTCTTTATCCGGACCGTTGTAGTTTTCACGTATAAACTCATCCATACGCTTGTTTAGTAGCCTTTTTGATATGGACATGAAGAAGCTTTTAATATCCATTTTCAATATATAGCAATCCTTTGTATAACCATCGCTACACATCCGTATATCCTCATGCAGCCTTTTCACGCCATACAAAGTTCCTTTTCCTTTACGGCAATTAAAAGTGCGATTTGTAAACTGTGCTTCAAGCAAGGGTTCTATGCGCAATGCGATATAATGGTGTATAATTCGATCTCTAAAGTCAGCAGCGAACACCTCCCGGTAGACGGGATGATCAACGATAAACGCGATAGAACGAGACGGCTTATATGTGCGGCTATTGATTTCATTGCACAGATCGACAAGACCTTCTTCATAGCCCACTTCAAAGCTAAGGGAATTAATAGAGTCACGTTTGTCTTTACGACAATCGTAATAAGCTTCAAATAATCCTTCTAGTTCTACCACTTTTCTTTTTTCTTTTAAATAATGCTGTAACCGGCCTAACCCGATTCTTGTTCGTCGTCTTAGTATTGTTCCAGCGATTGCCGTTACTGAAATTCAGATTCCACGCGTTCGTAGCCGAGTTCTCGGTTGTTTCTATGACTTACTTAGTCTTAACTCAATGGGAGTGCATAGACCATTCAATAAAAGAAATAGCTCTCTCACATCATCCTTGATGAATGCGATTCTCGCTGCCCAACAGGTAATTGTACCTGTGTGGCACTCTTCCATGCTGTGATTTGTTTACCGATGCTGCTCGTCATTCCGGCGATGTTCGCTTGTTGACCAAGAGTGATTAACTTTCTTTCCGCTGAAAGGCGGATGAGCACCTTTAAGAGCTCAAATTTTACAACGAAACCGTTCAAGTGCCTTGAACGGTTATCCTTAAACATGTTTGCAAGCTGTATGTACTCAAAGAGTTCAAGAGCCACGTTTACCATTTTCTGCCCGATGGTATATTTGTAAAGCCGTGGAAATTTCGATTGATAATCCACGATTGTGTTAACCAGTTGATATGTGTCACGATAAACCTTTAACTCCGATGCTAACATGTTGTCCTTTTATATTTTACAATCTTTTTAATTACCCTTTAAACCTTAAGAGATAAAGAGTTAAAGGGTTAAAGAGTTAGAATGCTGTAACCGGCCTAACCCGAAGCTTGTTCGTCGTCTTAGTAGTGTACCCGCGATGGCCGTTACTGAAATGCAGAAGCCACGCGCCCGTAGCCGAGCCCTCGGTAGAGCTCCAGTAGGTAACTCTTGACAACTGCGTAGCTCCGCTGATTTTTTTCAATGCAGCATTTATGGCATCATACTTTTCGTAGATCATCCCTAACTCTCCTAATGATGGTAACCACCACGAACCGGCAGTCACGCCTCCATTGCTATACGCTGCGCAATATCCCGGTGCATACCCTTCTCCATCTCCAGCGAATGCAGCTGAAGCGACAATCTTGCTAGTATTGCTTTGGCCCGCATAATCAACGTCTGCTGTTGTCTTCACCGTTGTTGTTACTGCTCCACCGGAACCGGCAACGGAGCTCCAATAAAGTGAAGATTCGTGAGGTGCAATCAGCAAGCGTCTGCCTCCTGACATGATTGCCACACCTACAGCGTCGGTTCTTGATGTAGTCCACTGTTCCCAAGGTACAAGAATCTTATTTTTATTGCTGTCTAAATAAACAATCCAAACTTCGCCTTTGGTAGCGGTGACTGAAGGCGCTACAACGCTTCCCAAACTAGCCTTACTGATCAATACAGGATTGCCGCTCGCATCCACTCCGCAAAGATAAGCAATATCATTTACTTTATCTAAGTCATTCATTAGTATTTTTTCCATATCTTTGTACTTTTAAGGGACGATAAAAGGATAACAAAAAACATAGGTATCTTTACACGCAAAAATGGTTTACGCATACATCAGAGTTAGCACGTCTAAACAGGACGTAGAAAATCAAAGATTTGAAATCGATAGATTTGCCAAAGAAAAAGGTTTAAATGTTAACACTTGGGTTTCGGAAGTGATTTCGGGAACGGTTTCTACTAAAAATCGTAAACTTGGTTCTCTTCTCAAAAAGATGAAAAGTGGAGATATTCTTATATTGACAGAGGTAAGTCGTCTTGGAAGAAGCCTGCTAGAGGTCCTTACCGTACTAAACCAGTGTGTTCAAAAGAAATATAACCTATATACTGTGAAAGAGAGATACGAACTGGATAATAGTATTTCTTCTCAGATGCTTGCATTTGCGTTTGGATTGATGGCCGAAGTTGAACGCAATCTTATATCTATGAGGACAAAAGAAGCATTGGCGCGTAGAAAAGCGGCTGGACAGCGCCTTGGAAGGAAGAAAGGTGGAAAGAATGCAAGATATAAGCTTGATGATAAAGAAAAGTTGATTCGTTCTATGTTAAGCCAAGGATGTAGTAAAGCGTCTATATGCAGAAAGTTGAAATGTAATGCTAAGACTTTGGATAATCAATTGAAAAGAATGAAGGAAAAGGTTGAAATATAAAAAATAATTCTTATCTTTGAAGCGTAGATTATGCCCATTAACAGCCCGTACTAGGTGTTGTTGATGGGCTTTTTTGTGCCCTTCCGTAAAAAATCCCGTCTGACTCTCACGAGCCGGACGAGATTGTGAGCGAGATAGTGTCCTAACTATCCTATTGCAAAGATAAGATTAATTTTATAAAATTAAAAGTAATGGATACGGAAGTTGTAAATGCGGCTCTTCAGACGGGAAGGGGTATTAGTGAGTTTGGAATGATGGCTATCACGGCAGGCTTTTTTCTTGTATTATCCGCTTTAATGTGGATTGCTTGCTTTCGGTGGTTTATGAGTATTATTAACGGTATATTATCAGCCCAGGGAGCAAATTGGCAGGAATTAAAAAGGCAAATGATTGAAAATAACCACATAATGACACGTATAGCCGAAGGATTACAACCGGAAACACAGTTAAGAGTTAAAACTCTATCTAATCTTCTTTTTGATCTTTCGGTAGAAAAGGTGTGTCGTATTATAAAGAAGATAAGAGAAGAGAATCATATAGTAGATAAGGAGAATACCATTAAGAAGATACGGACTTTGCTAACGAACATACACGAAGATCGTAATAGTAAACTTGATTGTTTTACCTATCATGGCAATAAATTGTCTGATTATACAGACAGGAAATGGATTGATCAAGTGGCAAAGGTGGTAGAGGCTGAAATATACAATGTAGAAGGTCCTAACAATGGGCGTGCCTATACAAACATTGAATCAGTTTATGCTAATATTAGATTAGAATTTTATCACAATTTAAACGAAAGATAATTATGGCAAATGTTGAAAAACTGGCACCTCTTATCCTAAAGTGGGAGGGAGGTTTCGTAAATGACCCCGACGATTTGGGAGGTGCGACTAATCGAGGTATAACGCTTGCAACCTATATGCAGTATTGCCGGAAGAAAGGTTATCCGGCACCAACCGTTGAGAGGTTGAAGAATCTATCTGAACATGAATGGACCGAGATATTAAAGACAATGTATTGGGACAGATGGAAGGCTGACCAGATAGAAAGTCAGTCTGTTGCTAATATTCTGGTAGATTGGGTTTGGGCTTCAGGAAACTACGGCATAAAGATACCTCAACAGCTTCTTAACGTTACTGTGGATGGGATTGTTGGCCCTAAAACGATTGCTGCCGTTAATTCACGTAATCCTCGTGAATTGTTCGATATGATTAAGATAGCACGGTTTGACTTCATTGAGGATATATGTCGAAAGCGCCCTGCTAACAATAAGTTTAAGCGAGGATGGATAAATCGGATTAATGATTTGCTCTTTGAGCTATAATATAACGGCAATGTACTATCACAGCGGAAGGCCGTTCAAAAGAGTTTATATGAACCTTATAGTAACACTAATAAAAAGAAAATGTTCATGAATAATCTAAAAGAAATGGTTAGGCTGTCAATAATAGGCTTTATCGCTTTGCTTGTGATGGTAATTGTGATGTCTCTTTATTCCTGTGGGAGCCATAAGTCTACCACAAGCCAGGAAACATCCATTCAGAGAAAAGATAGTACCGGAAGGGCTGTTGATTTTGGATTTACCAATAAGCAGGATATATCCAACTTCTTACATTCTACTATGAATCGGAAAATAAACTGGAAGTTGTATGATACCAGTAAGCCTGTTAATCCAGATACAGGTAAATATCCGTTGCTGGCCGAAGGTAATACTGAAGAAAACAATGAAATTGACCAAAGTACCAATATCTCATTATCGGATAGTACTGCATTGAAATCGGATAGCTCATCGTCTTCCTGGAGTCAGGAAAACGATAGGCAGGAACAGGAGAAGCAGAAAGACGAAACGACGGTGCCTAAACAGATTTCCGGTGTAATATGGGCATCTTGTATATTATTTCTATTGATGATTGCAGCATGGATAATCTATAAAACAAGGAAAGGAGGTTGATATGATTTAGATCATTGATTATTAGAGATGAGTAGAAGCATCTCGTAAGGATATTAACAATGCTCTCTTTCTGGGGCTTAGAGATAAAAGAAAGCCCCCAACGCTCGCGTTTTACACCACATAAAACAATGATTAAGCATAAGGAATGCACGTTGGAGGCTTATAATACCTTTAACGCTATTCCTTATGCTTTGTTCATATATACAATGTTTTATGTGGTAAGGCAAAGGTAAACATAAAAATGGAAATTCTATGTGTAAATCTGAAATCTTTGCTGAAATATTGGAAATAGTCTCTCAAGAAACGGAGATATCCGTCGAACGAATACTTTCCTCTGATAAAGATACTGAAACCGTTGATGCACGCTATTTGCTAGTTCACATCCTTTCAGAAATGGGATTCTACCCTGTTCAAACATCTATTCATTTACATAAGACCAAAAGAACCATAAACTATATCATATCCAATTTTCAGGAGCGACTGGATAGTGGGAAAATGATGAGAATATATTTGGAAAACATAAAGAAACAGCTTGGAAATAACTGATTTCAAGGGTTTTGTAATATAGGTACTTTTGCTCCACGGTCATATGACCGGAACTAATAGTATATATTATGAGCGAAACAAAAACTTATGTGTTCCCTGAAAGTGGGAACAGCGGTGGCGGTGGCATGATGGCCATGCTTGCTCCGCTTTTGCAACAGAAAGGCATTGACCCTAACTTGCTGGTTGCCATGCAAGGAAAGAACAACAATGGATTCGGTGGTGATGGAAGTTGGTTTATGTGGATTATCTTCCTTTTCTTCCTGTTCCCTCTTTTCGGACGCAATGGATTTGGTGGTAACGGTGATTGTGGTAACGGTGGAGGATTTTCCGGAGCTGGTATCCCTAATTTAATTAACAATGACGCAGGAAGGGAGTTGCTTATGAGCGCAATCCAAGGAAATGGTCAGGCTATCAACAACCTGGCAACAAATTTGAACTGTTCAATCGGGCAGGTTCAAAACGCTATCAATGGCGTAATGTCACAAGTTCAGCAGGTGGGTAACCAGGTTGGACAGAGTTCAATGCAGATTATCAATGCTATCCAGCAGGGTAATTGTAACATTGCTCAGCAGATTGCTTCTTGTTGCTGCGAAAACCGTCTGGCTATTTGTCAGCAGACCAATACGCTGCAAAATGCAATCAATGGCGTGGCTACTGGTCAAGAAAGAGGCTTTGCATCTGTGGCTTACGAAACTCAACGTCAAACCTGTGATTTGCAGAATTCCATTAAAGACAGCACGCAGCAAATTCTTGCTGGCCAACAGGCTGCCGAAATGCGTGAAATGCAGAATAAGATTGATAAGCTTCGTGAGGAGAACAGTACGTTCAAGAGCTCTGCTATGACCTCTCAAATTGTAGGTCAGGCAACCGCACCACTTGGTGCTGCATTGAGCGACCTGAGTGCTCGCCTTGCAAAAATCGAATGTAATCAGCCGGAAGTAGCTAAGGTTCCTTACAGTCCAGTTGTAGGTGTTCCTTCTTGCGTTGCTGCTCAATACGGTCTTTTTAATGGTATCGGATCATGGGGCAACTTTAACGGTTGGGGATAAAAGGAAGGAGGCATTATATGGCATTCATTAGTCCTTTTATCATGGCAAATAAGAATGGTATTCCAAGATTGGAAAGCACTGGAGTTACGGTAGGTACTACCAACGTGCGTTTTTCTTTCCGAAACCATCCATTTCTTTCTGCTCCATTCAGCGGGTTGATCCTGTTCCGTTTGGCGCAGCCAATTCCCTCCGGCACTACTGGCACACTTCCGGTAGTCTTTGATACCAACGGTGCCACTCAGGCGCTGACTACAATCGCCGGTGCAGATGTTACTGCTTCGGATATTACCGGTACTGGAATTTACCTGTGCTATTACGAATCAGGTAGTAACACATTGCAAATTCTTACTGGGGTGGTGTAAAACAATGGGCGGGATTACTCCCGCTCTTTAAAGAGTTAATTAATTATGCCTTTTCAGAATCTAAGAGTAAATAGCGAGTTTTTCATTCTTCATAAGGATGGTACTCCATACATAGAAGTCGGCTCCGTTTCCGGCGTATCTAATCCTGTTCCTGAATTTATGCAACAGCCTCTCCCTTATGGTCAACCTCCTAAAATGGTGGTTGATATAACCATTAAGGTAGGTGAACAGACTGTCACCTTTCAAAAGATACCGGCCATGTCCGATATTGCTGATGCAAACTTTCCCGGAGGTGGAAATATGGTAATATCCGGTTCCCGGGAATCAATGAATGCGGAAGTAGCTGCCATGCGCAACCGCTCCTCTGAGATATTGGGAAGTGTCGATCACCATCGGGCCGTCATGGAATCATGCGACAAGATGCTTCAGGTTCTTAATCCTGAATTTGCAGAGAGGCAAAGGCAGGAAGCGGAGAACAAAGCGCTTCGCCAGGAGCTTGGCGAGTTGAAGGCTATGATGGCTGAGTTCTTTAAGTCTTCTGAAAAGACTACAAGTAGTAACAATTCTAAAAAACAATAAGTATGATGATGATTGAAATTTCCGAGAGCAAAGTCGAGAAGATGTCCGACTATGCGGAAAAGATGCTTCGTTATGGTGGTAAGCTTATGCAGTGCCTGGAAGAGATTTCCGGCGGTGAAGAAATGGGCGAGCGCTGGGATGAAGATCGCAGATATGACGATGACCGCTATTTTGACGAAGAGAATATGGGCGAACGCGGCGGCTATGGCCGTGGTGGCAGTTCAAGTCGTGGTGGCAGTGGCATGGGTGAAAGACGTGGTGTTAGAGGCACCGGACGTTATTCCCGTTATCGTTAAGTGTAACCATGAGGAGTCGCATTATGTGGCTCCTCTATAATACTTTATATTATGAGAAGAGAATCCCTGGATATATATGACGAGCGTCCCAGAGAAATGAAAGCATACCTGTCAAATTTTGGTTGGCATTTCAATAAGAAGATGTGTGATTTTGCTGTTTCATTAATGAAAAAAGTAAATTCTGCTACAAACAAAAAAGAACGTATTGATCCGATAACAAAAGATAAGGTAGATGAATTGCTCACTCGTTATGGTATAAAGCTTGATAATAATGCCTTGTATGATTATATTTATGTGGCAAACATGTGCAAAGCTGATTTTTTGAAATCCTCCGTGCCGGACGAACAGCACCTTGCTTTATACATTAAAGACACGATAGATGATCCGGATGCTCCAGACGGCACAACAATGCGTCGTTGGTATGCAACTATGATTGCGGCAGGGGAACCGATTGAGTGGGATGAAATGTTGTAGATATGATAAAGCAGCAGTTTACTTTACCCAAATATGAGTGGCATTGCTCTGTTTATTATGCGGTTGATTGCTACTATGTAACAGAAATCCTTGCAGAAATGCATGGCATTGGATGCGATGGAGCTATGTTGCGTACAGCCTATGAAAATATGAATTCCGGCAAAATAAATACTGGTGTCACGTACTCCAATTTTGGAAACCGGAAAACGGTGATGGTTATTGCATTGACTTCATCTGCAAAGGAATTTGCCAAGTCTTGGCGTCACGAGTGCGGCCACATGGCAACACATATTTGCCAGGCATTAGACATTACTCCATATGGTGAAGAGATACAATATATTGGCGATGACATAATAGAAGCTATGTGGGAGTATGCGCATCCTCTTTTGTGTGAATGTGACTGCTGCAAACATAAGGTAAAAGAAATGATATGAAAAAGAAACAGATACAAAAAGCGATGAAGAGCGACACGCCTATTAATAGCATGTACGCTCTCATTCCAGAAAAGAGGCGTGAAGCGTTTAAACGTTTTGCTGCCTGTTTTGGTTTTACCGAAGAAAATATCAAGTCCATTTTGGCAAATGAGAAACGATAAATTAGATATATTGCTCCAGCAAGTTGATGATATACCTCATTGGCTGTTTTGCAAAGTGTTGACCGCACTTCAATGGAACGTCTATTAAACAGGGTGTCTGGCGTGTTAACCCGGATAATTCCTTTTTGTTGTGATAAGAATAATTTCTTATTGCCTAGATTTATTGTTTGGATGAGGCTTACACGTGCATGTGGAAAGCTTCTCCTCATTGAATTTATTAACATAATCTATAACCTTTCTATTTGCATCATCTACTTTTTTATAGTCAAAATTGATATAGATCGAAGTCACGGCTGATCCTATGTTGTGACCTAGGGCGGCCGAAATGGTTTCTTTGGGAATGTCTAATTCAGCCGCAATGGTTGCCCATGTATGCCGTGACCAGTAGCTGGATAAGTCAGGAAATAATGGTTTCCTAATTTTCTTTCCTCCTAATCCCTTTCGCTCTGTTTCGCCAATTTGTTTTAAGCTGTTCCCCATTCTATGGAGAAAGTCTTTGTAGTTCTGATAATCATCACATATGCTAAGAAGATAGTTGTTACCTTTATATTGTTCGATAATCTTCATGGCTTCGGGCTCGACTTTAATACTGTATAATTTGCCGGTTTTGGCACGTTTGTATTCAATACGTCCATGATTAAGGGAATTAGGCTTTGCATTAAATAAATCAGCAGCATTTATTCCGATAAGATAAAACATGAGCATAAACATATCTCTGTATTTCTTTTGATACTCTTCACAAGGATAGTCTCTAAGCATCACAAGCTGTTCGATTGTTAAGGATCGCTTTCTGGTCTCCTCTTTCTTTATTCTGAATTTACGGAATGGGTATAAAGGCGTGATTTCTTCATCTATTGCATAGTTAAATACAGCACGTATATTTCTGAAGTGAATGGCATATGCATTTATTTTCATTGATTTGGCCATCCATTCTTCAAATGATTTTAGCCATTTATAATCAATAGACTCAAAGGTACATTCCGGATCGAATACTGATATTTTGTTTCTGGTAGTTTGATAGAGGGATTTTGTTCCAACGTTTTTCTTTAGATCGACAAATTGATCAAAGTAATACAAAAAGTTCTTTTCTGCACTTTGTCTATTGTTTATGGCTTCTTCTATTTGTTCTTTCAGTTTTTTATCTGTGGTCAATTTTAATTTTCCACTTTCTTCAAGGATGAGAATCAACGTCTCGACTTTGTTTTTGATATTCCGAATTGCTATATTCTTAGGTTTATAATTCTTTTCTTGCTTATTGTACTCTTTTCCATCCCATGTTTCAGGCGTAGCTGTAAATTCGGTACTGATCATAAACTGTTTATTATGTCGTATATTCAATTTTATGGGGTAGGTTCCATCCTTCTTTTGTCTTCTAGTGTCAAGGTAGTAATTTACTGTTGCCATAATCTGATTATTTAGGTTGATAGAAAATTTGCATTAAATTTGCATCACAAATATACTTCTAAACCCCTTAAAACCCCTTAAAACCGATATGTTGTTCAGCATAAGACAAGAAAAAAGGCAGCTACTTTTAATGTAACTGCCTGATTTTCAGAAGAGCGGAAGACGGGGCTCAAACCCGCGA
>ULTP01074753.1_pt1 | contig 23212 bp, 22 predicted proteins | sample 1957721 | NCBI WGS metagenome assembly ULTP01 (sample SAMEA4835737, study PRJEB28245) | human gut metagenome | biome: gut microbiome; material: fecal sample | place: Denmark | collected 2008 | reverse complement strand
AATACTCTTTCAATAATTACAAAAATAACTATAATAGTAATATAATAGCAAAGCAATTGCATTAGTAATACAAAAAAATAAACTAAAATCATTAGTTACATTTCTAATAACTTTAGTTTATTTATTGCTAGCTGGTCTCCCCATGCGGACTCGAACCACAATCGGTAGCTTAGGAGGCTACTGCTCTATCCTGCTGAGCTATGAGGAGATTTTCCGCTTAAATAAAACTATTTAAGCGATTTTAAAATTCAAAGAATTATTTATTTTTATTTGTACTTAATTTTTTTAATTAAGCATTTAATTTTTCCATTAAATCAGATACATCTATACCATGAACTTCACATGCTTCTTCTAAAGTTTCTGCTTGTGAAGCTGGGCATCCTAAACAGTGCATACCAGCATCTAATAAAATATCAGCTTTATCTGGATATTGTTCTAATAATTCTCCAATTGTCATTGTTTTTTCTATCATTTCAATTCCTCCTTTTTTAGAATTTAATTTTTCTTTATTATAATTTTCTATTGTTTTATAATAATAAAACTAATATTAATCTATGCAAATATCAAGTAATTTATAAAACAATTTCAACTAATTTTAACATAAATTTTAAAAAAAGTATAGACAAATATCAAAAATTATTGTATCATATTACAAAATTCAAGAAAGGTGGTGAACTTAATTGAATTTACTGGTAAATTTATTCTTTATCAGTTTTGGTATCAATATTTTTATTATCATTTATTTTTTATATTCTTTATTAGATACTTTTTTCTCTAAAAATTTACAGGGTTCTAAATTATCTATCAAGAAGAAAAATTTATAGGAGGTATTTTGAAAAAAGTTTTATTAAATTTTTTTGTTTATTTGTTGTGCTTTTTTATATTTTCTAATATCTATTTTTCATTTTTCGCTGAAATTTTTAATTCTGAACATATTATTTTTCCTTATGCTATATATCCTTTTGATATTTGCTCTTTATATCCACAAACTTGGTCTTTTATAAAAAAAGCCTATTGTATAGTATTTGCAATATGTTACACAATTATTCATTTTAGTATTGTTATTAAATTTTCCAAATTTTTACATATAAAAAACATAAAGCTTTTTAATTTCAAGGATTACAAAATTTCAAAAAAAATTAAAAATTTATCTTCAAAAACAGATATTTCAAATTCAGATAACACCTTACGTTTAAAAATTGGTTGTTTAGATTCCAATGTACCAATCTATATTTCTGAAAAAGGTCTTTTCCAAAATATTTTAATAACTGGTACTATTGGAAGCGGAAAAACATCATCTGCAATGTATCCTTTTACAAAACAATTAATAGCTTACAATTCCACTAATAGTGAGAAAAAACTTGGTATATTAATATTAGATGTAAAAGGAAATTATATAAAAGAAGTTCAAAAATATGCAAATTTATATAATCGTTCTAATGATGTTATTACAATAAATTTGTCTGGAAAAATTAAATATAATCCCTTAGATAAACCTGAATTAAAGCCTGCTGTTTTAGCAAATAGACTAAAAACTATTTTAACACTATTTAGTAAAAACAATAGTGAATCATATTGGCTAGACAAAGCAGAACAGATATTGTCTGAATCAATTAAATTTTGCAGATTATACAACAATAATTATGTAACATTTACAGAACTACATAAACTAGTTCTGTTTCCAGAATATTTTGAAGAAAAAATAGTACATTTGAAAAAACTTTTTAATCAATCTTATTTTAATCAAGAACAAGTATATGATTTAATTTCTTGCATTGATTTTTTCCAAAAAGAATTTTTTTCTTTGGATGCACGTACTTTATCTATTTTAAGATCCGAAATTAGTAGAATAACAAACATATTCGTATCTGATTATCAAATCTCAAATACTTTTTGTCCAAGTAAAAATAGTATCAATTTTTCTGGTTTTGAGGATTGTTTAGAAAATGGAAAAATTGTTGTTTTGCAAATGAATATATCTGAATATCGTAATCTTTCAAAAATTATAGCAACATATTTAAAACTTGATTTTCAAACTGCAGTAATGAAACAACTATCTAGCACAAATGTTAGAATGTCTGCATTTATTAGTGACGAATACCATGAATATGTTTCAGAAACAGATGCTGAATTTTTCTCTGAATGTAGAGAAGCAAAATGTATAAACATTATTGCTACACAAAGCTATACATCTTTAATTAACAGTTTAAAAAATGAATCTAGTGTAAAAGTAATTTTACAAAGTTTAATAAATAAATTGTGGTTTAGAACAGATGATATTTTTACTATTGAAGAAGCTCAAAAACAAATTGGAAAATTAGAAAAAGAAAAGACTTCAATTACAATTTCCGAAAATGCTAAAAAAACAGATTTTAATGTATTTACAAATAGCTTAATTTCGCGTGATTCAAATATTTCTGAAAGTTATAACACATATACTCAAAATGATTTCAAATACGATACCAATTTCTTTTCACAAAATTTAAAAACTTTTGAATGTTTAGCATTTCTTTCTGATGGTATGTCTATTTTAGAACCTCAAAAATTAAAAATGCTACCTCATTTCAAAGATTTTTCTTAAGGAGGTTTATATGAAAACAAAAAATGTTTTTTATCTTTATATTTTAATGTTCTTATTCTTTTTATTATATTTTTTTAGTAATATTTCTTTTGCAGGAGATCCTAAATTAATAAATACTTTAAATGGTGCTTTTGAAAAAATTGAAAATTATATATTAAGGTTATCTACTCCAGCTGCAGCTGTAGCTGTTGGTACTGGTGTTTTAATGAAAAAATTCAGCTTTGGTGATGAAGAAAAAATTAGAACTTCAAAAAAATTAATTCGTGGTAGTTTATTTTCTTATGGCTTCATTTTATGTATTGATTTAATTCTATCATTAATAAAAACTTTATTAACTTAGGAGGATAAATGGAATATACTAGTGAATCATTATCTGAATTAATTTTTCAAGTTATAAATAATATTTTAACAAAACTATTTGCATCTCTTGATAAAACAATTTATTCTCTTTTAGATAATATTACATTTATAGATGAAAATATTTTAGAACAAGAAAATTTTAAGAAAATTGTAGGTGAAAATAGTTCTAGTGGTATTATTCTTATTTGTAATGCACTATTACTTGGATTTTTTATATTTTACGGTATTCAATATTTAACTTCACATTTAACATACATAAAAGTTCAAAAGCCTTCTCAATTCATATTTAAAGCTATAATTTTTATCGCATTAATGAATTCATCTTTATGGTTTTGCAAAGAAATAATTTATATAATTTCGTTAATCACTAAAGCTATTAATTTACTTTCACAAGATTTGTTTAATATAGATATTAGCTTCACAGAATTTATCAAACATCTAAACTTTATTTTATATGAAGATAATTATAAGTTAGATATTTTCTCTTTTGATGGAATTGTTAAATCCTTTTCTTCTATTGGAATGATTTCTTTGATTTTTACATATTCATTAAGATATCTATTAATTCAAATTTTTGTTATTCTTTGTCCTTTTGCTTTTCTAACACTGCTTTCTGATAACACAAAACATTTCTTTAAATCTTGGTTTAGAAACTTTTTGTCCTTGCTACTAATACAAATTTTATTATCAATTGTTTTATTAGTATCTTTTTCTCTTATTGATATTAGTAATTTAGAACTTCAAAAATTACTCTATATTGCATCAATCTATGCAATTACAAGATGTAATTACTTTATGAAAGAGCTAATTGGTGGAATTTCTTTTGATATAAAATCTAACATATCATCACTTAGATAATTGGAGGTGTACAAATGAAATTTATTTTTCCTAAAAATTATACTTTTAAAACAAAACTTTTTGGCTTTATTGACTATTCTACTGCCATTTGTAATGGAATTATAGCATTAATTATATATGCTTTATCTAATCTATTCTTTAATAGATTAAGCTACAAATTATATTTTTTTATTTGTTTATATTTTCCTATTTTTTTATTTAGTGTTATTTGTTTTCAAAGAGAAAATATCTTATCTGTATTAAAATATACATTTTCTTTTTTCAAGAATCGAAATATATATTTTTACAAGAAAAAGCATTTTAACATTGATGAAAATTCTAAAAAAGATAAATAATATAAAGTTTTATATTTATATATGAAATTTTTTCTGTAATTCTATCCATATTGCTTTTCCATTTAAACAAACAACTACTATTAAATTTAATAAAGTGCAACCTAATGAAATAATGTTTAAAATAGCTTGTTCTTTAAATACTGCTATTATTATCAAATTACTTAAAATTCCTAAAGTTAATATTATTATCTCGTATATTGCATATTTAACATATTTTCTATATTTAATAATAGTAAGAATACACATTATTAAGTTTGAAACAATTGTTACTATCGGAAATCCTATTAAAAAAGACCACTTTCTAAATCCAAATATTAAGTCTATAAAGAATAATAATATTAATATTTGGACTGTCTGCAAAGCTACACTAGACGCTAAATTAATTCCTTTTTTTAAAGAAAACATTATTGTATTCCATGTATAAATTATACCAATTATTGCTATAATTGACCAATTAAATCTTTTTTGTAATGCATAATTTATAAGTAATAAAGTTATTGAAATAAATACAGTAACAATTATACTTATATTCATTAATGCTCTACTTTTCTTCACATTCTTTATATTTGGATATAACATTTTATACTCCATTCCCTTCCATTTTTGCATTTATATTGTTTTCTTTAAAAAATTTCATCATATTATTTTCTACATTTCTTTTTTCTAATACAGATGCTATCGAAAAAATAATCGTATTATCAACACAACATGCTGTACATTTTATTTTTTCAACAGTTTCTGGTGCTATTAAAAAATAAACTTTATCTATATATGGTTTGTATTCTGCTATAAAGCCGATTCTTCCTATACTAGATAATGTAGTTGTATTATATTTTCTTCTTTCTTTATATGCTATTTGCACAACTTTTTTCTTTATAAATAATGGTACTATTCTTAAAAAAGGATTCATTCCTAATTTTACATTTGTTGCTATTGTTTTTAATAATTCTTCCTCTTTTAGTTTTGTTTTAAATTGTTCAATAACTGCTTTTAAAATATTGTCAAAACTTTTTTCTTTGTTTGCATATACATTTACATCTATATATGAAAAGAAATTTGATATTGTTTTAGATGGAAAATATTTTTTTAAATTTACAGGAACACTAATTTTTATTGGTCTTTCTTTATATTTACTTTTCAATTGTTCTTGATAAATTGAAAATATTAATACAGCAGTTAAATATTGTGTTATTGTTGCTCCTTTAGATTTTGCTTGTTCTTTTAATTGTGTTGCATTTATATATTCATGTGTTGCTGCAACTACCCCAGGCACTAAATCTCTACCCGTTAAAACATAAGCTTTTTTACCTTTTCCTTCACCTTTTAATTTTTTATTAAAATTTTGAATATAACTATCTTTTGAATCGTAGTTTACTTTTCTTTCTTCAGCTTGTGAAATCCTTTTACTATCAAAATGAGCTATTTCAATATAATTGTATGTAATTTCTTTTAAAAAATGTAATGCACTATTTCCATCAGTTAAACAATGAAAAATATCTAAATTAATTTTTTTATCAAAATATGTTATTCTAAATAGATAATCATTATTTGCCGGTAAATCGATATATTTGCATGGATAATCATGTTCTTCTTCTATTACTACATTTTTAGGGTTGCTTTCAAAATAATACCAGAAAAATCCCTGTCTCATACGAACTTTAAATAATTTAAATTTAATTAAACTTAATTTTACAGCTTTTTCTAAAATTTCTGGATTTATTTTTTCTTTTAATGTAATTGATATTCTAAAAATAGAACTATATTTTTTAGTTGAAGCTAATGGAAATAATTTAGCATAATTATCTAATTTTCTCCAAGATAAACTTTCTTTCCTTCTAAACTTCACTTTTTTTCACTTCCTTTAATAAATTTACAATGTCTTTATATGTTTCTTCAGAAGCATATTGCTTTTTCTCTCTATATGTCATCCAAATATGTATTGCTTTTTCAGTTTCTCTAAAATCAATTTCTACATTTTCTTTTTTAGCTCTTTCAAAAAAATCATGAGCATCTGGATTTAATATATCATAAGTTCCTGTATATAAAGTTATATTTTTCAAATCTTTTATTGGTCCTTTTATTGGGTTAACTAAATAATTATCCATTCCATCTTGACCACTATATGCTTTTCCCGCTATTTTAAGTACATCTTTTATTAATGTTGGATCTTGCATCTGTAATTCTTTGGTAATTTTTGGATTATTCATTGTTACATCTAACCATGGTGATAATAAAATTGTTTTATTTGGTTTTCTGCATTCTGTTTCTGAAAGTTTTTCTAATAAAGCTAAGGCCATTCCACCACCTGCAGAATCTCCCATTAAAATTAATTTTCTATCTCCTAATTTAGCCAAAATATCTTTATATAAAGGTTCTATCATTTCAAAAACTTCTTTATAAGTGTATTTAGGAGTAAGTGGATAATCTGGCAATATTAAAGTCATTCCTGTATCTGCTACTAAATCCTCCAAAAACTTCCAATGTTTATATGTTGCTTCAATCACATAAGATCCACCATGTAAATAAAAAATCACATCTCCCATATTTGGTTTATTTTTTGGGTTTAAAATAAATACTTTTCTATTATGGTATTGCATTTCAATAACTGTATGTTTTTCTTTTACTGCTTTAGGCGCAATAGCTTGAATATCTATTACAAAAAATAAACTTATAGTTACAAATGCCGTTAAAAATAACCAAAATAAATAACTTTTTAAAATTTCTATATTTATGAAAAATAAAATTGGTATTATTGCCAATAATATAATTCCTAAAATTATTACATATCTTTTTTTCATATTATCACCTATCTTTTCTTTGGAATTATATCAAAAAAATGTTAATATGTAAAATTCATTTTTAATATTGTATTTATGTACTTAAAATGATATAATCTTTTTGCTGTACAAAAGATTATAATATAATTAGATAGGGGTTTTTTTAATGAAATTAGAGCAAAACGACAAATCTCTTTTATTTTCTAGTACAGAGATTCCAGATATATTTTTCACAGAATATTTACCTTCAATGAATGGTGATTTCTTGAAGGTTTATCTTTATATACTTTTTTTATCTAAATTTAATAAAGATATCAAAATTAATGACTTATCAAAAACTCTTGCTCTTCCATTTCCAACAATTCAAGATGCCCTTAAATATCTAGAAGAGCAAAATCTTTTAATTAAATTGCCTACAGGTTATAGTGTTTCTAACATTCAAGAAGTAGAGTTATCAAAACTTTATTCTCCAAAAGTAACATCATCACCTGAAGACTTAAAAAGAAATGCTATTAATCAAGAACGAGCAAAAGCAATTGAAAATATAAATGAACAATTCTTCTCTGGTGTAATGTCTCCAACTTGGTATAGCGATATTGAATTATGGTTTAATAAATACAATTTTACAGAACAAGTTATGTTAGCATTATTTAGTTATGCTTTTGATAATAGAGCATTAAACAGAGGATATATTCAAACTGTTGCTGACGCTTGGAGTCAAAACAATATCAGAACATTTGATGATTTAGAAGCTTATGAAGAAAAGAAAAACAAAATAAATAAACTTAAAAAATCTATAGCACAAAAACTTGGAATTACTAGAAATCTTACAACTTATGAAGAAGAATATATTATAAAATGGACACAAGAATACAATTATGATATGCCTATTATAGAACTAGCTCTTAAAAAATCTTCTTCTATGAATACTATAAGTTTCAATTACTTTGATAAAGTTATTTCCGATTGGCATTCAAAAGGATTATCAACAGTAAATGAAATTCAAACTTACCAAGCTTCTATAAAAGATAAAGATAAACGAGTAAAACAAATAGAACAAAAGGCTTTAAATTATAACTATACACAAAGTACTTTTGATAACTTAGAATCTCTTTACGATAACTAATAACGAGGTAAATTAATGGACAATTCTTTTTTAAAACAAATTTTAAATGAATATGATAAAAAACGTACTAAAGCAATATTAGAAGCTGAGCAAAGAAAAAAAGAATTATTAGATGTAAATCCAAAACTTGCAGAAATTGAGCAACAGTTATCTTCAATTTCTATTCAAGCAGCAAAATCAATTCTTATTTCTGAACCAGATAAAAAGCAAAAATTGCTAAAAGATTTAAAAAAACAAACTAATTCTTTATTAAAAGAAAAAAGTGCTTTTTTAAAGCAAATTTCTAAAGATTCTTCATACCTTGATCCACATTTTGAGTGCAAACTGTGTAAAGATACAGGTTTTATTGAAAAAGATGGTACTTCTTCAATGTGTACTTGTTTAAAACAAAAAATTTACGATATTGCATATAACAAATCAAATATAGGTAATTTGGAAAGAGAAAATTTTTCAACTTTTAATCCAAAACTTTTTTCCGACAAAGTAAATAAAGAGCTATATAAATCTGAAATTTCTCCTAGAGAAAATATTTTATTACTAAAAGAAAAAGCTGAAACATTTATAGAAAACTTTGATGATATAAATGAAAAAAATCTTTTATTTACTGGAAATACTGGATGTGGAAAAACATTCTTAACAAATTGTATTGCAAATGAAATGTTAAAACAAGGAAAAAATGTTTTATATCAAACTGCACCTGTAATGTTAGACAATATTATAGATACAAAATTTGGAAAAGAAAATGCTAAATTTGATTTAATAGAAAATGTTTTAACTGCTGATTTACTTGTAATTGATGATTTAGGAACAGAAACTTTAAATCATATTAAAGCAAGTGAACTTTTTACAATTATAAATACTAGATTATTAAATCAAAATCACAAAATTACTAAAACTATTATTTCTACTAACTTATCTATAAATCAATTATTTGAAACATATTCAACCAGAATTGGTTCTAGATTAGTTGGAAATTATAAATTCTTAAGATTCTTTGGTGAAGATTTAAGATACAAAAAAACAAAAAAAGATTAAAAATAAAAAAACTTGATTTGGTATTTCAAATCAAGTTTTTTATTTTTTATTTAAGTATTATTCTTCTGTATCTTCTGGTTCAACTGTTTCAATACTTACAACTTTTCCTTCATTAGTTCTCATTAAAGTAACACCTTGTGTTGCTCTACCTAATACACTAATTTCATCAACATTCATTCTGATAATTGTTCCTGTATCAGTAATTAGCATTACATCCTCAGTTCCATTTACTACACGAATTCCAACTAAGTCTCCTGTTTTTGGTGTTATTTTGTATGTAATAACTCCTCTACCACCTCTGTTTTGAACTCTGTATTCATCAGTTTCTGTTCTCTTTCCAAATCCATTTTCTGTAATTGCAAGTAGTGTTGATTTTGCTCCTGAAATGATTGGCTCCATTCCAATAACAATATCTTCTGCATCTAATCTAATTCCTATAACACCTTGTGCTGTTCTTCCAACTGGTCTTACATCTTTTTCATCAAATGTAATACATAAACCTTTCTTTGTAACTAAAACAACATTGTCTTGTCCATCTGTTAAACGAACATCTATTAATTCATCATCTTCTTTTAATGTAATTCCTATTAATCCTGTTGTTCTATTTGAATCATATTCTTTTAATGGTGTTTTCTTAATTAAACCATTCTTTGTAGACATTAAAATATATTTTCCATCTGCATAGTTTTGAATTGGAATAATTGCAGAAACTTTCTCACCTGCATCTAGGTTTAATAAATTAACAATGGCTGTTCCTCTAGCTGTTCTTCCAGCTTCTGGAATTTCAAATCCTCTTAATCTATACATTTTTCCTTTATTTGTAAAGAATAAAATTGTATCGTGAGTAGATGCTGTAAATATTTCTTTTACAAAATCATCTTCTCTAGTTGAAATTCCTGTAATACCTTTTCCTCCCCTTCTTTGGCTTCTATATGTATCTACTGGCATTCTTTTAATATATCCAAAATGTGTTAAAGCAACAACAACTTGTTCTTCTTTAATTAAATCTTCTACATCAAATTCGCCTTCTGCTGCTGTTATTTTTGTTAATCTTTCATCTCCATATTTTTCTTTAATTTCAAGTAGTTCTTTTTCAATAATATCGTATACAAGTCTTTCATTACTTAAAACTTCTTTATAATATGCTATTAATTTCATTAATTCATTATATTCTTCTTCGATTTTTTCTCTTTGTAAACCAGATAGTCTCTTAAGTTGCATATCCAAAATTGCTTGTGCTTGAATATCTGATAATCCAAATCTTTTCATTAATCTTTCTTTTGCATCATCATAAGATGAACGAATAATATTAATAACTTCGTCAATATTGTCTATAGCAATTCTTAAACCTTCTAATATATGTGCTCTAGCTTCTGCTTTTGCAAGTTCAAATTTTGTTCTTCTTACAATTACTTCTTTTCTATGATCTATAAATACATCTAAACATTCTCTAAGTTTTAATACTTTTGGTTGTCCATTAACTAAAGCAAGCATTATAATACCAAAAGAATCTTGAAGTTGTGTATGTTTATATAATTGATTTAATATTACTTGTGGTCTTGCGTCTCTTTTTAATTCAATTACAACACGAACTCTGTCTTTTCTATCTGATTCATCTCTAATTTCTGAGATTCCTTCTATTTTCTTTTCTTTTACTAAATTAGCAATATTTTCTATTAATTTAGCTTTATTAACTTGGTATGGAAGTGAAGATATAACTATTCTTTGTTTATTGCCAGACATTTCTTCAATTTCTGATTCACCTCTAACAATAATTTTACCTCTACCAGTTGTATAAGCTTGTCTAATTCCTTCTCTTCCCATAATCATTGCACCTGTTGGGAAATCAGGACCTTTTATTATTTGCATTAATTCATCATCTGTAGTTTCTGGTTTTTCTATTACTCTTACAATTCCATTTATTACTTCTGTTAGGTTATGTGGTGGAATGTTTGTTGCCATACCTACAGCAATACCTGATGAACCATTTATTAATAGTGTTGGTATTCTTGTTGGAAGTACAGTTGGTTCTTGAAGTCTATCATCATAGTTTGGCATAAAATCAACTGTATTTTTATCTATATCTGTTAACATTTGTTCTGAAATTTTAGCCATTCTAGCTTCAGTATACCTCATAGCTGCTGCTCCATCACCATCTATAGATCCAAAGTTTCCATGACCATCAACTAACATATATCTCATTGAAAAATCTTGTGCCATTCTTACCATAGCATCATAAACAGAAGCATCTCCATGTGGATGGTATCTTCCCAAAACAGAACCTACTGTATTTGCACACTTTCTGTAAGGCTTGTCTGATGTAATTCCATCTTCATGCATTGCATACAAGATTCTTCTATGAACTGGTTTTAGTCCATCTCTTGCATCTGGCAAAGCACGAGATACAATAACACTCATTGCATAATCAATATATGCAGTTTTCATTTCTTTCTCGATGTCTCTTTCAATTATTGTCTCTTCTCGTCTCTCCATTTATTAACCTCTTTTCTTATTACTTTTTAATAAAAATTACATAGTATAAACTACAAATGTATTATATAAAAATCAGTACAAAAAAGCAAGAATTTTTGGTAAAAAAAGCACATTTTTTCGCTATTTTTTTGTATATTTTCTAAGATATTTCAGCTTTATATTGCTAGTTTTTCTGCAAGTATTTTTTCATTGTCTGTTATATTAAAATTTTTACCATTATTCTTTATTAAATTATGCAAGTTTTCGATTTTTCTAGCTTGATTTATAGTATTTTCTAATGGAGTTATTTTATCTAAATACTTCTCTATATTTTTAAAATTACTTTCCATTCCACTAAAATTTTGTTTTTCATAATTTTCTTGCCATTTATTACAATAGTCTTGTAACTTCTCTGCAGATTTTATTTGTGAAACTAATTCTTCTTCTATTTTAGAACTAATTGTTTTTAATATTGTATTTTTCCCTTGCTTTAATAAATTAGAAGTTCCTACTGTAATTAAACCTTTATTTTTTGCAAATTTAATAGAAAAATCTAACAAGTTAGAAATTCCATCTATTAATCCACCACTTTTTACTGCTGTTTGAATTTGAGAAATATTTTCAAATTCACCAGTAAAAATTCCTATTGCACTTTTTCCTAGGTTTAAGCTTGAATCTATTACATTTTTTATACCTGCTTTTAATCCACTTTCAAAAATAGTATTTTTTATATCTATCACTTCATTTTCAATTAAATCTGGTAAAGCTGCTTTTATTCCTATGTCCAAAGCTGAATTAATAACTTTTCCTAAATTACTTTCTAAGAAATTATTTTGTTTTTCTAATAAATTAGTATTTTTACCATTTTCTATTTCAACATTATTTTTTATATCTAAAATTTCTTCCATTTGATATTCCTCCATTTTCTCTTCTTTTTTATATCTTTTTATAAATTCATTTTTTTCAAAAAAACATATATTATCTATTTCTAAATAATCATCCTTAATTTTTCCATCATAAAGCACATAAAAAGCAATCTCATTATTCCTTTCTGCTATTTCATATAGCTTTTCAGAATTTTCCTTAAAAATTTTTTCATTAATTAATACTAGCTGTATTTCAGAATACTTTTCTAAAAATTCATCAATTGCTTCAACATATAATATATCTCTTCCAACTATATCAAACTCTTCTAATTCAGCTATACTGTTTCTATATAAGTCATCTTCTAAAAATGTTATAACACTTTTTCTATTTTTTATAATATCACCTGCTTTTCTTTTTCTGATGCTTCAATTTTTACTAATACATGATCTTCTCCAATAAACATCAAACTTTCTCCCCTTTTTAAAGATTTAATTTCTATTTTTTCTTTTTCTGAAATATTAGCGAATTTGCTAAGAACTAAAATATTTTCTTCCTCTAATGAAAAAAATGATTTGATACTTGAATTATTTAAAATACTTTTTCCATAAGTACCATTTTCTAAACTAAATAAATCTGATATATCTTGAGTGATTGCTACTGCACTTCCACCATATTTTCTAATTGTTTTAAAAATTTTGTAAATAAAACTTGCAACAGCTTTATTTGATGTTACTCCAATAAGTCTCCATATTTCATCTAAATATATTGCTTTATTTTTTTCTCTATCTTTTTTTATTTTATCCCAAAATAGATCTATAAAAATAAACATTCCATATTTCAAATTATCTTCGCCAAGTTCATATATGTCTGCAACAATTAATTTGTTTTTTAATTCAATATTTGTATATTCATTTAGAAATTTTAAAGAACCATACACAAACGGATATAATTTTGTACGCAAATGTTTTGTTTCCATAGAATCAAAACTATTATACAGATCTTCTAATTTTGGCATCTCTTTACTTTCTTTAAAAATAAATTTTCCAGATATTTCATCTTTTTTATATAAAGATTCGTCTTCAAATGTTATTCCTTTATTGAAATATATTTGAATCACTTTTTCTTCAATTATAGCCATTTTTTCTTCTTCGATTTCTCCAAATATTAAATTGAAAAAACCTCTAAGCTTTCCTATTTTGGTAGCTAGATAACCTTTGCCTTCTTCAATACTTTCTTCTCTAATATCAAAAATATTAATATACGTTTCCGATGTAGGCCCTATTTTTATTAATGTTCCATTCAAATAATTACAAACTTTATCGTATTCTCTCTCCGGATCTATAATGTATTGTTCTAATTGAAAAAGTCTATGTCTTAAAATCAACAACTTTATATAAAAAGATTTGCCAGCACCACTTGTTCCAAAAATACACATATTAGCATTTTTATATTTTTCTTTATTAAATCGATCCATCAAAATTATAGAATGATTATATATATTAGTTCCAATAAAAATTCCATCTTGATCACATATACTAGACGATATGAATGGATAAGTTCCTAATAAGCCATTTGTTAAAACATTTCTTCTTGATATTTCTTTTAAATCCTTAGAATTTTCCATAATTGGCGAACACGCCCAAAAAATTTGCTCTTGTCTAAAATTTCCTTTTCTGGTTATCATTCCAGATGCCTGTAAAATGCTTTCAACTTTATTTATTGATTGTTCTAACTTTGTTAATGAATTTTCATAAACTAAAATATATGTATATAAAAAATATAAATCTTCATTATTAACTTGCATCTCTTTTCTAATGAATTTTGCATCATTATATGAAAAGGCTGCTATATCTATGTCTTCTCTATTTTGATTTCCTAATTTTAAATCAACACCAACATTTCCTATAAAGTATGTTAAATTTTTAATTGTCTTATATGTATCTTGTTTTTCATAAAAAATAGATATAGTCATATTTATGTTATTGTTCATCAAATTCTTAAAAATTATTTCTCCATATTCTCTATAATAATCAATTATTAAAATACCAGAATAAAACATATTATCAATTTCTAAAAATCTTGGATTTTCATTATTAATATATGATGGTGCTAATTTATCTTTAAATGAAATACTTCCATCTAAAAAATTTTCCATTTATCCTCCTTTAAAAATATTGTTTAATAAAAACTCTTCTACCTCCTTTTTTGTATTTAATTCTTGAACAATATTTCCACATCTAGATAAAGTTTCTTTTATTTTAAAATATTGTTCTTGTAATTGATTGTTTGCCATGCTTTCTTTTTGACTAAAAAACTCTTTTTGAATTTTGTCTAAATCAAATTTTAGAATTATAAAAAACTCTTTTGATGAAGATTTATTTTCTGAATTTATATTGTGGATAAACTGTGTATAACTTTTTGCCATTTCATTTACGGACACTTGTTTTTCATTTTTAATTTTTTCTTTTAATTTGGAAATATGTTTTGATAAATTTTCATTTTTGCTTTGAACTAAAATTTGGAAATTAAAATCACAACTTTTAAGAAATAAACGATAAGAATTTAAAATAGCTTCTTTTTCTAAATTTGATTTTAAATCATAATTGATAGGAAATACTTTTATGACTTTAAGACAACTTTTCTTTGCCTGAATCACGCCATTTTCTAGTACTTTTTCAAATTGCACCCAATCTTGTGATGATTTTTCTTGTTTTTTCATTTTACTCCTTTCTTTAAAAATTTGTTTAATCATACAACAGTTTTTTTGCTCTGTCAATATAAATTTATTTTTATTATTATTTTTTTCTTTATTTTTTATTTTGCTGTCATTTTGTCTTATTGGCAATTTGAATTATATTTTATTTACTTTTAAATTCCTTTCTTCCTTTTAATTTTATCCACAGCTTTATCCACAGGTGAATTTTTGTTGATAACTTTTCCACTAAAAATTTTTAATTTTATGTATAAAAAAAATAAATCTTCACATAATAGTATCATAAAGTTTATATCAACCTAACTTAGAGTTATAAAGGAGATTTTAAATTTTCTTTATAGTTCGAGCAAAAATGTATTTAGGTAGTAAGTGATCTTATTATCTAAATATGTTGGGCGCGAAGAGTTAATTTAGTGTATGAAAGCTATTAATTATAATGGTTGTAAGATAGTAAATTAATTCGAAGTCATGATAGCTCTTGTATTTTAGTAGTGGTCAATATTAGTCCCTTGTGGATGAATTTGGTTATTAGGAGTGCATTTGTTGTCTAGCAACTGATGGATATGTTGGGTTTAAAGCTTATTTATATAGCAATATATATTAGGTTTGAAAATTCGGTATATTTGTTTTAGCTGAAAGTTAATATAAGCCTTATAATGATAAAGACACAAGGTTAATTTCCTTGTGTCTTATCAATTTTTATATAATTTTTGAAATTTCTATCATATAACTTTTATACAGAAACTTCTTTTTCTTTTATAAATTTTTAATATTAACTTTATTTACTAGATATCTAAGTTTTTAACATATTTTGCATTTTGTTCTATAAATTCTCTTCTAGGACTTACATCATCACCCATTAATAAAGTAAATGTTTCATCTGCTTTTATAGCATCATCCATTGTTACTTTAACTAATATTCTTGTTTCCGGATTCATTGTTGTTTCCCATAATTGTTCTGGGTTCATTTCTCCTAGACCTTTGTATCTTTGAAGTCCTAATTGATCTCTCGAAATTCCTTTTTCTTCCAATATTTTATATTGTTTTTCTAAATCTTCATCTGTATAGCAATAAACATCTTCCATTCCCTTTTTAGATAATTTATATAAAGGTGGTTGTGCTAGGAAAACATTTCCATTTTCTATTAATGGTCTCATATATCTAAAGAAGAATGTTAATAATAATGTTCTGATATGAGCACCATCAACATCGGCATCTGCCATTATTATTACTTTTCCATATCTAATTTTTGTTACATCAAAATCTGGTCCTATACCAGCTCCAACAGCTAATATAACTGGATTTAATTTATCATTTCCATAAATTTTATCTGCTCTTGCTTTTTCAACATTAAGCATTTTTCCCCATAGAGGAAGTATTGCTTGGAATTTTCTATCTCTTCCTTGTTTTGCACTTCCACCAGCAGAATCTCCTTCGACTATGTATACTTCACATTCTTCTGGGTTTTTGCTACTACAATCTGCTAATTTTCCTGGTAAAGTTGTTGTTTCTAAAGCTGTTTTTCTTCTAACAAGCTCTCTTGCTTTTCTAGCTGCCTCTCTTGCTCTTGCAGCACTTATACTTTTTTCTAATATGTTTTTAGCAACTTGAGGATTTTCTTCTAAAAATGTTGATAAACTTTCATTTACCATTGATTGAACAATTCCTGTAACTTCACTATTTCCAAGTTTTGTTTTTGTTTGTCCTTCAAATTGAGGTTCTTTAACTTTAACAGATACAACAGCTGTAATACCTTCCCTAATATCATCACCTGTAAGGTTTCCATCTTTTTCTTTTAATAAGTTTTTAGATTTAGCATAATCATTAAAAACTTTTGTAAGAGCTCTTTTAAATCCTTCTAAGTGAGTTCCACCTTCTATTGTGTTTATATTGTTAACAAATGTGTATATGTTTTCTGAATAACTTGTTGTATATTGAATTGCTATCTCAACAGGAAAATCTCCTGCTTTTTCTATATAAATTGGCTTTGGATGTAATTTTTCTTTATTTTTATTTAAATATTCAACAAAAGAAATTAATCCTCCTTCAAAACAAAAATCTGCTTTTTTAGGTGTTTCTTCTCTTAAATCTTCAACTTTAATTCTTAATCCTTTTGTTAAGAAAGCCATTTCTCTAAATCTATTTTCTAAAACTTCAAAATCATAATTTAGTGTTTCAAAAATAGAGTCATCTGCTAAGAATCTTACTTTTGTTCCTGTTTTTTTAGAATCTCCAATTCTTGTTAATTTTTCTGTTGTTTTTCCTTTTTCAAATTTCATTTGAAAAATTCCACCATCTCTTTGAATTGTAACTTCTGTCCATTTTGATAATGCATTAACAACAGATGCACCAACACCATGAAGACCACCAGAAACTTTGTAACCACTATCTCCACCGAATTTTCCACCAGCATGTAATACTGTGTAAACAGTTTCAGCAGCAGATATTTTTGTTTTTGGATGAATATCTACTGGAATACCTCTACCATCATCTTCTACAGAAATTACATTTCCTGGTTCTATTTGTATATGTATATTTTTACAATATCCTGCTAAAGCTTCATCAACACAGTTATCTACAATTTCATACACCATGTGATGTAATCCTCTTACTGATGTACTTCCTATATACATACCTGGTCTTTTTCTAACAGCTTCTAAACCTTCTAAAACTTGGATTTGTTCTGCCTTATACTCGTGTTCAAATTTTTCCATTTCTTCCTCCTCATTACATTTTTCTTTTTCCTATTGTACTAGCTCCAATATTAGTTAAATAACCTTTTTTAACACCATTACTTTCTGTTAAAATAAATGTTTTTTCTTGAGATTTTGAAACATTTATAATTGATTTTTCACTTTCTAATAGCTCATACATTTTTTTATATTCTTTTGTATTTTTTATATAATCTAAATTAAAGATTCCAATAATATCATTATTATTAATAACATATTCTTTTCCAATATGCAAATACATTTTTAACTCCTTTATTTTTTATACACATTTCCACTTTCCACATAAAAAGATTGTACTTTTCCAGTAAGTTTTATATCATCAGTGCATGTTATAATTACTTGACAATCCTGAATATTTTCTAAAAAACTCGTTCTTCTTTTTTCATCTAACTCTGACATAAAATCATCTAATAACAGAATTGGTGTTTCGCCTAATTCTTCTTTTACTATACTTAATTCACAAAGCTTTAAAGATAATATTGCAGTTCTTTGTTGTCCTTGTGAACCAAATACAGAAACAGGTTTGCCATTAACATATACAATAAAATCATCTCTGTGTATTCCTGTCGCAGTATATCCACGAGAAATGTCTAAATTTCGTGATTTTTCTAAAGCTGTTTTAAAACTATCTTTATCTTTGCCAGTCGAAATATACTTTAACTTTATTTTTTCTTTATGTTTTCCACTTTTTGTTATTTGATTGTGGATAACTTCTATTCTATCTGACATCTTTTGTGTATAACTATTTCTATATTCAAAAATTTGTGAAGAAAGCACAGATAGTTGTTCATCCCAAATATCTAATAAAGATGAATCTTTATGTTCAAATTTTATTTGTTTTAAATAATTATTTCTTTGTTCAAGAGCTTTATTGTAGTTATTTAACAAATGCAAATAATTAGGTCTTAGAGAACTAATCATCATATCTAAAAATTTTCTTCTTTTTTGAGGTCCATCTTTAATAATCTCAATGTTGTCTGGTGTAAAAATAACAACATTTATTTTTCCTATTATATCACTTATTTTATTTTGTTTTACACCATTTACAAAAAAAGTTTTCTTTTCTTCTATTTGTGTTTCTATTGAACCAGTTCTATCTTTTTTTTCAAATTCAATCTTTATTTTAGATATTCTTTCATCAAAATATATTAGTTCGTTGTCTTTGTTTGTTCTAAAAGATTTCCCCATACTAGATAAAAATATTGCTTCAATAATATTTGTTTTTCCTTGTGCATTATCTCCATAAATAACATTAACATTTTTGCCAAATGTTATCTCTTGATTTTTATAATTTCTAAAATTTTGAAGAGTTAATTTTTTTATATTCATTATTCATTCCTATACTAATTTTCCATATAGAAAACCTAAAGCAGATTTAGCTAGCATAAGAACAAATATTACTAAGAATATTCCTCCTACTATTAAACCAACATTGATTTTCATTCCTGTCTTTTCAAAAATGTAATCAGTTAATTTTTCATTCTTTTTTGAAATCTTATATATAACATCTGTTATTTTATCAAAAATATCTTTCATTTGTTCCTCCCGTATAGTTATCCACTTTTTGTTGTTTAATTGTGGATAACTAGTCTTTCATTTTTATTGGTAATATCATATATATGTAATCTCCATTTTCAACTGGTCTAATAATACATGGAGAACGATTAGTTCCAAACTCTATATAAACTTCTTCATCATCAATAGCTTTTAATGCATCTAAGAAGAACCTTGGATTAAATCCAATTTCTAATTCTTTTCCTTCTGTTTCTACATAAATTTCTTCTTTAGCATCACCAGTTTGGTTTGCACAAGAAATTGTAACTTTTCCTATTTCAACATTTATTTTAACTGGGTATTTCTTTTCTTTTTCAATTGAAGATGCTGAAATTAAAATAATTCTTTCAAAACATTCTTGAATACTACTTTTATTAACCTTAATTCTTGTTTCCCAAGAAGATGGTATTGTATTTGAATATTTTAAAAATTCACCATCTAATAATCTAGTAACAATTTTACAGTTTTCCATTTCAAATAAAGCTTGATTTTTTGAAATACCAATTTTTATTGGTTCAAAAGAATCTGATATTATTTTATTTACTTCATTTAAAGTTTTTCCTGGAATAACACTGCTAAAATCATTTCCTTTTTCTTCTATATTACTACTTTTAATAGCTAATCTATATCCATCAACAGCAACAACATTTAATTTTCCTTCAGTAACTTCAAATAAACAACCTGTGAATATTGGTCTATTTTCTTCTGTACTAACAGCAAATATTGTTTTTCTAATCATATTTTTTAAAACTGTTTGTTCAATTTCTATAGAATTATCAATATTTATTTTTGGTAATTCTGGAAATTCATCTGGATTCATTGTTGCTAATTTATATAAAGAACCTTCACATTCGATTTCTAATAGATTATTTTCATTTATATTTATTTTAATATTTTTATTTGGTAATTTTCTAATAATCTCACTAAACATTATAGCATTAACAACAGTATTACCTTGTTCTTCTACATTAGCTTCTAAAATATATTCTATTCCTATTTCTAAATCATAAGTAGTAAGTTTTAATTCATTATCATTTGTTTGAATAAGTATTCCTTCTAATACTGGCATTGTTGTTTTAGAAGCAACACCATTTATAACAGAATTTATACCTTTAAGGATTTTGTCCTTTTCACAAATAAATCTCATTTCTTTTTTCTCCTTTAATATTTAATATATATAGTAGTATTAGTATTAGGTCCTGTGGATTCCGTGGAAAACTCTTGTAAGCCTCTATTTCCCTAACAAAAAGTATGTTGATAACTCTGTGGATTAAATCACATTTTATCCACACAATCCAAAATCATTTGTGAATAAGTAGTTATTAACACTTTATTAACAGCTTTATTAACAGGTACCTGTTGATAACTCTTGTAGCTGTTCCGTAAGTGTTAATAGACATTCATTTGTAAAATTTTTGTTTTATAAAACATCTTTTTTAAAAAATGTTAAATTTTGTTTATATTAATATTATTTGCTTTCTCGTATGATGTTTTTCACACTATCCACAATTAGTTTTGTGTTTGTGTTTTCTTTAACTTCTTTTTCAATTTTATTGAAAGCATGCATTACTGTTGTATGATCTCTATTGCCAAATTCACCACCAATTTTTGGAAAAGACATTTGCCCAATAGTTCTGCACAAGTACATTGCTATTTGTCTTGGATAAGCAATATCATTTGATTTTTTAGAAGAAATTAAATCTTTTTTATCTATATTAAAATATTTTGCAACAATTTCTTGTATGTAATCTGCAGAAATAATTTTTTCTTTTTGAAGAACTATATCATTAATTGCTTTTTCAGCCATTTCTATTGTGATTGGGCTGTGAGTTAAAGAAGCATAAGCAACTATTTTGTTTAAAGCTCCTTCTAGCTCTCTAATGTTTGTATCTATTTTTGTAGCAATTACTGAAAGTATGTAATCTTCTATAATAATATTTTCCAATTGAACTTTCTTTCTTAAAATAGCAAGACGAGTTTCATAATCTGGCATTGAAATATCTGCAAGTATTCCCCATTCAAATCTTGATTTTAATCTTTCCTCTAATAAAGGAATATCACGTGGTGGTTTATCACTAGATATAATAATTTGTTTTCCACTTTGATGAAGTGTATTAAATGTGTGGAAAAATTCTTCTTGCCCCATTTTTTTACCAGCAATAAATTGAATATCGTCTATTAATAAAACATCAATATTTCTATATTTATTTCTAAACAATTCATTTTTGAAGTTTGCATCTTTAATAGAATTTACTAATTCATTAATAAATTGTTCTGATGTTACATATAATATTTTTGTATTAGGATTGTTTTTTAAAATTTGATTACCAATAGCATGCATTAAGTGAGTTTTTCCCAAACCAACACCACCATAAATAAATAGTGGATTATATGCTGTAGCTGGGGCTTCTGCAACTGCGTATGCTGCTGCTTGTGCAAATTTATTATTATTTCCTATAACAAATGTATCAAAAGTATATTTTGGATTTAAGAAACTATTACTATAAGCTTCTGAAGACATATAATCCTTAGAAGTTTCTTCTTGTGTGTATTCTTTATCTTGTTCTTCTGATTTTACAACTATACTAATTTCACAAGTTTTGTTTGTTATAAAATTAAAAGTGTTAACAACAAGGTCAAATAATCTAGATTCAATAGCATCTTTTTGAATTTCAGAAAGAGCTACTAAAACGATTTTGTTATCATTTACTGATTGAATTTCTAAACTTTTAATCCAAGTTGTGTAAGAAATGTTTGTCATTTCTTCTTTTAAAAGATCTTTTGCTTTTGTAAGTAAATCCGTTTTATCTGAATACATTTAAAAACCGTCCTTCCCTAGTAAAGTTATCCACAAGCTTTTCCACATACCTTGTTGAAAATGTAGTAAAATCAATGTTTACAAAAGTTATCAACATGTGGAAAACTATGTTTCCGTAATAATTTCGTTCAGCTTTATAATATCAAAAAATATTAGAAATATCAAGCTAAAAGCTATAAAAAATTTAAAAAAGAAAAAATAAGGATAATTTATAATTTTTTAACAAATATGCATATAAAATTCCTCAAAAACTTGACTTTTGATGTGTTTTTGGTGTATAATCCTATTACTTATGATGTTTATAATAAAATTAGAATAGATATAGGAGGTGGGTAGACAAAATGAAAAGAACTTATCAACCAAAAAAGAGACAAAGAAATAAAGTACATGGTTTTAGAAAAAGAATGCAAACAAGAGCAGGAAGAAAAGTTTTAAAAGCAAGAAGAAATAAAGGAAGAAAAAAAATATGTGCTTAATAAAAAGGGGACGCATAGCGCCCTTTTTTTAAGGTTTCTTTTTAATTTGTATTAGAAGGAAATAGAGGAATGATATGAAAAATACAAGAATGATAAAAAAAAATTATGAATTTAAAAGATTTTTTTCAAAAGGAACTGTTTATAGAGGAAAAAATATTTGTATGTATATACATAAAAACAATTCAGGTATAAACAGATTAGGAATTGCTGTATCAAAAAAAGTTGGTAAAGCAGTTGAAAGAAATCGCTTGAAAAGACTTATAAGAGAAAATTATAAAATAATTGAAGATAAATTTAATGGCAATTTTAATATAGTTATAATTGTAAATAATAAAATAAATTCAAAAGAAGTAAATTATTATGATATACAAAAAGATTTTAACAATATTTTAAAAAAGGCTAAAATGGTAAATGATGAAAAAAATTTTAATTAAAATTATTAACTTTTATCAAAAATTCATATCAGGGTATATGGGATATATTGGAGTTCATTGTAAATTTGAACCCA
>ULTP01076663.1_pt1 | contig 24345 bp, 19 predicted proteins | sample 1957721 | NCBI WGS metagenome assembly ULTP01 (sample SAMEA4835737, study PRJEB28245) | human gut metagenome | biome: gut microbiome; material: fecal sample | place: Denmark | collected 2008 | reverse complement strand
ATATATCGCGTTGCAACGAAAAATTTTCCCGCGAATCGCTTGGCGAGTTGTGTATTTCATGCTAAATATGAAGAAGCGATTAGCGGACGGTAATTTCGTGTGGAACCAGGACGAAGTGCCGCAAAACTCGCGCTATGCTAAAAGTTTTTGCTATAGTAGTAAGCTTATCGCTCAAACAGTTGCGACACTTCTATGGTTCCAAACACTCATTCCCTAAAATTTTTATGTTTTCACTGCGATATATTAATTGCTTAAATTAGTGCAGTGTGCTAGCCTTCTATATGCTCCCTGCAAGGGAGCTGGCATCGCCGTAGGCGATGACTGAGGGTTGTGCCCCTCGGGGAAGGTGCTGAGCGAAGTGAGGCGGAAGGGGAAATTCCCTACACTATATAGTATTAAAATATTAATAAAACACTATATGTTGACAATTGCAGAAATTTGTGTATAATAGAGTCATAACCTAATGCAGTCTGCTTCCTGACGGATGAGTGGAATTGACCACGTGGAGGCAGATGAATGTATGCGCCGACCGTCTGGGCAAAATCGCCCAGACGTTTTTTCTTTATAAGGAGCAAAAGGAAAACCCGGGTGACTAGGTAATACTTATAAAGAGAGGTATTCATGATGCAACAGACAAAAAACAGATGGCTGATCGTGCTGGCAGCCATCGGCATTCACATCAGCATTGGCAGCGTATACGCATGGAGCGTACTGACGAAGCCTATTATGCAGGCTATGGGTTTTTCGCTGAAGGAGGTTACCTGGACCTTTTCACTGGCGATTTTGTTTTTGGGTACTTCCGCAGGCTTTTTGGGAATGTATGTAGAAAAATACGGTCCGCGCCGCAGCGGTCTGATATCCATGTGCTTTTTCGTAAGCGGTCTGCTGGGTACAGCCTATGCACTGACGCAGCACAGCCTGCTGCTGTTATATCTTTTTTACGGCGTTATCGGCGGTATTGGTCTGGGAACAGGCTATATTACGCCGGTGTCTACACTGGTAAAGTGGTTCCCCAATAATCGTGGTCTCGCAACTGGCCTGGCGATTATGGGTTTTGGTTTTGCCAGCCTCGTTGCAGGTCCGTTGATGCAGATTTTGATTGCTAAATACGGCCTGGTAGAAAACTTTGTGATTCTGGCCTGCATTTATGCAGTAGTGATGACTGCTTCCGCACTTTATCTGGAGCCGCCGAAGCAGGAAACTGCAGCAGGCAAGGGCCAGTTCAAAGCGCAGATGCCTGAGCATGTGCAGTACACTGTGAAGGAGGCTATGCACACCTGGCAGTTCTATGCTTTGTGGTGGATTTTCTTTACGAACATCACCTGCGGTATCGGTCTTTTGGCTGTAGCTTCGCCTATGGCACAGGAGGTTATCGGTATGTCCCCAATTGCGGCGGCGTCTATGGTTGGCATCATCGGCCTGCTGAACGGCGGCGGTCGTATTGTGTGGTCCACTGTTTCCGACTATATTGGCCGTGCGAATACGTATCTGGCATTTTTCGTGATTGAGATTGTGGCCTTCTACCTTTTGGGTGGCGTAAATGAAAGCTTTATGTTCCAGCTGCTGGTGTTCATTATCATCACCTGCTACGGCGGCGGCTTTTCCTGCATGCCGGCGTACCTGAGCGATTTGTTCGGCACGAAGCAGCTGAGCGCAATCCACGGACGTATTTTAACAGCGTGGGGCTTGGCAGGCATTGCAGGACCGCTGCTTTTATCCGTAATTTACGAGCGCACACACAGCTACAGCTTTACCCTGTACTTCTTCAGCGCCTGCTTTGTAGTAAGCCTGCTGCTGGCGGTAGTGCTCAAGCTGAAGGGCAAAACTGCTTGAGCTTTTGCCGGAAGAAGCAATTTCCACTGAAAAATAACTTTTTTAGCTAAAAAAAACGAAAAATTTTGAGCGTCCTACCCTAAAACGTGTTTTGGGGTGGGGCGCTTTTTCACTCCCTGGCATATAATAAGCGTAGAGAAAAGCAAAAAGCTTAAGCAGATGTAAAAAAGGGGGCGTAGATTATGAAAAAGCATTTTAAGTATTTGGCAACGGCAGGCTTGATTGCAGCGCTGCTGTTGGCGGCAGGCTGCGGGGATGATGCCACGGACAAGAAGAAAGTTGATAAGCCGGACATCAAGACAGAGCAGAAGGTAGATAAAAAAGCCCAAGCACCGGTAGTTAAACCGCCAGAGGGAAAATATTACAGATATCCTTCCTATCTTGATGATGTAACCAAAACGCCGGAAATGACGCCTGAGATGATTAAATATGTAGATGATTTTGCTTCGACCGTAAAATTGGCGCCGTCTGAAAAAGGTAAATTCCTTAATGATTCACGCATTAACAGACCAAATGAAGAATACCATCGTATCTGGTTGCATGCCTATGGCAGCAATCATAATCGCAATAACAAATTTAAAAATTCTAAGGGGAAGGAAGTATATCAGCAGGAGATTTATCATATCCGTATGTCTGTAAAGGCAGATACCAAAAAAGTTACGTATGTTGAGTATTCTGTTTATGAGCAGAATGAGGCTATTCCGGACGGCAAGAGCAGAACAATCATGAAGAAGGTTTTTAAATGAGCTGCGTTAGCATAAATTAATAAAAATTTTGAGTGTCCTACCCTAAAACGGCTTTTGGGGTGGGGCGCTTTTTCGCTCCCTGGCATATAATAAGCGTAGAGAAAAGCAAAAGCTTAAGCAGATGTAAAAAAAGGAGGCGAAGTTTATGAAAAAGCAATTGAAGTATCTGGCTACAGCAGGTCTGCTGGCAGCGCTGCTGTTGGCGGCAGGCTGCGGGGATGATGCCAAGGAGAAAAAGCCTGCGCCTGAGCCCGATAAGAAGGTGGAGAATGTTGTAGTAAAACCTCAGGACGGAAAATATTACAGATATCCCAATTACATTAAGGATGTGACGAAAACACCTAAAATTACGCCGGAAATGCTTAAGTACATTGATGATTTTGCATCGACGCTTGAATTCCACCCGTCTTACAATGGTAAATTCGTCAATGATTCCAAGATAAATAATCCTAATGAAAAATATCATGCTATTTATCTGTATGCCCTTGGACCCAAGCATAACAAGAATATAAAGTTTAAAAATTCCAAAGGTAAGGAAGTTTATCAGCATCAGGTTTACACCATCAATATGCAGTCAGAGGCTGCTACCGATAAATTAACGTCTGTACTATGCTCTATTTTCGAGCAGAATCCGGATATTCCTGACGGCAAAACTACATATGTTGTGAGAAAATCCTTTGATTGAATTGCACTTTGAAATGATGTTATGGTCTTTGCTAAGAATGAAATGCTTATCCTCACAAGCTGCCGATGAAAAGCAGTATATGTGGCAGTGTTGTAAGTGAACTACTGTGAGCCGCTGCGCGTGAGCGTGGCGGCTTTTTGGAATATAAATAAATGCTCAGAGTATGAGGTCTATGGTATAATGATATATAGATAGGATACTTGAATGGAGGTAATTGTTATGACGAACTATTACAGCACTATAAATGAAGTTGTTCTTACTTTTTCCAATATTTCACGTAACAAAGATGGGTTTGCAAGTATTGTAGCTCGTTTTGAACGTCCGAATGCTACTGGTTTTGATTTTTCGGAGTGGCAGCTTCCGTGCATTGCGAATACCAAGGCCTTTGGCTTTTCAGAGGATGATATCATGATGCAGGAGCGTTATTTGCGTAACAATATGCCTTTGATTTGGGAGATGGCGACGGAAAAGGAGAAGGAGATGCAAAAAAGTGCCTAAAGCGTTACTTGATTTTATGGGATATGTCTTTTTCTTTTGGTCGCGCGAAGATGGTGAACCGCCTCATGTTCATGTATGCAAAGGCGCTCCGTCAAAGGTGTCTGCAAAATTTTGGATAAAAGATGATGAGATTATTATGGAGCATAATGATGCGCAGATTCCTGCTAAGGATTTGAAAAAGATTCAGATGTATATTAGTTTGAATAAGAAGGATATTATTTATGAGTGGTTCAGACATTTTGGACAGTAAGGCAGATATTTATGCATTAGCAGATGCTGCTGAGGTTATCGTTCAAGGATATGCATTTTTTGATAGAGGTGACAGTGTTACTATAATCAATTTGCATAAGCCAAATGAGATTGCCCGTTTTTATAACAACGAGCTAATTGAAACTAATATGGACGATATAGAAGCATATAAGGTCAACAAGCTTTATCAGGCTAATGTAAAGTATATGGCGAAGGATTAATGTAAAGAAGTCGATAAATCCTTTTCTCCTCTTGACAATCCCACCTCTTCCTTGCTAAGATATAAAGTATAACAAAATATCTACAGGCAAGGAACGAGAGGCTTATCTCCGTAAAGCCACTAAAGAGAAGCAGCGGTTGGTGCAAGCTGTGTGGCGGTGAGGTGAGTGTAGCTCGGGAGCTGTTTTGCTGAACATTGCAGTAGGCAAAAACGTGCGCACACGTTACGTGCATTGAGTGCCTTGTGCCTTAGAGTATGAGGAAGATAGGTGGTACCACGATTATTCGCCCTGTCCGTAAAGGACAGGGCTTGTTTATTTTAAGGAGGAATTTTTTTATGTGTGAAGAGCATAATATCCCTAAGGTTTATGATCCTGCTTCCGTAGAGAAGAAATGGTATAAATTCTGGGAAGAGCATCGTTATTTTCATGCCGAAGTAGAAGAAGGCAAGGACGCCTTCAGTATTGTTATCCCCCCACCGAACATCACCGGTCAGCTGCATATGGGCCATGCGCTGGATAACACCCTGCAGGATATCCTGATCCGCTGGCACCGCATGATGGGCCACAACACCCTGTGGATGCCCGGCTATGACCATGCAGGCCTGGCAACCCAGATTAAGGTTGAAGAGGTTATCAAAAAAGAGGAAGGCAAGACTCGTTACGACCTGGGCCGCGAAGAGTTCCTGAAACGCGTTTGGGAATGGAAGGAGCAATATGGCGACCGCATTATCAACCAGCTGAAGCATCTGGGCGTTTCCTGCGACTGGGAGCGTAAGCGCTTCACTATGGATGAAGGCTGCTCTAAGGCTGTTCGCGAGGTGTTCTGCACTCTGTTTGAAAAGGGCCTGATTTACAAAGGCACCCGTATCACCAACTGGTGCGTAAACTGCAACACTGCACTGAGCGATATTGAGGTTGAGCATAAGGACGACCCGGGCCATCTCTGGTACATCAACTACCCTGTAGTTGAAGAAGAAGGCCGCAGCCTGATGATTGCAACCACCCGTCCGGAAACTCTGCCCGGTGATACTGCAGTAGCAGTTAATCCGGAGGACCCGCGTTATGGCGACCTGGTTGGCAAAACCCTGCGTCTGCCGACTACCGACAGAATTATTCCTATTATCGCCGACAGCTATGTTGATACCAAATTTGGTACCGGCGCTGTAAAAATTACTCCGTCCCATGATCCTAACGACTATGAGATGGGTATCCGCCACAACCTGCCGAGCATCGTTGTTATCGGCATGGATGGCATTATGACTAAAGAAGCCGGCAAGTACGAGGGCATGACCCGTGAGGAATGCCGCAAGGCTATCGTTGCTGACCTGAAGGCTGACGGCTATCTGGTTAAGGTTGAAGAGCATTCCCATGCTGTAGGCCACTGCCAACGCTGCGGCCATGCTGTTGAATCTCAGGTTTCCACCCAATGGTTCGTTAAGATGGAGCCTTTGGTTAAGGCTGCTGTTGACTGCGTTGAAGACGGCCGTACACAATTTGTACCGGAACGCTTCACCAAAACCTATACCGGCTGGATGGATAACATCCGCGACTGGTGTATTTCCCGTCAGATCTGGTGGGGTCACCGCATTCCTGTATGGTACTGCGATGACTGCGGCGAAATGAGCGCCAGCCGCACCGATTTGACTGTCTGCCCGAAATGCGGCAGCGCACATATCCATCAGGATGAGGACGCACTGGACACCTGGTTCAGCTCCGCTTTGTGGCCGTTCTCTACCATGGGCTGGCCGGATAAAACTCCGCTCTTAAAGCAATTCTATCCGACAAGCGTACTCGTAACCGGTTACGATATCATCTTCTTCTGGGTTGCACGTATGCTGATTATGGGTATGGAATTCATGCATGAGATTCCGTTCGACAAGGTATTCATCCATGGTCTGGTACGCGACAGCCAGGGCCGCAAAATGTCCAAATCTCTGGGCAACGGCATCGACCCGCTGGAGGTTATTGACCAATACGGCGCTGATACATTGCGCTTCATGCTGATTACCGGCAACACCCCGGGTAACGATATGCGCTTCTACTGGGAGCGCGTAGAGGCAACCCGTAACTTTGCCAACAAGATCTGGAACGCTTCCCGTTTCGCTCTGATGAACATGGAAGGCTACGATGCCAACGCTAAGCTGGCTCCGTATACCTTGGCAGATAAATGGATTCTGTCCCGTCTGCAGCACACCGCCAAGAGCGTTACAGAAATGCTGGAGAAGTTCGAGCTGGGTGAAGCAGGCCGCATGATTTATGACTTTATCTGGGGCGAGGTTTGCGACTGGTACATCGAGCTTGCTAAACCGCGTCTGTATAATAAAGAAAACGCCGAAGAGCGTGCAACCGCACAGCATGTTCTGGCAACTGTACTGACCAGCGCTATGCAGCTGCTGCATCCGTACATGCCGTTCATCACCGAGGAAATTTACCAATGCCTGCCGCATGAAGCAGAAAGCATTATGATTTCCAAGTGGCCTGAGGCTGATGAAGCTCTGATGGACGATGAGGCAGAACGCCTGATGGGCGCAATTATGGAAAGCATCAAGGCTATCCGTAACATGCGTGCAGAGGTTAACGTACCGCCCGGAAAGAAGGTTCCGGCAACCATGCTGGCTGCTGCTGACCTGAAGGACGGCATTGAGGCTAACGCCGACTACATCCATCTTATGGGCGCTATCAGCGAGCTGACTGTGCTGGCTGACAATGCTGCTAAACCGGAAAATGCTATGGCTGCAGTTGTAGCAGGCATTGAGGTTTATCTGCCGCTGGCAGGCCTGATTGATGTCGAGAAGGAAAATGCCCGCCTGAACAAGGAGCTGGCTGCTATCGACAAGGAGCTGAGCCGTGTTGAAGGCAAGCTGGGCAACGCCGGCTTCCTGGCAAAAGCACCTGAGGCTGTTATCGAAAAAGAGAAGGCTAAGGCTGAAGAGCTGAACGGTAAAAAGGCTGCGATTAACGAGCGCCTGGAATACCTGAAGACCTTATAAAAATAAGCTAGACTTATAAAAAATGCAACTGTCGTCGGATTTGTACTTGTGAATAGGTACAAGTTCGGCGGCAGTTTTTTTATAGCAATTAAATAGTCAGAAAATTATGTTGACTTCTGTCGAGATGAATGCTATACTGTTAAAAATAAAGAATAATCAGATAATTATAAAGGAGTTGCTGAGATGCAGTCAGATTATAAGCTTATCAGACAGGTGATAGAAGGACTAAGTATGATGAATAATAAATTTATGAATCTTATGCTGGATGAGAATGTGTCGGCAGCGCAAATAATGTTGCGCGTTATTTTGAAAGATGATAAAATCAAAGTGAAAAATGTAAGGATACAAAGATTTATTCAGAATATTTACGGACATTCCGCACAGCTGGATATTTTGGCAGAGGATGGATTTGGCAGATATTTTAATGTGGAAGTGCAGCGAAGCGATGAAGGCGCATCTGTGAGAAGAGCAAGATTTTACAGCAGTGTGTTAGACACGCAATTTTTGCAAGCCAATAGGGATTACAATGAGCTGCCTGACAGCTATATCATTTTTATTACTGAAAATGATGTATTTAAGAAAGGACTTCCGCTTTACAGCGTAGAGCGCGTAATTAAAGAGGAGAGTTCAGATTTCTCTGATGGATCGTATATTGTTTATGTAAACAGTAATTGTCGTGACAATACTGCATTGGGGAAGCTGATGCAGGATTTATATTGTACAGAACCGGCAAAGCTGCATTATAAAGAATTTGCCGAGCGTATGGAGTTTTTAAAATGTAGCAAGGAGGGAGAAGAAAAAATGACAGATATCATTGAATTATATGCACAGAATGTAGCTGAACAAGCAGCTAAAGAGACAGTGCATAAGAAAAGTGTAGAGGTTGCATTGAGTTTGTTGGCAGATGGTATGAGTATTGATTTTGCTGCTAAGCACAGCAAGCTTACTGTGGAAGAGGTGCGCCGTCTGGCAGAAAAGAGAACTGCTTGAGCTTAATGCAGTACTCCCTGAAAACTGTACAAACCGTACAAAACCGTACAACCCCTTGCCACACAATGCTTTGGGGCTGTACGGTTTTTTTGCATGTGTATGGTATTGAGCTGGCAATTTTTAAAATATCCTCATGAAATTGTAGTCGACACTTCAAAATAGGCTCATGAAATTGTTGTCAGTACCCAAAAATATCCTCATGAAATTGTAATGAACCCCTAAAAATAGGCTCATTTTTTTGTTGAAGGAGTATTGCGCAGCTTTGGCAGGTAGGCCTGCCTAAACTTGCCAAAAGCTTGTGTTTGTGCTATTATAAATATAGAAATGGTGCTTCCGATAGACGGTTGCCCTTAAAAACTTTTAGTTATGAAAAATAACCGTCAGTTTGCGAGGCTGGGCGGTTATTTTTTTGCGTTCTTGTTGATTTCCATACCTAATTTAATGCAAGCAATGCATAAGCTCAGCAAAGCAATAACTTCGAGTATATCCATCAGTAACACCTCCCTCTTGCGGGATTTTCAGTGAAACTGAATTTATCGCGTCAGAGGGCAACCGCCTACCGTTATGGAAGCACCATAAAAATATTTCACCATATATAAAGGAAAGCGTACAACGAACAAGCTGTGAAAGTTTGGCGCTGTGCGCTTTTTGTTTTGCAAGCAAGATATGCTATAATAAAGCTATATTTTGTTATGAGCGGAGTGATATAGATGATGGACAGTAAGCAGCGCCTGGCGGCGAAAAGCTTTGTGCAGAGCTGGACAGGTAAGGGATACGAGAAGGGCGAAAGCCAGCCGTTTTGGCTGCAGCTTCTCGGCGAGGTGCTGGGCGTGGAGCATCCGGCGCAGTTTATCAGCTTTGAAAACCAGATTATGCTTGACCATACAAGCTTTATCGACGGTACAATCGAAAGCACGCATGTGCTGATTGAGCAGAAGAGCCTGGGCAAAAATCTGAACCAGCCTATTAAGCAGTCGGACGGCAGCCTGCTGACGCCGTTTCAGCAGGCCAAGCGTTATGCGGCGGAGCTGCCTTATTCCAAGCGTCCACGCTGGATTGTGACATGCAATTTTGCAGAGTTTTATATTTATGATATGGAAAAGCCCTTTGGCGAGCCGGAAGTGGTTTATCTGAAGGATTTGGAGAAGGATTATTACCGCCTGCAGTTTCTGGTTGACAGCGGCAGCGAGCATATCGAAAAGGAGATGCAGGTTTCTATTGCTGCCGGTGAGATTGTGGGCAGGCTGTATGATGCGCTGCTGGCACAATATAAGGATGCAGCGAGCGAGCATAGCCTCAAAAGCCTTAATATGCTGTGCGTGCGCCTTGTTTTTTGCTTTTACGCTGAGGATGCAGGTATTTTCGGGCGCAGGAGCATGTTCCATGATTATCTGGAGCAGTATTCTGCTAAGGATATGCGCCGTGCCTTGATAGAGCTTTTCAAGGTGTTGGATACTAAAGCCGAGGAGCGCGACCCGTACCTGGAGGAGGATTTGGCTGCCTTTCCTTATGTAAACGGCGGTCTTTTTGAAAACGAAAATATTGAGATTCCGCAGTTTACGGAGGAGATTCGCCATCTTATCCTGACCAATGCCAGTGAGGATTTTGACTGGAGTGAAATCAGCCCGACGATTTTCGGCGCGGTGTTTGAAAGCACATTGAATCCGGAAACGCGTCGCAGCGGCGGTATGCATTATACGAGTATTGAAAATATCCATAAGGTTATTGACCCGCTGTTTTTGGATGCATTGCAGGATGAGTTTGCCCAGATTAAGGAGCTGAAGCAGGCGGCAACGGTAGAAAAGCGCTTGCGTGCCTTCCAAAGCAAGCTGGCGGATTTGGTGTTTCTTGATCCGGCGTGCGGCAGCGGCAACTTCCTGACGGAAACATATATCAGCCTGCGCCGTTTGGAAAACAGGGTGCTGAAGGAGCTTTTGGGTGCGCAGATTGTGCTTGGTGCCCTGGAAAACCCGATTCAGGTTTCCATCAGCCAGTTTTATGGCATTGAAATCAACGATTTTGCGGTGACGGTTGCCAAGACGGCGCTGTGGATTGCCGAAAGCCAGATGATGAAGGAAACGGAAGATATCGTTAATATGAATCTGGACTTCTTGCCGCTCAAAACGAATGCTTATATTACGGAGGCCAATGCGCTGCGTATTGATTGGGAAAGCGTGGTGCCGAAGGCAAGGCTGAATTATATTATGGGTAATCCGCCATTTGTGGGCTACAGCCTGCAGAGCAAGGAGCAGAAGGCGGATATGCTGGCGATTTATGTTGATGAAAAGGGCAAGCCTTATAAGACAGCAGGCAAGATTGATTATGTGGCAGGCTGGTATTTTAAGGCAGCGCAGCTGATGCATAGTACTGCTATCCGCACAGCCTTTGTATCGACGAACAGCATTACGCAGGGCGAGCAGGTGGCGAGCGTGTGGAAGCCTTTGTATGAGCGCTTTGGCGTGCATATTGACTTTGCGCACCGCACCTTCCGTTGGGACAGCGAGGCAAGCCTGAAGGCGCATGTGCATTGCGTGATTGTGGGCTTCAGCGAAGCAGCAAACGCTGCAGCGCGCATTATTTATGATGAGGGCAGCGTGCAGAAGGCGGAGAATATCAATGCATATTTGGTTGAAGCGCCGGATATTTTTATTGAAAGCAATAAACTGCCTTTGTGTGATGTGCCGAAGATGACAACAGGTAACAGGCCTGCGGATGGTGGTCATCTTATTATTGAAGTAGCAGAATATGATGAGTTTGTCAAAAAAGAGCCTGCTGCTCTTAAGTATATTAAAAAACTTACAGGCGCAGCGGAATTTATCAACAACAAAAAGCGCTATTGCTTATGGCTTGTTGGCGTATCGCCTGCGGAACTGCGAAAAATGCCGGAAGTTATGAAGCGTGTAGAGTTATGTAGAAATGACAGATTAAATGCAACGGATGCAGGTCGAAGAAAATTAGCTGATACTCCGATGCTGTTTAGAGAAACAAAAAATCCTAAATCCTATATTATTGTGCCTGCAACATCCTCGGAAAGTAGAAGATATATACCAATAGGTTTCTTGGATGATAATACTATTCCGACGAATGCTGCTGTTATAATTCCTGAAGCAGACTTATTTAATTTTGGCATTCTTACATCTAACGTACACATGGCGTGGATGAGAGCTGTCGCAGGCAGATTGAAAAGCGATTATCGCTATTCTAAGGATATCGTCTACAACAACTTCCCCTGGCCTACGCCAACCCCTGCGCAAAAAGAGCGTATAGAAAAAACAGCGCAGGCGATTCTGGACGCGCGGGCACTGTACCCCGAAAGCAGTTTGGCTGATTTGTACGATGAGCTGACCATGCCGGTGGAGCTGCGCAAGGCGCACCGCGCCAACGACAAGGCAGTCATGGAAGCTTATGGCTTCTGGGGCAGGCTTAACAGCGAAGCAGCCTGCGTAGCAGAGCTGATGAAGCTGTACAAGGCGTTGACCGAAAAATAAAAAAGCACGGCGAAAGCCGTGCAAAATTTGTGAAATAAGCTGTGTTTGCTTGTCAAAAGCGCTTATCTGTGTTATTATAAATATAGAAAAGGTGCCGCCGATAGACGGTTGCCCTCAAAAGAATTTAACTAAAAAATAGTCGCTGCTTTTGGTCGAGCTGGGCGGCTATTTTTTTGTGTTTTTATTGATTTCCATACCTAGTTTAATGCAGGCTATGCATAAGCTCAGCAAAGCAATAACTTCGAGTATATCCATCAGTAACACCTCCCTCTTGTGGGATTTTCAGTGAAACTGAATTGATCACGTCAGAGGGCAACCGCCTACCGTTATGGAAGCACCATAAGAATATTCTACCACAAGAATGGAGAGCGTACAACGAACAAGCTGTGAAGGTTTCGTGTTGTACGCTTTTTGTTTTGCAAGCCGTGCTCCCTGAAAACCGTACAAAACCGTACAAACCGTACAATCCCTTGCCACATGCGGCTTTGGGGCTGTACGGTTTGCTTATATGTGTACGGTATGGAGTTGGCTTGGCTATAACTGTACTCCTAATTTTTGTGCATTTGCACACTTTTTAGGAGTAGTGAAATCTATCAGCTGCTGCAATCGTTACTATAGTTAAATATTAAAACAAGCAGCTTTTTTACTTACGCAGCTTGTGCCTGTGGCGGCAAATAGCGCAGGTCAATATCCCGGCGGTAGCGATTAGATACGATGTTATAGGAATCTAAAAGCTGTTGCTTTTTGGCGTTGATTCTGCGTCCCAGACTATTGTTGGAAATTTTATTGTAATGCATAGCGTCCAGCAGTCCCTGCGCTGTGCCATGCCAATGGCCGTCGCATTGCTGCACAAAGGCGCTGATTGCTTCCAAAACCTCATCCGGTGGCTGCAGAAAGCGGCTTGCAGCAGCCCGTTCCAGCATCCAGCGGCAGTGTGTTTGCGAAAAGTTCAGCGAAAGCAGCTGGTCCACAAGGTCGCGTCCGACAATCTCCAGGGAAGCCTTATGGTCACCGCGCTGACTTTTGCGCAGCACCATAGCACCGTCCGCCGCACCCAAAAGGCCGTTGGAGCCGGAAATCATCTCAAAGGAGTCTTCAGACTGCTGCTTGCGCGTATGATGCACCAGCAGAAGGCAAATATTATGCTTATCGGCAAATTCCTTCAGCTTAGCTGCACTGCTGTAATCGCGGGCGTAATTACATTTTTCGTCCTGAGCGCTGCGTATTTTCTGCAGGGTGTCAATGATTATCAGGCGCACGTCCGGATACTTTTGCATAAAGGAGCTCAGCTGCTCCTCCAGACCGTTATCAACATCCTGCGCACTGACTGCCATATGCAGATTTTCTGCGACCTCCATATCAAACATGCGCACAAGGCGCTGCTGCAGGCGGTAAAACTTATCCTCCAGTGCCAGGTAAAGCACACCGCTTTGCTGTACGGGGTAGTTCCATAGCTGTTCACCGCGGGCAACGTGGTAGGCAAGCTGCGCCATCAGAAACGATTTACCTATTTTTGGTGCACCAGCCAGAATATACAGCCCCGGATAGAGCAGATCCGGGATAATTGGCTGAGACACGGGAAACTCCGTGTCATAAAGCTCCGGCATGGAAAGCGTCTGCAGCTCCGGTGCAGCAAGAGAAGGTTGCTTCGGTTGAAATACGTGGTTAATTGTCGTCATAGAAGGACTCCTTTCAAAATATTCTGTTTACTAAAGCAAAAAGCGTTTAGTAGATACTCCTATTATAATAAACTAATTTAGTTAAGTCAAGAAAAGTAGCAGAAATGTTCTGAAAATAATACGCGAGCTTGCCAACAGATTTATCTGCTACTATACTAAAGATAACAGAATTTGTTTTAGTTGGAGGTGTTTGCTATGGCAGTAAACAGACGCATAAGCTATTTTCGTCAAAAGCATAATTTGACGCAGAAGCAGCTGGGACTGCTGCTGGGATTTTCGGAATCCACAGCGGAGGTGCGCGTCAACCAGTATGAGCACGGCAACAGGCGGCCGAAGGAGGCAATGCTGGAAAAGCTGGGCGAGATTTTTGGCGTGGATCCTGCAGTGTTCAGGATTCCTGATATTCATAACCGTGCCGGCCTGATGCAGACCTTTTTTGCGTTGGAGGATTATGCAGGCTGGAAGCTTACTAAAGTGGATGGTCGTTTTGCAGTGGTGATTGGCACAGCAACAGCAGGACCGCAGAAGACATTTGATGATTACGTGCTGCAGGAATGGCTGGATATGCAGACGGCGCTGGAGCAGGGCGAAATAACCCGTAAGGAATATGACGAATGGCGTTATCATTATAATGATGCCAGCTTAGAAAAGCATTTAATGGCTACGTATAAGCAGCTGGAAGAATTGCAGGAAGAGGAATAAAACCGTACACCGGCAGAAAACCGTACAGGCGCAAAGCCTTGCAGCATGTAGCTTTGTACGGTTTGTACAGTTTTGTACGGTTTTGGAGGAGTGCAGGAGCGGTACGCTTTTTGTTTTGTTGCCTAAGGCACATTTTCTTGAATTACAGTGCTGATTGCGTTACAATAAAAGCAAAGGGAGGCGGTTAAGATGGCTAAATTCTGTACTAATTGCGGGAGTGAGTTGAATCCTGGCGCTAAGTTTTGCGTGAACTGCGGCCAGAAGGTGGAGCAGGAGCAAAATCAGCAGGCGGGAGCTGCTGCTGTTGCCGGTGTTGCAGCCGGTGCTGCCAGCAGTGCTGATATAAGCTATAAAAAGAGTATTAATGACAGTCCTGAGCAAGAAGGTTTTGTTGCTGCCAATGCTCAAGCAAACGTAAATACTGACGCTAATGCTAATGCTAATACTAATGGTAATAGCAATCCTAAGGTTAATCCTGATGAATTTAAGCATACCAATGCTGGCGGTGAAGGTGACACCGATGCGTATAGCGCTCAGGCAGCACCCAAAGCAGGCAAGAAGTTTTTGAACCTTGGCGAGGGCCTGAACCTGCTGTTTAAGGACAGCAGTGCGGATAAGGAGGCAGTTTTCAAGGAGCTGTTCTTTACGTCTAAAGGTCGCTTGAACCGTAAGTCTTATATTTACAGAAGCTTATTCCTGTCATTAGTGTTTTGTGTTGTGCAGGGTGTTTTGACATTTGCGACTAATACCATAGATGCGCTTGAGCTTTTGTTTGCAGTTGTCGCTTTCGGATTCAGCTTATTTAGCTTCGTTTCTAATATTATGATGGATGTACGTCGCTTGCATGATTTGGATTTGAACGGCTGGTGGATGCTGCTTATGCTTGTACCGCTTGTGAATATTTTCTTTGCTCTTTATATGTTGTTCTTTAAAGGAACGGATGGTCCTAACCAATATGGAGATGACCCCTTGCAGTCGTAGGCTTGCCTTGGCAGCTGAAAGCTGCTATATATAATATGTAAGTATTTCACTTAGCAAAATAGTCGCTCGTTCTTGTGACGCAGCGGCTATTTTTGCGCTTTTCGCAAGACGCGGCGTGCGAAACTATGTTATAATAAACTGTCAGTTAATTATTGATGGAGGCGTAAGCACAATGAATTATACAGAAAGCCTGGCATATTTGGACAGCCTGGGCAAATTTGGCATTAAGCTCGGTATGGAGCGTATTGAAGGACTTTTGCGTGAGCTGGGAAACCCGGAGCAAAAGATTAAAACAGTGCATGTAACCGGCACTAACGGTAAAGGCTCTGTTACCAGCATGATTACGAATATTCTGCTGGCAGCAAACCTGAAGGTGGGCAAGTTTACTTCCCCACATCTGGTGAAGTACAACGAACGCATCAACCTCAATGGCAAGGATATCAGCGACGAGGATTTTGCGACGGCGATTACTGCGGTAAAGGCTGCTGCCGACAGCGTTGTCAAAAAGGGTGTGTGCGAGCAGCCGACGCAGTTTGAGATTCTGACTGCTGCTGCATTTTTATATTTTTATCTGCAGAAGGTGGATTATGCTGTTATTGAGGTAGGCATGGGCGGCCTGTGGGATTCCACCAACGTGATTACGCCGGTGGTCAGCGTTATTACCAATGTTGCGCTGGACCATACCGATCGCTGCGGCAAAACCTTGGAGCGCATTGCTATGCAGAAGGCAGGCATTATCAAGGAGAAGGTGCCTCTGGTTACTGCGGCCGAGGGCAATGAAGCTCTTGGTCCTATTGTAAGCCTGGCTATGTTTAAGGAAGCACCTGTTTATCTTTATGGCAAGGCTTTTCATGGCACGGAGGTAAAAAGCTCGATGGAGGGCCAGACCTTTACGCTGCATGCAGGTGATTTCTATCATTCTGATTATGAAATCAAGCTGCCGGGCGAGCACCAGATCAAGAATACCAGCGTAGCGATTGTTGCTGCCAAGCTTGTCAGCAAGCAGGATGACCGCATTAACGAGCTGGCGCTGCATGTGGGTGTAGCGAATACCGTTTGGCCGGGACGCTTGGAGCGCATTCATAAGAATCCGGATATTATTCTGGACGGTGCGCATAATCCTGACGGGGCCAAGGCTCTGCGCAATGCTTTGGATAAGTATTATCCCGGCAAGCAGGTGCAGTTTGTCTTTGGCATGATGGGTGATAAGGATATGAGCGGTGTTATCAAAACGCTGATTAAGCAGGATGATGTTGTTTACACCGTGCGTGCCGATGAGGGTGCGCGTGCTGCGGAGGCTGCCGACCTGGCAAAACTGGTGGGCAGCAATGCAGTTGCGGAGGCAGATTTGGCAACTGCGTATGATGCTGCTATCCGCAATGCAGGCGCTGACGGTGTTGTGTGCGTTTGCGGCAGCTTGTATCTGGTGGGCGAGTTTAAGAAGATGCTGCTGGCGGATAAGCGTGGGATGAACTGAAGGCGGTATTGAGGTTTATTGACTTCGGTAACGAGCACGTGCGTCGCAATTAAATATCGTTCCAGTCAGAAGCAATTTTCCCGTGCCTTAGGGCACAACGCAAATTTAGTGTGGAACCAGGACGAAGCTTCGGTAAAATTTGTCAGACGGTAAGAGAAAGTTACGTACCCTTGCTTCTATGGTTCCGGACACTCATTTGCTAAAATTGCTATTCCTTACACGATATATTAATTGCTCGTTAAGGCTGTTTGCTAACCTTCTTGCCTGCCCCTCGGGGAAGGTGCCGAGCGTAGCGAGGCGGAAGGGGGCGTATTTGCGTCGTAATTAAATATCGCACTGCGATATATTAATTGCTCGTTTAGAAAATAGAATTTTTTGTTAGGGTGCATCATGACAAAACTGGCAAATTATCTCGAAAATAAAATATGGTATATGCTGCTGTTTACTGTGGCGGTTATTCCTCTGGAGCAGGAATTTACCTCCTTTTGTGTGGCGATGACCTTTATCAGTGCTGTGATTGTGTCGCATGTTAAGGGACGTCCGCAGCAGGAGAATGTGCTGAAGCCGTGGCAGCAGGGAGCGTTTTATGCACTGCTGCTGATTGCGGTTGTTTCAGTATATTTTTCCCTGGACAGATTTTTGTCCTTTTGGAATCTGGTATATGTTGTAGGCCAGTATGCGGCGCTGTTTTTTGTGCTGCTGCGCTACGGTCGCAGCAGTGAGCAGGACAGGGCAATTCTGACTGCCTGCGAGGCTGAGCCGCTGACAAAAAGTGAGGCCTGGAAAAATGCCGACACTAAGCAAAGGCTGGTACTTGCGTGGCAGCGCTTCGGCATGCTGCCGCGTCCGCTGCAGCTCATGGGCGCCTTTTTAATCGTATCGCTGCTGGTGAGTGCCATCGGTATCGCGCAGAAGATTTTTGGCGTTACGGCTGAAGGTATCTGGGTGGATCCGGCGCAGTTCCCAGATTTGAAGGTGCGCGTTTTCTCTACGCTGGTCAATCCAAATATCCTGGCAGGCTATCTGGTGCTGGTTGTGGCTTACAGCACAGCCTTTTTCAACCAGACGAAGGCGTATAAAAAATGGCGTCTGGCCTTTCTGTCAACGGGACTTTTGGCAGCAGTCTGCCTGCTTTATACGTATTCACGCGGTAACTGGGTGGCCTGCGCTGTGATGCTGCTGGCCTTCTGCGTACTCTTCTGCCGTAAGGCCTTTATTCCTGTCCTTGGCGGCGGTGCTGCTGCGCTGGCACTTGGCGGGCAGGCGGTGCTGCAGCGTCTGGAATCTATTCACGGCGGCTATGGTGGTGACACCTCTATTGCTTTGCGTATGGCCTATTTAAAGAGCACCAAGTGGATTATTGAAGAATTTCCTCTGGGTGTAGGCTGGTACGGCTATCGCTTTGTTTACCCCACGTATAATTTTTATCTGGCAGATAAGAACGTCATCATGTACCACTGCCACAATATTTTCCTGAATATCTGGGCAGAGCTGGGAGCACATGGCCTATTGGTGTTTCTTGTTATCTGGTTCGGCATTTTTCTGCCTGCAGGCTGGAGATTGGCCTATCATGGACGCAGCCTGTGGTTGAAGGCCATGGGACGCGGTTATGTGCTGGCAACAGTAGGTATTATTGTGGGTGGCTTAACAGACCACGTTTACTTTAATACCCAAATGGGATTACTGTTTTGGACCTTGGGTGGCTTGACACTGCTTTGCGCACGCCTGAATGAGCAGTGTGATTGAGCTAATATATAACTACAAGGAATGTTTAATATTCTCATTAGAAATAAAGAAAAAATAGAATGCATATTAATGATAAGTAAGAAAATATGAAAAATTCTTTTAGAAAGCGCTGGACAAATGCATTACTTAGTAGTATAATTACGCTTGTGAAACAGTTACTGGAAAATTCTTACTTGCAGATAATAAAAGGTATCGGTACTCCCTGTGATTGCTTACAAAATCGCAGGGAGTTATATTTTTCAGCAATTTTTTCAGAAAATAACAAAGAGTCAAACGAATTTGAGGCAGTGTAACTTATACTAAACCAGGTATAAGAAAAAGCTTGCTAGGGTATTGGAAAGGAGGAAGATTAAGTCCTTGTTTATTGATGAATTTGGTAAAGAATAATAAATACGGAAGGCGTGATGTAATGCATAAGTGTAATCCTCCGAGTATCCAAAAAACTATTGCTTTTTATAGAGATAATTGTGAAAGCTGGGCCCATGCTTTGGCATTAAATACTAAGTATCATGTTAGTGTAGAAGCATATGAGGAGCTGCCACCATGGAGCCTTGTTCATAACGCTAATGGCAGTGACCATTTCCTGAAAGATAACATTATCATGCTCAAGGTCTGTGATTTGGAAAAAAGGCTTGTCTATTATCCTGTCTTTCCTGAAAAAATGGGACTCAGGCTGCTGGAAGCATGGGAGATGCCGGTGCCACCGAAGCTGACAGCCTTTGAGCAGGATAATGAAGCGGACGAAAATGTTCATCCTGCCAATAGAAGCTTGCGTAATCTTATAGCCTTTGCCCGCTTGTTTATGCTGACGCAGAGCCGTTGGCACAAGCCGATGGCCTATAGCTTCAACAATATTATTTCGCAATTATATCTTGTACCGGATACCGGTGTTTCGCCGGAGACTATTCAGCTTATTAATAACGTCATTGGTGAATATATTAATGATGATTCGCAGGAGCATTATATCAAATGTGCTAATCTGCAGGATTTTCTTGCCTATCTGAAAAACAAGTATATGCTGGTGCCCTTCAAATCTGATGATTTCAGATGTTTGCGGCAATTGCTGCATAGCACTTATCCTAAGGAAAAGTTGTATTTTTAATATAGATTCTCAAGCGCAGAACCAAAACATCAAGTGGTTCTGCGCTTTTTTATAATGCAGCGGCAGATGCTGAAGGACGGTATAAACTTTGGGCTTTCTTACATATTAGTTACATATTTTCTTGCCTTGCTATGATATAATAATTATATTAATGTTTATTCTATGTGAGCGGCATAGAGGAGGAGCAATTATGGCAGATAAATTTTTAGTTATAGATGGCAGCAGCCTGATACATAGAGCGTTTTTTGCGCTGCCGCCGCTGACTACGCGTCAGGGTATCCATACGGGAGCAGTTTACGGCCTGTGCAATATGCTGCTGAAGCTTTTGGATGAAGTGAAGCCGCGTTATATGGCGGTTGCCTTTGATAAATCGCGCAAAACCTTCCGCAGCAAGCTGTATGCGGAGTACAAGGCGCAGCGTAAGCCTACTCCGAGCGAGCTGAGCGAGCAGTTTCCTTTGGCAATGAAGGTTTTGGAATGCATGGGAATCAAAACGCTGGAGTTGGACGATTATGAGGCCGATGATATTATCGGCACCTTTGCTGTGCAGGCACCGCCGGAGGTTGAGGTTATTATTGTAACCGGTGACCGCGACGAGCTGCAGCTGATTGATAAGCGTACCAAGGTTTTTTATACGAAGCGTGGTATCAGCGATATTCAAGTTTTTGATGAAGCGGAATTTGCTGCCAACTACGAAGGACTGCAGCCGAAGCAGCTTATCGAGCTGAAGGGCCTGATGGGCGATACCTCTGATAATATTCCCGGTGTTCCGGGCGTAGGTCCTAAAACAGCGATGAAGCTGATTAAGGAATACGGCAATGTGGAAACGGTACTGGAGAATATCGACAAGGTTTCCGGCAAGTCGCTGAAAACGAAGCTGACAGACAACAAGGAATCTGCCCTGCTGTCCAAGCATCTGGCAACAATCTGCACGGAGGTGCCGGTTGATACTGCTGTACAGACCTATGAGCTGCAGCCGCTGAAGGAGGAAGCGCGCGCACTGCTGCAGGATCTGGAGTTCCGCAATATGTATGAGCGCTTTGCCGCGGTACTCGGCGGTGCGCGGGACAGCTTTGACCTTTTCGGTGAAGCTGTTGAGCAGGAAGGCTTGCCGCAGGTGGCAGTAAATACACCGCAGCTGGCAGAGGAGCTGTTTGTAGCTTTGGCTAAAGCAAAGCAGCCTGTTGCCGTGTATGCTCAGGTAGCAGGACAGCTGCCGGAGCTGTATTTCAGCAGTGCCGAAATTTTGGTTAATGATAAAATTTATGTGCTGGACGCGCAGAGCGGCTGTTGGGATAAATTCGACAGCTGGCTGGCAGACGCAGGCAGCAAAAAGATAACGATAGACAGCAAGGAGCTTTATAAATGCTGCCTGTGCCGCAAGGTGAAGGTGCAGGGAATAGTTGATGATGTAGCTTTGGCAGGCTATGTTGCCGACCCCGGCCACAGCTCCTACAGCCTGGAGGATTTGAGCCGCCGCAATCTGCCGGGAGTACTGGCAACGCCTTGCGAAAATCTGCAGCAGCTCGCATCTAAGCTGCGCGGACTGTTGGCTGAACAGCAGCAGCTCAAGCTGTACGAAGAATTTGAGCTGCCCTTGGCACCGGTGCTGGCGCAGATGGAGTTTGCCGGTATTACGCCGGACAAGGAGCTTTTGCTGCAGCTGAACGAAGATATGGGTCATCGTATTGCTAAGCTGGAGGCGTTGGCGCAGGAGCAGGCGGGCGAAGAATTTAACCTGAAATCTCCCAAGCAGCTGGGCGTGATTTTATTTGAACGCTTGCAGCTGCCGGTAATCAAAAAGACGAAAACAGGCTATTCTACCGATGCCAAGGTATTGGAAGCACTGGAGGGCAAGCATCCGCTGATTGCTACCATTCTGGAGCATCGCAAGCTGGCGAAGCTGCAGTCTACCTATCTGGAAGGACTGCAGCCGTTGATTAATCCCAAAACGGGACGCATTCATACGCACTTCCAGCAGACTGTAACGGTAACAGGCCGTTTGTCCAGCACGGACCCTAACCTGCAGAATATTCCTGCCCGTACGGAAGAAGGTAGACATATTCGCCGCATCTTTGTTCCGGGAGCAGGCTATGACCTTTTGATGAGCTGCGATTATTCGCAGGTTGAGCTACGTATTCTGGCCTGCATTGCGCAGGATGAGCTGCTTTTGGAGGCCTTCCGTCATGGTCAGGATATCCATGCGCGCACCGCTGCCGAGGTTTTCGGTGTGCCGCTTGAGGAGGTAACGCCCCAAATGCGCAGCCGTGCGAAGGCCGTTAACTTCGGTATTGTTTACGGTATCAGTGACTTTGGCCTGGCCAAGCAGCTGGATGTCGGCCGCAAGGAGGCAGCAGGCTATATTGACAGCTACTTTGAACGCTATACCGGTGTAAAAAAATATATGGAAGATATTGTAGCCAAGGCACGTGAGCAGGGCTATGTCAGCACGCTGATGGGACGCAGACGCTATCTGCCGGAAATCCGCAGCAGTAATTTCAATCTGCGCAGCTTTGCGGAGCGCACTGCTATCAATACGCCGATTCAGGGAACTGCCGCAGATATTATGAAGAAGGCAATGATTGCTGTGCAGCGCGAGCTGGATAAGGCGCAGTGCAAGAGCAGAATCCTGCTGCAGGTACACGATGAGCTGGTGCTGGAAGTTACTGAGGATGAGAAGGAGCAGGCAGCGCAGCTGGTGCGCACAGCCATGGAAGGTGCTGCAAACTTGGATATTCCGCTGTTGGCCGATGTTAATTGCGGTCGCGACTGGGCGGAAACAAAATAACGGATACTTTACGGAAAGAGGGGAAGACCTGTGCCGGAAATGCCTGAGGTGGAGCAGGTGCGCAAAACACTTGCGCCTCATATAGAAGGAAAGAAAATTTTAGCAGTAGAAATATATTTGGAGCGATTGATAAAATATCCTCAGCCTGATGCCTTTATCAAAGGACTGGTTGGCAAAACTATCATAAGCGTAGGCAGACGCGGTAAATACCTGGTGCTGCACACAGCACCGAAGCAGCAGCTGATAGTGCATCTGCGCATGACAGGCGCGCTGTTGGCGCAGCCGTCAGACGCACCTGCACCGGCTTATGCTAAAATCAAGTTCACGCTTTCTGATGACGTGACGATGTGGTTTACGGATATCCGTACCTTTGGTACGCTGTATCTGGTAACTGATAATGATACATATATTGAAGGCTACGAAACACTGGGACCGGAGCCGCTGAGCGATGGCTTTACTGCCGCATATCTGTTGCCGTTGGCGCAAAAAAGCAAGAAGGCTATCAAAAGCTTTATTCTGGACCAGCAGATTATTGCCGGTCTTGGCAATATCTATGCCGATGAATGCCTGGCTCTGTCTGGTATTCTGCCTATGCGTAAAGCCTGCAGCCTGAGCGCTGCTGAGATAGGGCGCTTGTGTGAGGCAGTCAATGCAGTAATCGCGCAGGGCATCAAAAATCGTGGTACAACCTTCCGCGATTATAAGGATGGCGAAGGAAATAAGGGCGATAACCAGAACCATCTGCTGGTGTACGGCAGAGGAGGCAAGCCCTGCAAAAACTGCGGTGCGCTGCTGCAGACAACCAAGGTTGGCGGCAGAGGCACGGTTTATTGTGAGCATTGCCAAAGGTAGGAGTGGAGAATAATGATAACAATTGGTTTGACAGGAGGCATTGCTTCCGGTAAAAGTACAGTTTCCGCAGAGCTGCGCAGCCTGGGGGTGCCTGTTTTTGATGCGGATGCCGAAGCACGCCTGGCGGTAGCTGCAGGCAGCGAAGGCCTGGCGCAGGTGATTGCCGTATTGGGCAAGGAATATCTGAGCGAGGAAGGTACACTGGACAGAGCCAAGGTTGCCGAGCGTATTTTCCACGATAAGGAAGCGCTGAAGGCAGTGGAGGCGATTATCCATAAAATAGTCTGGCAGGCGGCAGAAGACTTTCTGGCAGCCAGCAGCAAGCAGGGACACAAGGTAGCAGTGCTGGATGTGCCACTTTTAATTGAATGTGGCTGGTACAAGAATGTTGACAGCGTGTGGCTGGTATCTGTCAGCCGTCAGCAGCAGGTGGAAAGAGCAATGCTGCGCAGCGGCATGACTGCAGACGAGGTTAACGCGCGCATTGAGGCGCAGATGTCGCTGGCGGAAAAGAAAAAGTATGCCGATGTAGTTCTTGATAACAGCGGCAGCCAGGCGGAAACCATGCAGGCTGTACGCGTACAGCTGGAGCTGCTTTTAGGCAATGAGCGTGAAGGTTAACCGCAAGGCCCGCAGCAGACGGCGCAAGAAGTCCGGGCGTCTGCATAGCTGGCTGCTGCTGCTTGGCGTGCTGCTGGCAGTATGCTTCGGCTGCTGGAAGATTTGGAGCAGTGATGCTGTGCAGATGCGCTTCGTATATATGTGGGATTATCAGCAGGATATTGTGACCTACAGTAAGAAAAATAATGTAGATCCTTTTCTGGTTGCTGCCATTATCAAAAATGAAAGCAACTTCAAGCATGATGCTGTTTCTAAAGTCGGAGCAGTAGGCCTGATGCAGATTATGCCGGAAACAGGACGTTGGATTGCCGAGCAGATGGGCCTGGAGAATTATCAGGACAGTGATTTGTACCAGACGAGAAAAAATATCCGCATGGGCTGCTGGTACGTAGGCGAGCTGGAGCACGAATTCCAGCATAACCTGGTGCTGCTGATGGTGGCCTACAATGCGGGACGTGGGCAGACGCATGAGTGGATGCAGGAAAATGGCTGGGACTATAATTTTAATGATATAAAATCTATTCCTTACCCTGATACCCGTGAATATGTTGCCAAGGTCATGCAGGATAGGGATAAATATTATCTGCTTTATAAGGATAAGCTGAAATAACAGAGCGGAAACGTTTTATAAAATTTTTTTCGCAAGGTTACTTGACGAACGCGTCAGAGTATGCTATTATATCTATGTTGCTTATGA
>ULTP01067385.1_pt1 | contig 24594 bp, 19 predicted proteins | sample 1957721 | NCBI WGS metagenome assembly ULTP01 (sample SAMEA4835737, study PRJEB28245) | human gut metagenome | biome: gut microbiome; material: fecal sample | place: Denmark | collected 2008 | reverse complement strand
GCTCGTATGTCCGACCATATCGAGCGCAGGGTGATAGCTCCGAATGTGGATTCTACACGTACACATCTTAATCGTGAACTGGTGGAACTTCCCGAAGGTGTGACGGTACGTGATGAAGCGATAGCATATCGCATCAAGTCGGCGGGCATCAAACGGAAGATTACTCCCGACCAAGTAAGGGCTATCCGTGTCATGATGTCGGGAACACACGAGGATATGATGAAGATACAGCAAGACGGGCGTATGAATGAATGGTGCAACGACAGTATGGAATGGTTGCACAAGACTTTCGGACGGGAAAATACCGTTTCAGCAGTTCTGCACATGGATGAAACTACACCTCACATACACGCCACCATCGTACCGATAGTAACGGGAGAGCGCAGGAAGGCAAAGCAGAAGCAAACGGACGGTAAGCGTTCCTACCGAAAGAAAGCGGATGCAGCCCGACTGTGTGCTGATGATGTATTGAACCGTGACAAGTTGATAGGTTACCATGACGACTACGCCAAAATCATGGATAAATACGGTTTGCAGCGTGGTGTGCGTGGCTCGGAGGCAAGGCACGTCACCACCGCCCAATATTACCGTGATTTGAAACGGCAGACGGGCAAACTGGAAACGGGCGTGCAGCAACTCCAAGAGGAAAGGGAGGAAGCAGAGAAGCAGTTAAAACAGGTTAAGAAAGAAATAGGAACGCAGAAACTTGAAGCGGTCAAGACCGAAGCGAAAGCCGCTATTATAGCAAAGGTAGGTTCTTTTTTGGGGAGTGGTGAAATAAAGGAGTTGAAACAGGAGAACAAGCGGTTGTATGAGGAAGTTGCCACTCGTGACGAAAGTATAGAAAAACTGCAAGCCCTGATAAAGGAGCAGCAGAAACAATACCGTAAGGAATTGACAGAAGTACAGGCAAGGAGCATTAAAGAACAAAACGGACAAAAAGCAAGAACGGATATTATACAGAAATGGATAAACCGTGCTTGTAAGTGGTTCCCACTTTTTGATGATGCATTTCGTGTAGAAAAACTTTGTCGTTCAGTAGGTTTCACATCCGAGCAAATCGACCGACTTTTTACGTTTAAACCTTTGGAATATAGTGGAAATATCTATTCAGAGGAACATAAACGGGGTATTTCTGTTACGAAAGCTATTGCCCAAATAAAAATAGCACAAGATGGAAAGAAGCAGCGTTTTATTCTATGTATCAATGGGAAAAATGTTTTTGAATGGTTTAAGGAGCAATTTGAAAAGTTGCGCCAAATTATACATCCAAACTTACAGCCGCTAATAAAAAACAAGCGATTGAAGCTGTAGCCGTTTAAAGAACTTAATTTCAATAAAAAAGGAACAAACTAATGAATGTTAGTCTGTTCCTTTTTTGTAAGTTTGTGTGCTATAACATTTAATATTATTATACTATGCAATATCCATCATTAGAAGAATATAAAAGAATAATACAGGAAGGAACATTTGAAATTAGAGATTGCTCTAATTTACATTTGTTTTTTTGTGATGAATTTAGATGTGGAGATAGATCGGTTGTCTTTAAAATGCATGATAAGATAAAAGATAAAGATTATGCTTTAAAATGTTATCTTTCTGATTCTATTATAGTTTATTCTAATAAGAATTATGATATTGATGTTGAGCTTGTAGGTTATAGAGAAAGTAGGTATTGTGAGTATGAGAATTATTTTGCCGAATTTCCTTCGTACATTACACCTTTTAAACACATCACCTTATCAATAAATTCATGTCTATATACAGGAAATGTTTTCGCTATTTTAATGGATTGGGTTGATGGTCAAACCTTGAAAGATTATTTAAATGATCTAAATGTGTGGATTCCTAATGAATTGGCAAGACATCAAATGGTTTATTTACGATTTGTACAAATTGCATCAGAACTTATAGAAAGCGAGTATGCTCATGGAAATATAAAACTTGATAATATTATTATTCAAGATGATAATGATATAAAATTAGTTGGTTATGATAATATGTATATTCCATCGCTAAAAGGAGAACAATCTTACTTCAATTTAATTGGTATAAAAAAAAGTAGAATAGAGGAATATTCTTTTTTAGGAGATTCAGAAGAAGCCTTTCATCAAGCGAAACTTGAAGATAGGGTACAACAGTATGATGAATATATGGATTTGATTCCATTGTTGTGGATTACGATAAATCTTAAATTCTATTTAAATAAATCACGGAATAGCACACTTGCTCCTTTTTTGTTTGGACGTGGCGATACTGCAATGTTGTTTCCATGTGGTATGAATCTATTAGATAATGACCAAAATATAATAGAACAGCTAATTCTGATTGGTGAACAACATGGAATGGGAGCTTTATTATCTTTATATCTATCTGCTCTTAACCTTGGGAAAATTAAAGCTGAATCTTATGTAATAGCAGCTTTAAATATAGCAGAAATTGAAAAACGTATCATAGATAACTATTATCAGTTGGATAGTGACTACAGCAGTATTCGAAACTCTTATTATATAGAAAGTATATTGGAAAAAAATAGCTTTGAGGCTTCTTTTTCTCTTCAAGAATTGTTGATTTATAAAGATATATTACGATGGGATGCAATCAGTAGAAATCGAAATATAGAATGGAGTAGAGATGTTATTGAGAAACTTAAATATTATATTAATTGGACTGTATTTGTTCAGAATCAAGAATTAGACTTCCTTTCAGATGAGAAAAAGAGTTTCTTAAGGTCTGGATGTTTATGGGTAAATAGATATTTTGAGAGTTTGGAATGTTTGTATTTTGATTTTGGTAAAAAAGAACTTGATGCCTCTGATTTGAAACAAGAAATGTTTTTTTGGTTTTGGAATTTTACAATCGAATGTTTTGATGAAAAAGGTAATTACTTTTACTCTGTGGATAGCTTGAAACCAGTATTATGTAAATATTGGGTAAATGCTTCAAATTATGACAATTGGTATCAGAGGAGACTTGAAAAGAAAACATTCTGTTTGCCGGTAGAATTTATTCTTGCTTTTACATATTATGAAGATAATTTTGAAAGTGACTTTAATGAGTATCCTACAATTGAAGTGAAAGGAGTTACCAAACACTATGGGGATATGTATGAGGATTGGGAAGAATTAGAAACTGAAAGCGTAGATAAATTAGTAAATAGCTATTTATGTTTAGATGAACAAGTTTGTATAAATTATGAATTAATTCGATATTGGATAGATCAGGAAGCATTAAATACTCAATGTTGGAAAGCATTATCTGCAAATAGGAACTTTATAAAGTCTGATGACATAATTGAATCTTTTGTTGATTACTGGGATTGGTCTATACTTTGTGATGAAGAGAACCTACCTGTCGGAATTTGGACAGTTGATTTTTTGCAAAACTACAAAGATAGATTAGATTGGAATATTCTTAGTGATAAAAAACAGATAGGCAACCTTATGTGGAATGGCGAATTATTGAATTTATTTGTCGATAAATGGAACTGGTATGTCTTATGCAATAACCAATCTGAAACATTATGGACAGTTGAGTTATATCAGATGTTTAAGGATAAATGGATTGAACAGGGAGTTTCCTACCCTATTGTGTATAATAAATTGAAAAATGAACGTTCTGATATAGAAAAAAGTTCTGAAAGAGAATTGGAACGGGGACAAAATTTTGTATGTAATTGTAATATTAATCAGAGTGTCCAATTTATCCATGACAATTTTTCTAAAATATCAAAATCAAGTTTGTATGGATGGAATTCAGAAAGACTAAATTCTTCGGTTCGGTGGAGTTATACATTACTATCTGTTTATGGAGATAAATGGTCATGGACGGATATACAAAGAAATAAAGAAATACCTTGGAAGCTTTCATGGTTAGTTAACTTTCAAGATAGAATATCGTGGAAAAGTTATGATGGTCTTTATCTTAATCCATACATACCGTTAACTCCACAAATTCTGAATGAAATTGAAAAAGAAAAAATTTCTTCATGGCAATTATGTGATAATTCACTGTTTGTTAATAATGTTGATTTATTGGCAAAATATTGGGATGAAAATGTAATTACTAGTTTAAAAGATAAGAAACGTAAAAAAGAACGACAAAATGTAGGATGTGATATTAATTCTCTTCTAAAAAAATATTCGACTGATACTACGAATAAAAATACGGAGAATGTGGAAGTTAGGTATTTTAAAACAGGATGTTCTGTTTCAATTAGTGATATAGAAGAATCTTTGAAAGATACTTTTGAAAGTAAATATGGAAAAGAAAAATATTTGGATTGGTCTAAAATAAGTAATGATAAATATCTAATTTGGAGTGATAAGTTTATTTCAGAACATAGAGAACAACTGGAATGGGGAAAGATTAATTGGGATAGTCATCGTGTTGGTCGAGAAGGCGATTATGAGGATGAGTGTACGGTTAGTGGATTATGTGCTAATCCTGCAATTCATTGGTCTAAAGAGAGATTGCAGCTATTTAAAGACTCTGTGGTATGGAATGTGTTGGCTGCGCGAGAAGATATTAAGGTTCCGTGGTTTTGTGCTAATGAGCAATTGCGGAAAGAGTGGTATGAAAAACTATGGAAAGATATATTTCCGTGGATGGAAAGCTATAATGATGTTGATATTAAGGAAATTAGTATTCGTCAAAGTATATATTGGGGGGAAGAGGAACTTCAGGCGTTTAACTGGATATATGATGGGTACGATTATCTTTATCGTGATGAATCTGATATAATGAGATTGTTTTGGAAAAATATATCTAATGCGTCTAATGTGCATTGGAGTGTTAGTTTAATACAAAAATATATTCAAAGATGGGACTGGGAAATCTTATCCAATAATCAAGCCGTTATAACTCAAAATGATATTTTAACCTGTTTTGAAAAGAAGTTTAATTGGAAGAGTGGTACTATACTGAAGCATTTACTAAATCATTGGGACAGTTTGGAATTATATAAAGACTTGGTGGATTGGAATCTGTTGTGTAGATATTATTGGGTAGGAAATGAATTGTTTTTAGAGGAATATGCTAATAACATTGATTGGACTGCTATATCAGAAAATGTACAAAATACTTGGTCTGTAGAATTTATTGTAAAATATGAAAATTATCTGGATTGGGATGCCTTGTCTTCTAATTCTTCTGTATTTTGGGATATGAAACTTATTTCAAGATATGAAGACAAAATAAAGTGGGATAAATTAGTAGGCAATAAGGGTGTACGATGGAGCAAGGATATTATAGAGAAATACCATTCTTTTATTGATATAAATGTCTTATATGACGAAAGTAAGTTTCCTTGGGATTTTGTCGTTAATTCATCATTAATTGAAGTGGATTGGAGAAAAATAAGTCAATCTTCTGTGTGTACACATAACTTTGTTCAAATCTATAAAAAGTGCTTAAACTGGAACGATTTAAGCCGTAATAAATATCTATTATGGACTATGGATTTTATTAATGAGTTTAGTGACTATTGGAATTATGCTCTTTTAAGTGCTAACGAAGCATTACCATGGTCAGAAGAACTTATTGATAAATACATAGACCGATGGAATTGGAATGTTTTACCTTTAAATAATGCAGTATCATGGAACGAAAAATTAGTATGTAAATATTTTAGTAGGTTGATTATAAGGAATATAAAGCGTTATGCTACTGAGTGTAAAGAAGGTAAAGAGTGTAGAATAAGTACGTTAATTAACGGCCGGAATTTTCCTTGCTATGCTATAAGTGATAGATGGGAGCTAATCGTTTTTCTTGAAACAGTAAAAAGGAGTTTGGTAAATTCTGATGAACCGTCAGGAGATTATTGTAATTATAGGAATATTTTTGAGACTGTTTATGATGATTTAGAGGATGAATCTTATAATAATGAGGACGACTATCAGAATGATTGGGGAAGTGCTTACGACAATCCTTATTATAATGACAATTTAGATATGGATCAGCAATCGCCTGAGTTTTGGGACAATCTTTAAAAACGTAGGATTTGTTGATAATTAAAGCTATGATAAATTTTGTATTTGCAATGGAATTGGTTCCCAATAAAGGTTTAATACGTTTTTTGTCTATATATACAAAACGTACTAAACTTATTTATATTCGCAGCAAAACATACATGTTGGCGAAAAGAAAAAGATTATTTCTTTTTTCGCCAGCTTTATTTTTGTGGTTGGCGCCCTTTTGCTACCTTTGTATATGAAGCCCACTACTAAGCGAATTTCTTCGTTTTTTTGTTACTATTTTGTTACCCACTGTTAGTAATTGGTGGGCTTTTTCTTTGATAATCAAATTGATATGATTGCTAATATATAATATGTGGCAAAACATCATTAATAGTTGGCAGTTATGGAAGAAAAGAAAAAATGAGATGAAAAATTAAGTCGCAACTATTTACTTTGTTATACGTAATGCTTGGTATGGTAAAGTATATAGTTGCGTTCTATTTTCACCAATACGTACCAGTTCTTCACGTTTCCACACCCTTCCGGCAGGATTGTGAGGATTGCACAGCAGCATCACCTTCACTTTCGGATTACCAGTCTTACGCTCTAAATCTTCATAATCGATGGTGAAAGTATTACTTGCAAAAACCAACGGTGATGATACCATTTCACACTCATTGTTACAGATTGAAGAAAAGAAGCAATTATAGACCGGGGGCTGCACCAACACCTTATCTCCCGGAACGGTCAAAGCCTTGATGACTGCCGGGATGGCTGGGACTACGCCCGATGTGTAAATTATCCATTCACGGTCAATCGTCCAACCGTGACGACGTGCGAACCAGCCTGTAACAGCCTCGTAGTAACTGTCGGGCACACGGGTATAACTGAAAATGCCGTGTTCCACCCGTCGGCGTAAAGCATCGACGATAGCGGGGGCTGTACGGAAATCCATGTCAGCCACCCACATCGGCAATATATTTTCGCTTTCTGCGCTATCCCATTCTTTTTCTTGAAGCCTTCTATTTTAAGTATTCTTTGAAAAATTCCTCCAGCTTATCGAATGGAATAATGTCTGTCCGGTCATATAAATCCGTATGTACGGCATCGGGAATAATCATCAGTTCTTTATTATCGCCTTTCAGCTTCTTGAAAGTATCCTCACTAAAATAGCGGGAGTGAGCTTTTTCTCCATGAATGAGCAACACGGCACTGCGGATTTCATCGGCATACGCAAGGATAGGTGCGTTGAGAAATGCAAGATTGGAGGTTTTGTTCCAGCCCAAACCGGAGTTGATGGAACGAGGATGATAACCCCGTTCGGTTTTGTAATAATCGTAATAATCCTTCATGAACTGCGGTGCATTACCGGCAGGCTCCGGATTCATCACGGTGCGGGGATAAGTGTCGGTACGGTAGTCTTCCGTGCGCTGGGCGTTAAACTCTTGACGCATTTTGTAGCGTGCATCCGCATTGTCTGCGGCATCGAAATAACCGTTTGCTGTACAGCGGCTGATGTCGTACATAGTGGAGGATACCGTTGCCTTGATACGTGTGTCGTTGGCAGCCGCATTGATAGCAAAACCACCCCAACCACAAATGCCAATGATGCCGATTCGTTCGGCATCCACATCCGGACGTGTCGCAAGGTAATCCACCGCCGCCGAGAAGTCTTCGGTGTTGATGTCTGGCGAAGCTACGCTGCGAGGCTGTCCACCGCTTTCACCGGTAAACGAAGGATCGAAAGCAATCGTCAGGAATCCTCGTTCGGCCAATGTCTGGGCATACAGCCCCGACGACTGTTCTTTTACAGCTCCAAACGGACCGCTGACAGCAATGGCCGGCAGTTTGCCTCCGAAAGTCGTTTTCGGTGCATACAGGTCGGCGGTGAGCATGATACCGTAACGATTTATGAAAGTCACTTTGCTATGATTCACCTTGTCGCTTTTCGGGAACGTCTTGTCCCATTCCTGTGTCAGATTTAACTGTTCCATATTTTTGTGAGTGTTTTGTGCCGGGCTTTCCGTCAGGCTGAAGAGGCAGAGGAAAGCAGCCATTAAAATAGTTGTACGTTTCATAACCGATGTAATTTAAATTTTTATTGTTTCTTGTTTTCTTTTCATAGTGCAAAATTACAGCGGATTACAGGAAAAGCCGGTAGATGGATTACTGATTGTATAACCTCAATTACAGACATTATTTTACATGCGTCTCATCCAACGTTCCCGCTTCAAGCAGATCAGGAAAATCAGCCTCTTTTTCTTGCCGCATTGGTGATGATGATGGAGAAACCGATATCGAACAGTAGCAAGAGGCTTGTGCAAAATCTGCCGTCGATAAAGATGTATTGCAGATTATGATACGGCCGACTCCGGCAGTAGGCATGGCACTCGTCGTTTTAACCGGAAGAAGGGAATACAACGAGAACTCCGGAAAGTTGGTCAGTGCAATGCCCGGTAGAACCAATCCGCACAACCCGTTCAGTATGGTGTACCGTTCGGATGGACTTGACAAGGATGGCAATATGGTTGGTTAGTGATTCCGATTCCATAGGCTATCACTTTTCGTTCCTGTCGATATCTCGGATATGCCTTGCCGGTACACCTCCTACAACCGTGTTGGCCGCTACGTCTTTCGTCACCACAGATCCGGCGGCGATAATGGCGTTGTCACCCACGGTCACACCCCGCAGGATGGTGGAGTTGGAACCTACCCATACATTTTTGCCTAACCGGATAGGCGCCGGATACATCGCCCCGCGGTCTTCGGGAGCCGTACCGTGATCGAGCGTGGCAAAGACCACATTATGCCCGATAAGACAGCCGTCACCCAACGTCACACCGCCATGATCCTGGAAGTGGCAACCGGCATTGATAAAGACACGACGCCCGATGGTAATATTCTTGCCGAAGTCTGTGTAGAACGGAGGAAACATCTTGAATGTTTCGTCCACAGGTTTACCGGTCAGGCGCGACATGAACGCACGCAATTCTTCTTGTGAATGGTACGAGTTGTTTATCTCACAGGTAACGTGCCGGGCTTCATCGCTCATTTCATCCATCAGCCGATAGATTTCCGGTGTATTGAGTGCACCGCCGGCTTCAATATGATTCAAAAAATCATCTAATGTCATAATATTCTTTTTTCCTATACTTGTTTACTCGTTTCGTATGCCTCTTGCGATTTCGGGTTTCCTTTGATTTCTTCCATGTGCCATACACCACTGCGAAACAGTGTACCCTTTACCATCGGTTTTTCCAAACATCCATTCGCTTGTTGCGCTTGAAATAGGTGACAGACCGCCCCGTTATCTGTACGTTCTTCGTAAAGCACATACTTATTACCATTTTTCTTGGGAACCGGATCGGATTGTGTTATGGCAGTTGTTCCTATAACAAATAAACTTGCAATCATGATGACTGATATACGTTTCATTATCACTTGATTTTATTAAGTTTTGAATTTCAGAATCTTGATGCAAAGATAAATACATGACTGAAAATACAGTGTAGATAAATTACAGATGTTATAACCCTAATGACATGATTTCCGGAAAGAATAGTATAAATCTGTAGCCAAGGTTGATACAATGTCTCAACCTGTTATTCTAGAAAATGATAAGTATAGAGTTTGAAATCTTAAATTGATGTTAAACAGGAAATTAGGCAAGGATTACAGCTACGTAATACCCCGGAATCGAGCGAGTGACTACACTATCAGCATCAGTTATGTTATTTTTACCAATAGTAACCGGAGCGTATTTGCAACAGGTGAGAAACTGAATACTGCAAGAAATTATCATGTTGCCTCTTTGGTTGAAATAGTGCTATGAAATAGAGATTTTAACCCATCGAAAATGGCAGGAAGAGCAATAGTGCCATGCACCTCGTCGGGAAATTTTTTATAAATGACATGCAAATGCTTGTTTTTCATTTCAGGGATGATCTTATTTTTTAAGCTGTCGGCCAATGAAAACTGAATAAGTTTGATTGCAGGACGTTGGCGGGTGGCGAAAGCAACATACAAATGTTTGCCGGAGAAGTCTTTTTGATAAACATTCTTTGCAGCTTGTTGTAGAAAAACTCCTCGGTCCCACCATAAGCTTGGATCTATTGCTATATACGAGTCAAAAGACTCGGGGTGATTTGACAGTGTCTGTAGGGTAAATAAACCTGCGTATGAATGTCCGACAAGAAAGTTTGTACCGTTGGCAGGAACTTTATTTTCCACTTCCAGACGTAGTTCCTCTATCAGAAAGCGATAGAACTGTTCAGCTCCACCACCTGCCGGCTTATCATAGGGACAAATAGTACCATCCCGGCGGGCGGCTGAGCAGGTAGGAGTGAAATCTCTGGTCCGGTCTGTGTTTAAGACAGCAACAACGATGCAAGGAGGTAAATTTGAGGTTTTAGAAGAAGAGAAGAAACGCGTAAAGCCAACCACGGAATGAAAGAAGGAATCTCCATCCAATAGATAAAGAACCGGATAAGCCTTTCCTTTTTCACCTGCTTTGGTCTCAGGTACATAAATCCAATATTTTCTTTCTTCATTCAGTATTTCAGAAAACAATGTATGACGCGTTCCGATATAAATGGAATCTTGTTTTTGTGCGGAGAGCGGGAATATCCATCCTATTTGTATAAACAGTATTATATAAAGTTTCTTCATTTATTCGTTTTTTGGGGTTGCAAAGTTCGATGAAAATGTGGAAATGGACAATCCCTATTTTTAGGTATTTCAGAATATCTCCGATGGAAATTCCCTCTATGTTTTATGATTTTGTGGAGGTGGCACCGGATGCATCGGAAGGAATTGATTGAACCGGATTTTTAAGTAACTTCTTAGGGGAATTCATTAAAATATCCTATCACTTCTAACATTTCCCGATTAATTTTGTATTTTTACAGACATACAAAGATTAACTGTAACAAGATATGATTATTTCTGTCGTCTTAGTATCTATGATGGTGGTTTTCGTAACAGTTTATCATTTTGTTACAAAGCCGAAAAAGCAGCAAGAAAAGATTTATTCGGCGATGACCACCGATGAGCTTATCAGGTTCGTGCAGTCCATGCACTGTGAACTAGTGAAGAGAATTGATGCTGATGCCATTATCATCGGTTTTCAAGGAGGTTATTTTCATTTATTAAGAGAAAAAACAGGTCAGAATATTCAGTTATATTATAAAGATTTCTATGCATGTAGCTATGAACAGTCTAAAAAAATAGTTTTTGACATTAACAACATTAACTGCCGATACACAGCTTGGACTTGCTATTTGCGTAAAAGTCATGAGGACGGAGAAAGTGAGACACCTTTTACGGCTTGTCTGTCTGCCTGTCTGTTCTTGTCGGGCAGTGAAACTCAGTTAAAACAACATTTGCGGGTATTGCTTGAGTCATCTTTTATGATAGCCCGTAGTTTTAAAGAGTTGGCAGAACAATCTGATTCAATACAAGACGTGTTGGTGAAAAAAGAATTCGAAAATCGTTTAGCTTTGTTAAGACGAAAATTGGAGATTGGACATGGTAAGCTGTTGGAACCTGTCGATGTTTCCCGGCAAGATATGGATCAGATAGAGGATATTCTTTCTCTTTTTGGTACAGTGAAACAGGAAGATATAAAGGGAATGACACTGATTTGCAATGAGCGGATAGAGAGGCGTACCGAATTATTGTCTATTCTTTCTCTTCGGTTGAAAGATGCTGTGATGGATGAAAAAGGACAGGCGGGAAAAGATGCTCTGATCTGTATCACACTTGCTGAAGGGCAGTTGGTGATTGCGTTGGAGAAAGCTGAAGGCAGTAATGAACGATCTCTTTATTATAAGTTGTCGGCTATGCGAACGGACAGAGTGGATGCTTTTTTCGATGAAACCCAAAAAGGCAGAGTATTCAGTAGTATGATTGAGGTTAGATTGACAACGGATCATGATGATTATTGGGAGTTGAAATATATGTTGGACGATGCTAAAGAAAAAGCGGAAAACAAACAGTTTGACGAACTGACGGAGGAACAACAGGCGTTGCTGGCTTATACCGAGCCTACCTTGCAGACTACTATTTATTGGGGGAAGAAATTTTTCAGGCAGCAATGTTATCTTCAGGCGTTGGGGTGTTATCTTTCTATTTTTCGGTATTATCAAGTCCACTGGACGGAATTGCCGGAGCGTGGCAAGGAAGAATATTATGTGATTTGTTATCATATCGGTTTTGTTTATCTCACATTAGGGCATTTTGAAAAGGCTTATTATTATTTGACTAATGCTAAAAGAAATTCATCCATTCATGCGATTCGTGATTTTACCAACTGTCTCGTCGAAATGAAGGATACAGGAGCTCTTGAGTATATTTATTCTATGGTGAGTTTGGTTGGCAGTCAGATAAAGACGTATGGTGATGAAAAGAATACCTTGTTTCCACTTTATCATTTTCTTCGGCGCAGGGCAGCACAAGTATTAGTAAACTTGAAATATTATTCGCAAGCTAGGGAACTGCTCTATCAAATGCTGGGAGAGGAGGAGAATCGTGAGTTTGCGGAACGGGAATTGCAGTATCTTGAGAGTATGGGTGCAAGTGATGATGCGAAGCGGAACGAGTGAGAAGAATGTGAGGAGGTTGAATGAAAGTTTCATGGAATTTCATAATGGGATGTTGCTAGGAGTAAAGCAGAAATGTGGAAAATGTTCTGTAACATGGGCTGCTCTTCATTGAACTCTGTGAAGTTACATTTTGTTTGTATTGATGATAAAGTGTAATCCCTATACCGTCCTTCTGAGCTTTTGATCTGATGGTATCTTGTCAAGTATCCTTGGATGAGTAAAGGTTGTTTATCTTTCTCATCTCTGAAAGAAAAGGTATAGGAGTAGAGTTGTCCGATGCAGCATATTATGCTAATTGATTGTCATTAGTTTACATCAAAAGATAGAAGCCTCTAAAATTTACTTGTTTTTCGCAACAAATTGATGATTTAACGATTTTTTTCATCCTCTTTCTCCAAACAGAGAGAAAAAAGGCAAAACCGTCTTTTCGGCTCCCGACTTTTTGTTGGATCTTCGATCAGAGGGTGAGTACAAGGGTCGGCCAGTCAGCCAGTTGTTTCCGGTTTCTCCTTCGGGACATCCTTGGGTTTCCAGGCTACGATGAAGCTAACAGTTGTGGATTTGATCTAATAACTTTTTGCAAACCAATCGGTGAGTATCTTTTGCATTCGCATCGAGAGCTTGGTTACGGGAAGGTCTGTCTTTTCGGTAAAGAGCTTAAAGCTGCGGTATTGCATAGAAACACCGCTCTGCAGTGCCAACACCTCGTATTTGATTCTCTTGAAGGACCCTAGGCGGTCGCCCCTATGAAGAGAGTTTTATACTTGATTTTTTTTAACCCGATACTCTTGTATGCCGTTGATGTGATTAGTGTTTCCTCTATAGCTCTGCCGTATAAAATAAGCATTCCCTATAGAATTAGGTAAAGTCGCTCTATAATTGAAGAGAGCGACTTTACTTACGATTTAATACTAACCTTTCTGATATATCCAGTAATCATTATCCTTTCTATTATCTTTGAAATATTGAATACGGTCAACGATGTCAATGCCTTCTTTGTTTTGTGGAATGATAAATCTGGCACGCTCTTTATTGTCCTTCAAAGAGTATGATACAAAAGCATTGTTTTCACATCTCAACAGCCCTTTTCTGTAAGAGAGCGCACGGATATCATATCGTTCTACAGAATTTGCTACTGCTTGTCCTTCAATGAGTGCTTGAAGCATACATTGGTAGGCATTAGATGATTCACGCTTTTCAGAGTGCAATGCCACAAGAGCGTATGGTTGTTCATCATACATAGTATATTTGCCATAACGCTCGGGGCGGAAGCATGGATACGCGATATAATAATATCGCCAATCGTATTGACTTTTAGTTTTGCATTCTGTTAGATACGCATCAATTTTTTCTTGTAAGTAAATGTCGTCTATTTCTATATCAATCTCAAGCAGAGAACGTAATGATTTTTTTGTCTTATTAAAATCTGGATTTTTGCCTGTCGGATGAAATAATGCATACCAAGCCTTATTGCCAATTTCATACTGATTCCCAGAACCAAGTTGAATGCACCAATTATTTATCCTTTGGCTATAATCATACGTTGCTAACATTGCACAGTCAATAATATCGCGAGAGCATCTATCAAAGACATGGATGAATCGCTGATAAAGATGAGTATTCTCATACCCAACAACATCTGTACGACCTTGAAGCAGATAGTGATCCTCCAACTGAAAAAGACCAGCAGAATGCTCGGGATGTTCTTTGGTAAACTGGAGCTTTTGACGCTCCTCTTCCATCTGAATTACATTGAAATTCAGTCTCACGTCATTATCAATCATTATACTATCTGCAATTTCCCCAGAAAGAATAATATTTTCTACCTGACGAAGATTTGCGGGCATACGGTTTCCTGCATCACCATTAGGGGTATCGACAACTTCGTTTCTGGAATTTTTGAGCAGATTCACTACCACACGCAAGCGTCGACGGAAATCCATTTCTTTTATCTTATCATAGTTCATTAAATAGATAAGAAAGGAGTAGAGCATTATTAACCAATAGGTAGTATTTTTACGCAACGCGGCTCCGGTCAATACCCCTTTGAAAATATTGAGATCTGTAATTTGTTGAGATACGACAACTTTTTCGTGTTCATGATAATCTTTTGACAGGTAAGAGTTGAAAAAAATATCAATTGGGTTAAGTATTAATGAATTAGAACGTCGCTCTTTGTTTTGAATATTGACCATGCAATCAAAGGCTTGTTCAAAAAACACTACATTTTTTGGTTGATTCTTATAAAGCCTTTCCAGTAAACTGAAATCATCTTCTAAATCAAATTCTGATGAAGAGCGATCTGACTTATAGACAAGAATAAGGGAAATCATATGGAAAAAGTTTAGAAAACCGCTATCGACGAGATTATACTCATCCCTATAAATCCAAAGTAAATCGGTCCATTCGCGGTCTATCTTAAGGCCAATGCGTTTAGCAGTAGCTTCATCGTCATTTTCAGAACGCATAACCTTTAAGAGTTCTGCCTTAAAATGTTCAAAGTCAGTGAGTGGTTTTCCACGGGAGTTCATCTTGATGTAAATGTCATCGGTTAACTTCATCTCCTCAATATCGCGGAAATAGAAATTAATTTTATCCAATTTGTTCCATAAGTCATTAATATCGGCAAAACGCTTTTGGATTTCATCAAGCATTGTGAGCATTCCTCTAACCGTAGGATCGTTGCTCCATTCCATTGGAAACCATCCCTCATTTTTAATTTCATCACTAAGATGTGTTTTCCATGTAGGTTCGTAGTTAACGAGCTTTATAAGAAAATCTCTCGCGCTATAACGTGTGTTGTATGAAAACCTCGCAAGTCGCTTATCGTTGATGCCCTCTTTTTTATCTGCATACCAATGAAGTAGCCAAAGAGTAGTTAGTCGTTGCTGTCCATCAAGAGGAATCAACTGACCATTCTGAATATTACCATAAATGAAATCGAGGGTTAAACCATTGTTTATTAATCCAGCATGTATTGCTGATAGAAAACGTTCACGAGTCTTTACTGCATGTGCATCAGATCGGCCTTGTGCATAAGCACGTTGAATCCGTGGTATAGTGATTCCACTTATTCCGTAAGGATTGTTTTCAGAAATCAGATTCTTCAGTGTCGTAGTTTCCATTTGTCAAGTTGGGTATAGTGGTATCGTTATTATCCTGTTTATAGTAAGGTGAAATTTTCTCATTAAGGGCCTCGGCATAATCTCTTCGGTCTGTCTCTCCCCAAAAGAAAAGCGATGGACCCTCTTGAGTATAGTACTTGAAGAATACGTGTTTTGTACAAATTGGAATGTATCTTCCTTCTTTATCATAATTAATGACACGGTGTCTTTTAACATCAAAAACGGAGTTGCTAAGAGCCGCGTTTTGAGATACATCTAGCAGTGCCATATTTGCTAATCCATGCGAGTAGCTATTCTCCTTAACGACATCTTCCTTAGACGTGAATATGATAATTACTTCCTTCTGAATCTCATTAAAGCGTTCACGCACATTCCCTGGATCCTTATCGCTATGAAGTTGTTCAATCAATATCTCCATTTTCTCTATAAGTTCATTATTTACCTCAAAAATAGAACTTTCAGAAGATTTCAAAAGTGCAATATGACTTTCTAGCCATGTAAGAATATCTTTATTCTTTTTAAGGCTTTCGGCATTTTGAGCGTGGATATGCTCCAAACTCCATATAGAATCTTTATGTTTGTCAAATGGGAACCTTCGTTTACCATCGTCCATCAGACGTTCTGTTTCCACATTAAACAAAGTCAATACCTTTTGTAGTTTGTCTTTCCTTGTATCGTATGATAAGCTAAGTAACTCTTCTTTATCTTTAATGCTTATTGATTCTGAAATCATTTTGTCGAGCTCGCTAAGAAATATATCCTTAGCAAGAGGAGTGTTGCCATCATTTTGCCATACGGTATAAATTTTCCTTAGTGGAACTCCTATAGTAATCAGATAACCAATTTTATGGTAAAAGTCATGGTTCGTATACCATTCGCGGAGCGTAAGAAACACATGATAGATGCGACTCCATATCTCAAGAAGCGGATTTTCTGTGGTGGTTTCCGATAGAGACTTTATTTGTCGATCAAAGTAAAAGAATGTACGATACTTTTCACGATCATTCCCTGATTTGTCTACCATCAGATCAAGGATAAGATCTATACGAGTTGGCATTTGATCTCCATCAATATTGGACAAAAAGCCCCAAAATGATGGATTTTGTAGTTCTTGCTCAATCATGTCCCACTGGAGTGAGATTTCCTCCTGTCGTCCTGACATCTTGTCTCGCACACTGTCTTTAAGAAACAAGGCTTTGACAAGTTCCGAGCTTGTCAGTGGAATTTTTCCAATGTTTAGACGCTCAAATAGCTCAATACCATTCTCAGCAGAATCCACTTCGTACCAAATGACGTTTACTGATGATATGAAATATTCATTGAGTTTGGTCAGGTAAGCTGCCATTTCTCGACGCTCACCCTGTGTCTTTTCTGTAAAATATTGCTCTATATATTCGTATGCAGATGCGATAAAATAATAATCTATATTCAGCTCTCTAAGCGAAAGATCAATATTACCAAGAAAGTTTGCTGATTCTTTACGAGTTTCATACTCTAACTTAAAGCTAGGTTCATATAGATCTCCCAGTTTTGCTTCCATATACTTGCAGATGAGGTATATGGTTGTAAGACGTTGCTGCCCGTCAATGAGCTCGAACCTCTCATTGCTTTTCTTTACAACAATTGGTTGTAAGCAATATGGCTTTCCCGCACTTTCATAAATGTCATCGAGAAGGAGTTTTATTTCCTCCGAGGTCCATCTATAACCCCGTTGATAATCGGGGAGGTAGAAAAGGCCCTTGATCTTCCCTACATTTTTTGTATCAAGAATAATGTTTGACATATTGTAGTATCTTAATATAATTTTTTATACAATGTAATATCGTATGCTGACTGATTTTCGATAGTTTGTATTTAAAAGGTGGAAACTTTACAAAATTACTTGTTTTTTCGCTAAGAACCGATGTTTTAATGTTTTTTATCGTTTCTCTTCGAACAGAGGGAGAAAGGGTAAAAACTGCCTTCTAGGGCTTCGATAGATCTTGTTCACAAAGATAGGGTATGTCGGAGTTCGTTTTGCCCAAAAGGGTAGTAAAATCGAGGATAGATTCACAGGTATTTTCTGGTTCCCATGCGAGTGTTATGTGTCCTATTCGGAGTTGTATTTTGTTCGATCTTTACACTCGGTTACTCTACGTTTTGCAGCCAAAAGAAAAATGATTGAAGTTATTTCATCATAGTGCAGCCATCTCTTCTCCCTTATTTTGACTTTACTTTATTGAACGTATATAGGAATACGGGGATAAAGTAAAGTTGGTTTTCATTTGAATAGTAAACTAATCTTGAATATATGTTGTAAGGTAATTTTTGTAGAATAGACATTTAATTCGTTTGGAAAAATGTCGTGTAATGGGGATGATTCGTTTGAAAAAGTGTAGAGCCTTTATACTGCTGTGTCTTCTAGTCTTGCGATTTTGTCTGCAATCTATCATTAAATAGATAAAAAGTAATATTTTTGCATATTATCTTATAGATGTGTGTAAAATGAAAACAAGATACAGGAAAATATAAACAAACGCGCTTTATTTCAGTTGTTTATGTGGTTGTTGTTTCTTTCCGTTGTTTTCAGTAATTTCTCTATTTTAGCTCTTTTTTGGTGCATTTTTGTTTCTTGTTTGTTTCTCAATATCGATAATTATTCGTATATTTGCCATATAGAATAACAGACGAAAAAATTCAATTATGCCACGAGTAAAAAAGCCAACGAAGGTCAAAGAACCAATACGTCTTCGGACAAAAAAATTGTCCGATGGGAGCAAGAGTTTATATTTGGATATTTACCGTAACGGTAAGCGGACATACGAATATCTTAAGATGTATCTTATTCCGGAAACGGACCGCAATGCCCGTCTTCAGAATGAAGTAACAATGACTGCTGCGAATGCCATTAAGTCAAAACGTATCATCGAATTGACCAGTGGCGAAGCCGGTATTGTGAATCATCGGGATAAGATCTATCTGCTGGATTGGATGGATACTTACAAGGAGTTTCAGGAAAAACGCAACAGAAAAAAGTGCGTTGCTCACATCAAAACGGTTGTCCGTCTCTTGAAAGAGTATGCGGGGGAAAAGGTTATATTGGATCAGATAGATGTGGCTTTTTGCCAAGGGTACGTTGATTATGTGATGACGAGCTATCGCCCCAAGGGAAAACCGATAGCAGCTTCTACACAACATACTTATTACATGATTTTCACTGGGGCATTGAATGCTGCTGTCCGAGCCAAACGCCTGCAGAGGAATCCGTTCAATGAAATGGATAAATCGGAGAAGCCTAAGATGCCGGAAAGTGTGCGCTCGTATATGACCATTGACGAAGTACGAGCTTTGATAGCAACTCCTATAAAAAATGAAATGGTGAAGAATGCCTACCTGTTCTCCTGTTTTTGTGGTCTGCGAATAAGCGATATTATCGGATTAAAATGGAAGGATGTATTTGTGGACAGAGGACAATACCGTCTTGCGTTATCCATGCAGAAAACCAAAGAGCCGATTTATCTCCCTCTTTCTCCTGAAGCATTGAAGTGGATGCCTGAACGTGGTGACAAGACAGAGAGTGATCCGGTGTTCAAATTACCTATGGCTATTAATGCGCGTCTCAAGCCGTGGGCTAAAGCAGCTGGTATTACCAAACAGTTCACCTTTCACACGGCCCGGCACACATTTGCTACAATGATGCTGACGCTTGGCGCGGATCTCTATACTGTATCGAAACTGCTCGGGCATGCGGACGTGAGAATGACACAAGTATATGCTAAAATTGTCAATGAGAAAAAGGATGAAGCGGTAAATCTTACAAACGGCTTATTCGATTGATAATGTAATGGGCATCAGGTCAAATACGCAGATGTTTGCCAGGGGTGTTCCGATTGGAACAATCCCTTGGCAATATACAATAAACACAATTTTAAAATATTCAACAATGAAAAGACCTGACAATGGCCTTCTCTCTTTTTGGAGGGAACGAGCACTTGCATCATATTGATGCAGAACAGGATGTTGCGAAAGAACTTTTCGCGTTGCTCACAGAAGCAAGAACTCTTTATCTACGTGATGTCGTGGCGAACGGTAAATTGTACTTTCGTTACGCAGAAGATTTCGTAAGCAGCCACCGGTTTATTGATTGTGACCGGGTGCTCTGCCGGAATTGCCATGAAATGAACATCCACATCGTAAAAGGATTGCTGAATGATCGCATCCACCTTGTCCGAGAGCTTTTTGCCGCAGAGGATTTCTCGTTTGAGAAATGTATGGAATTGAAACGGATGTATGACACATCTGCCTCTCCGCCAATCGTATCTCGTGGCAACAATCATCAGGAAGTGCCACCGCTTTCTTTTGGCTGCAATTTTACTCGCAAACAGATGATAGGTATTACGGCTTGTGCCGATACTTATCATCTGTTTTGCGTTTCTCCCCTCTGTGTTGAAGACATGGAAGCCCTTTTTGCTTGCGAAGAAGGTTTCCAACTTCGTGTGAATAATATCCGTTATGTGGCCATCTTGTTCGATGCGCTTTTGGAACACTCGCTCATCCGCTCCAAATGGCAGGCGGTTCTCGGTGGCAGACGGTTGCTGCAAACCAAGGACGGAAACGGATTTGTTTCGGCATCGAGTTTGTCGTCCGCGCTGTCGGCCATGCGGAGTAATATGACATCGGCAGCTTATGGCATCAGGCGAGCTGTAAGCGAACTAAAAGAATGGCAATAAGTGCCAAAAAGTGAAGTATGTGAAAGGTAAAAGCGTGATAGTTTCCGTGATACGTGGTTACTGTCATGCTGCAAATTCCTGTCACGCAGTTTACTTGTCCTACCTTTGGCTTCCGTTAGCGCGCTATAGAACGGAAGTGATGCTTCCATTGTCTAATTTACATTAAAAATTCATTATGCAAAACAGTAATAGATTGACATTCATGGAGCGGTTGAGTGAACGACTCACCGGTGTAGAGGCTGTTCTGAAAAAATTAGATCCGATAGAGAGCCTGTTGGAGCGTATCGCTCTGTTGGAGAAAACCATCTATACCACCAAACGGGTATTTACCTTTCAGGAGGCTTGTATGTATATCGGCATCTCCGAGAGTATGTTATACAAACTGACATCCAGTAAAGAGATTCCGCATTACAAGCCACGTGGGAAAATGGTCTATTTTGCCAAGGAGGAACTGGACGAATGGCTTTTGCAGAATTACGAACCGACCGTAGACGAAGCGGTACGTATGGCGAACGAAGCAGCTAAGACACAACCATTCTTTAATCAAAGACGCTATGGAAGACGAAAGAAGGACTGAATGCAACGCGGATATGGGACCGGAAGAACATCGCTTATCATACATTCTATCCGCTTCGCAGATCCGGGCAACGGACACTTACGAGACACCGCCGCAAATTATTTGGATAGACAACTCGACTATTGCCACACTCGGCAACTTCAGTGCATCTACCGGCAAGGCGAAATCCAAGAAAACGTTCAATGTTTCAGCCATCGTTGCTGCATCGTTGGCGGGAAAGCAGGTGTTGAATTACCGGGCGCACCTGCCTGAAGGTAAACAAAAGATACTGTATGTGGACACTGAACAGAGTCGCTTCCATTGCCACAATGTATTGGAACGTATTTTAAGACTTGCCGGATTGCCTACTACTGCCGATAGTGAGAACCTTGATTTCATCTGTTTGCGGGAGTATTCCCCATCGGTACGAATCGATGTCATAGATTATGCCCTGCGTCAGAACAATGGCTATGGCTTGGTTATTATTGACGGCATCCGTGACCTGATGCTCGATATCAACAGCACCGGCGAGTCGGTAGAAGTCATCAATAAGATGATGGAATGGTCATCGAAATACAATTTGCACATCCATTGTGTGCTGCATTTGAACAAAGGTGACAATAATGTACGTGGGCATATCGGTACGGAAATGAGCAACAAGGCAGAGACGGTGCTGGTCATCAGCAAGAATGCCGAGTCTCCCAGCATCAGTGAAGTGCATGCATTGCATATTCGTGAGAAGGAGTTCAAACCGTTTGCATTTACCGTTAATGAAGGAGGCCTTCCGGTTATAGCCGAAGATTATCACTTCTGCGAAACTCCCAAACAAAAGCTGAAACAGCGGGCGGGATTCATGGAGCTGACTATTGAACAACATCGAGAAGCACTCTCAGCCGCATTTGGCGACAAGCCCATCCGCGGGTTTGAAAATATGCTGCAAGCCATGATGACCTCTTATGCAGCAATCGGATTCAAGCGCGGACGGAATGTGATGGTCAAACTATTGGTGCATCTGACCGACACGCTCAAGCTGGTTGTTAAACGGGACAAACTGTTTTATTACGATACGACTCCCGCAGAAGCGAGGCTTTTTGATGAAGAATGAGGGCGGGCGCGGGTATATATGATTCAGTTTAATTTAGTATAGATATATATAGGAGAATAAACCAAACTAAACTGGTTTTGTGGAAACAAGTGAAAAGAAACAGACATGACCATAGCAGAAGCAAAACAAGTGCGCATAGTGGATTTTTTGGCCAGGCTCGGCCACCATGCACAGTATGTAAAATCGGGTCAACATTGGTTCTTCTCGCCCTTGCGGAAGGAGATAACGCCATCGTTCAAGGTCAATGACAGGCTGAACGAATGGTATGATTTTGGCGAGGCGACCGGAGGTGACCTTGTGGAATTGGGCAAGTATCTTTATCAGACGGATAGCGTGAGCGAAGTGCTTGCGTGCATTGAACGGTATGTTAATTGCGCTCCGTTGCCAAGAATCCGTGTGCCGACAGTTCCGGCCAAGGCAATAGAGTCCGACATGAAGGATTTGATAGTCGTACCATTGCGGAATTATGCACTATTGTCGTATCTTCATTCGCGGATGATTGATGCGGATATCGGGCGGATGTTCTGTCGGGAGGTGCACTATGAGCTGCGCAATCGTCGTTATTTCGCATTGGCGTTTGCCAATATCTCCGGTGGGTACGAGGTGCGCAATCCTTATTATAAAGGGTGTATCAAGGGAAAGGATATCTCTCTGATAAAACAGTCTCACGATATGTTGCAGAGCCGGGTCTGTTTATTTGAGGGTTTCATGGATTTCTTGTCCTATCTAACTCTTAAACAGTGTGGTGATGATGTTGTCTGCCTTGACGTACCCTGTGATTATCTCGTAATGAACTCAGTCGGTAATCTGAAAAAGACGTTGGCGCGCCTGCAAGAATATGCGCACATCCACTGTTATCTCGACAATGACCTTGCCGGGAGGAAAACAGTGGAAACTATTGCCGGGATGTACGGCCGGAAAGTCAGTGACGAAGCGGGCCGATATGCCGACTATAAAGACTTGAACGATTACTTGCGCGGAAAGAGACGCTGACTGTCATCTGCCGTTCACACGAAAGCTCTCCATTCAGGAGGGCTTTTTTTATGCCCGTATCTTTCTTATCCCTCTTCTAAAATCATGCTGAAATACGATTTAGAATATGATTTCAGAATATGATTTTGTGATTTATCGGGAATCTTTGATAAAAATCTTTTGATTTATAATCAATAATTTCCACTTTATATTTATGTGTTCTTACTTTGCAATCATATTCAAAATAACAAATTATATTATACGAATAGATATGAAATCATATTTTGTTTTTGCCATTGTCCTGACGGTAGTCTATCTTGTCTATTACGCGGTCATTATCGTACAGGATCTTTATGGAAAAAAGGGAACAGGTAAAGTGAGTGAGGAAGTGTTCGACCTCGGCGAACTGGAAGATGAACCAAGTGTGACCGTGACGGAGAACGATGCGGGATTCAATGTCGGGGATGAGAAGTACGAAACGGATATCGCTCCTACGGCTCCCTCCGAAACGCAGGAGCCTGAGACCGCAACAGACAATAGAAAGGCCACTGTAGCGGAGAAGCTGGAACGGCTGAAAGCGCAAGCTGAAGAACAGATGGAAGAAACGGCAGCATATCTGTCGGACGCGTACACAGCGGATGAACTGTACAAAGCCATGCTCTCCAAAGGTAAGCCGGACGGACGCCCGGAGATAATATGGAAACCCATCAAAGACCAATTGTAGAATGTCGAAAGCAAGAAAAATATTATGTACACTGTGCTTTGTCCCTTACATGGCATTCGCCAAAAGCGGCAGCGTGAATTACAGTTGGGGTGCAGACGCACTGGCGACGATGCACGACTTCGTGGTAACAATGATGCTTTATGTATTGTACATCTGCTATGCTATTGCTTCGGTGTTTGTCATCGTTGCCGCGCTCCAGATCTACATCAAGATGAACACCGGTGAAGATGGTGTGGTGAAGTCTATTGTGTCGCTTGTCGGTGCGTGTCTTTTCATCATTGGAGCCTCGATTGTATTTCCGGCCTTATTCGGATATCGTATATAATCAACCTGATTATCAGATGATTTAAAATAAAGTTTCACTAAAAACAACGTAACAAGTATGATTAAGAAAATCAAACAAATGTGCCGAAAGGCAAAAGGACTTTTTAGAGAAGTCTCCATCAAAGTAAAAATGCTTGCCATCACCCTGTTGGGCGGCACTCCTGCTATGGCACAGAGTACGGCAGGTGATTATTCTGCCGGAACGACTGCATTATCTACCGTGGCAGAAGAGATTGTAAAGTATGTACCTATCATGGTGAAACTTTGCTATGCTATTGCAGGTGTAGTGGCTATCGTGGGTGCCATTTCGGTATATATAGCAATGAACAATGAAGAGCAGGACGTGAAGAAGAAAATTATGATGGTAGTAGGTGCGTGTATCTTCTTGATTGCTGCTGCTCAAGCATTGCCCCTGTTCTTCGGTATCTCATAAACGGGCTGCATGATGAAAGGTACGAAAGAACGCTATCCAGACTATCAACTGTTCAAGGGACTGCAACGGCCTTTGGAACTGATGGGG
>ULTP01035428.1_pt1 | contig 24728 bp, 22 predicted proteins | sample 1957721 | NCBI WGS metagenome assembly ULTP01 (sample SAMEA4835737, study PRJEB28245) | human gut metagenome | biome: gut microbiome; material: fecal sample | place: Denmark | collected 2008 | reverse complement strand
AAAAGCCGATCATCCTCACCGGTGCGCAGCAGCCCATCTCCAACGAGATCACCGATGCGAAGAAAAACCTGCGCGACAGCGTCATCTGCGCGCTGGACCCCGGCAGCCGGGGCGTGATGGTGGTGTTCGGCGGGCATGTCATCGCGGGCACCCGCGCCAAGAAGAACAAGACCATCAGCTACGATGCTTTTGCGTCGGTCAATTTCCCGGCGCTGGCGCTGGTGCAGGGTGACCGGCTGGTGCGGTATATCCCCTCGCCCTGGCCCACCGGCCCGGTGGAGTTTGGCCGGGCACTGAACCCCAAGGTCTTTCTGCTCAAGCTGACGCCCGGCCTTGGCCCGGAACTCATCCCGGCCATTTTTCAACAATACGACTGCGTTATCGTGGAAAGTTTCGGCGTGGGCGGCATCCCGCAGCGGCTCATGGACGCTTTTGCAGAGAATCTGGGCGATTACGACAAGACCCGCAAGATCCTGATCTTAACCACACAGGTCACCTACGAGGGCAGCGATGTGGGCATTTACGAGGTCGGCAAGCGGGTCCGGAACCGGTTCCGCTTCCTGGAAGCCCACGACATGACCATCGAGGCCGTCGTCACAAAGGTGATGTGGCTGCTGGCCCAGAACTGCGAGAGCTTCGACCAGCTCCAGCAGCGGTTCTATCGGCAGGTCAATTTTGATACGTTTTATCATTGAAAATAACAATACCGCCGAACGGCGGTATTGAAGGCGCTGTGTCCAAAACGCAGGCGGCCGCCCCTTGCCGGTACCTAGGCGCCGGGCAGGGCGATTCTCGGTACGTTTCAGATCATGAAAATCGCCCCCAAATTTACAAAAACGTTGCAACTGTGCCGTTGCACAAGCCAAAAGGTATGGTATACTATAAGAGGATTCTGGCAGAACTTCTGCCGCAAATGCCCCGCTGAGGGGCCAAGATAAAGGAGCATTGGAACAGTATGGTTCGCATTACTATGGAAGACGGCGGCGTCATCGACATTGAGCTGAATGAGGAAGCCGCCCCTCTCACCTGTGAGAATTTCAAGAAGCTGGTCGGTCAGGGCTTCTACAACGGCCTGACCTTCCACCGCGTCATCCCCGGCTTTATGATCCAGGGCGGCTGCCCGCTGGGCAACGGCACCGGCGGCCCCGGCTGGAACATCAAGGGCGAGTTTGCTGCCAACGGCGTCAACAACCCCATCAAGCACACCCGCGGCGTCATCAGCATGGCCCGCAGCATGAGCCCGAACAGCGCCGGCAGCCAGTTCTTCATCATGCACCAGGATGCCCCCCATCTGGACGGCCAGTATGCCGCATTCGGCAAGGTCGTGGCCGGTATGGACGTGGTGGACAAGATCGCTGCAGTCGCCACCGACTGGAACGACAAGCCCAAGACCCCGGTCCGGATGAAGACCGTCGAGCTCATCGAGGGCTGAATCACGATCTGAAAAAGAGCTTTCCGCCGCAGGGCGAACTTCACCCCATGTGTTAGACAGTATACTGTCTAACACATGGGGTGTTTTGTATGCCGAAAGGGCACCGCAAGTACAATGGAACACGGATCAGATTTTTGTCAATCCCGGCTGTCCGCCTCCAGCAGCGCGCGCTTCACGCTGATGAGGCTCTGCGGGCTCACGGAGAAGCTGCGCAGGCCGAGTTTCAGGTACTGCACGGTGTTGGCCGGGTTGCCGACGGCCAGACCGCAGATGGTCACGGGAATCTGGCCTGCGTCCGCCGCCTCCACGACCATGGCGATGAGCTTTTTCATCGCGTGGCTGGCCGGGCGGTAGTAGCGCTCGGCGATGGAGAGGTCGCGGTCCACGGCATGGGTGTACTGAATGAGATCGTTTGTCTCGATGACGAAGAACTCACACCCGTGGGCCACGAATTCTTCCGCCGTCAGGCAGGCCGATGGTACACTGAGCATGACGCCGAAGGGCATCTTCTCGTTGAAGCGCTCCCCCCGCTCCCGCAGGTGCTGGCGGCAGTGCTCCACCAGCTTCATGGCTTCGTCCCAGTCTTCCAGATTGGTCACCATCGGGAACATCACCCGCAGCGGGCCGTCTGCCGCCGCACGGAACAGGGCACAGATCTGGGTCTCGAACTGATGGGGGCGGCGCAGGCTGCTGCGGATGCCCCGCAGGCCCAGCTTGGAGGACTCCGGCCCCTGATGGGCGTCGGCCATGGTGCGGTCTGCACCAAAATCAAAGGTGCGCACCGTGACCACCCCGCCCTTTGCCGCCGCCAGGCAGGAGTGATAGAACACATACTGCTCCTGCTCGTCCACCGGGCGGCCCGGCAGCATCATGTAACCGCTGCGCAGCAGACCTACGCCGGACGCGCCGGACTGCCGCGCCGTTTCGATGTCCTCCTGCCCGAAGCAGTTGGCCAGCAGCTCAAAAGGCTGGCCGTCCTTCGTCCGGCACGGCAAGGCGCAGACGCGGTTCATCTCCTCGTTCTCCCACTGCTTCTCGCAGATGCGGGACATCGCCTGCTGGCGGGTGACGGCATCCGGGTCGAGGATGCACTCGCCGTTGTCGGCATCCAGGATGGCCGTGCGGCCGTCGCAGTCGTTCAGAAAATCGCTGCCCACCTGCACGATGCCGGGGATGTGCATGGCCCGCGCAATGATGGCCGCATGGCTCTGCTTGTTGCCTTCTGCCGTGATGATGCCCAGGATCATTCCGGCGGGCACACTGAACAGGTCACTCGGCATGAGCACCTCTGCCGCCAGGATGACGGGGTGGTCCAGCGCCAGCCAGACGCGGGGGCGGTTGGTCAGGATGTTCACTACGCGGCGGGCGGCATCAAGGATGTCCACGCTGCGCAGCTGCATATAGGCGTTGTCTTCCATCTGGGCCAGCTGGTCGGCATAGCGGCGGCCGGCCCGGTCTACGGCTTCGGCTGCGCCGACGCCCGCCTTGATCTGGAACCGGACTTCGTTCATGAAGCCCTCGTCCTCCAGCATCATACTCTGGAACAGGAAGATGGCCTGTTCGGTGGGGCCGCTGCGCTCAGCCATCGAGTCCAGCTCGGCCTGTGCCGTCTTGACGGCCCGGTCCAGCAGCCGCTGTTCCCGGTCCGGGTTGAACGGCCCTGTGCCGAAGCTCTCGGTCCTGCGCTCCACACGGCTCACCTGCCCCAGCACCAGGCCGGACGAGGCGGCATATCCCTGATAGACTTTCATTCCTCCGTCACCTCCGTCGGGGCAGGCGTGGTCAATGTGCGGAAGACCAGCGCCTGCAGGAATGTATTGGGCAGCAGCGCTGCCCATGCGGCCTGCGCCGCGTTTCCGCTGCCCTCGAACAGCGGTTCAAATCCCTCGATGCGGGTGCGGTCACAGGTCTCCAAAAACGCCTTTGCCAGCGTCTCCACGGTGTAATACCGGGTGGGGTCCACGCCCACATCCTCGGCGGCCGCTTCCAGCGGGGCCAGCTCTGCGTCCTGCATGTTGGCCAGCTTGAGTGCCAGATCTGCCGTCAGCGTCACCGGGTACTTTGCCTTCACCGCCTTCTGCACAGCGTCGAACTGCTGCCGGAATGCGGCCGCGTCCTGTGCGGTCTGCTCATTCTTCGCCACCGCGTAGGCACAGCCGCGCAGCCGCCCGAAAGCCCGCAGGGTGTCGTAATAGCCCAGCTCGATATTCCGTCTGGCGGTGTCCGGGTCAAAGTGGAGGATATCGCCCAGCTCCCAATAGCTGCGCACCATGGTGGTGGGCAGGCCGGTGCGGTTGGGCAGGGTGATGCCCACCCCTTCCAGATCGACACAGACCAGCTCCTCGGCCCCCATTTTCTGGGCCAGCCCTGTGGGCATGTTGTCGCGGTAGCCGCCGTCCAGAAACTGCACCCCGTCGATCTGTTTGGCCCGCAGCGCCGGGAAGCAGGCAGCCGAAGCCAGCAGGTAATCTTTCACCTTGCCTTTCGGGATCTCTTCCAGCGGCAGCTCACGGGGCTTCAGGCCCCGCTTTTCCACCGTGACGAGCCCGAACCGGATGGGCGAGGCGCGCAGTGCGTCCTCGTCCAGCACCCGCTCCACGATCTCTTCCAGCGGGGTGACATCCATGCCGCCCGCGCGCACCACGTCCCGCAGGAACTGGTGCAGCTCGGTCAGATTCCGGGTCTCCTCCGGCAGCTCCATCACGTCCTGGCTGCGGATGCTGGTCCACATATCCCGTGCGGTTTCGTACAGGTCCAGCGCGAACATCGCGCCGTTCAGGCTGCCCACACTGGTGCCGGTGATGATCTGCGGGTTCCAGCCGAGTTCGGTCAGGGCACGCCAGACGCCCACCTGATAGCTGCCGCGGGCCCCGCCGCCGGCAAGCACCAGCGCCTTTCTGGGGGTATCGTTCTGCGCCATCCAATACGCCTCCTTGTCGTCCGATTCAAACCTGCAAAAAGTATACCATATTTTCGGGAAAATTTCTCCCTGTTTTTGGAACAAAAAGCGTGGTATAATTTAGTAAATTATGACTGTGAGGAGGACTGCATGAACTGCAACCAATGGATCTTTGATATGGACGGTACCCTGACCGACAGCATGACTGCGGTGTGGGAGAACGCCCCGCTGGCGCTGCTGCGCCGCTACGGCCGCACCCCAAGGGCCGACCTGCGCTCCACGCTCCTGAGCATGGGCATGGCGGACGGAGCGCAGTACCTCATCCGCGAATACGCGCTGCCCCTGCGGCCGGAGGACTATTTCGGCGTGATGCGCTCGGTCATCGCCGAGCTGTACGAGACCGTGGAGCTAAAACCCGGTGTGCGGGAGCTGCTGGCCCGCCTCAAGGCCGAGGGTGCCCGGATGTGCATCTGCTCCAACACCTGGAGCGACCAGTGCAAAACGGTGCTCACCCGCCTGGGTGTGGACGACTGCTTCGAGTTCTACATCGAAGCCCAGGGCCCCCTGCACAAGAGCCGCCCGGACGTCTTTTTCGCGGCCTTACAGCGCCTCGGCGGCACCGACCCGCACCGCTGCGCCGTCTGCGAGGATTCCCTCTACGCGGCCCGCACCGCCCACGACGCAGGATTTTACGTCATCGGCATCGCCGACGCCGCCAGCGCCGCCGATGAACCCGCCCTCCGCCGCGTCAGCGACCAGTTCCTGACCCGGTGGGCGGAGTTGAAGTTCTGACAAAAAGAGGCCTTGCCCGTTGGACAAGACCTCTTTTCTATCGTTTATCGTTCCAAAAACTTCCGGAACGCTGCCCTCACGGCGGCTTCGCGGCCGCGGGGGATGGGGACGCGGGCACCGCTGCGCATCCACAGCTCCCCCACGGACAGCTGCGATGCCGCCGCCAGGTTGACCACATAGGAGCGGTGGGGCTGCAAAAAGCGCCGGTCGGCCAACAACGGCTTTGCCACTTCGGAGAAGGGCACCCGCAGCGAGAGCGAGGCCACATCCTCGCCGCTGGCAAGGTGGAAATGCACCACATGGTGGGTGCATTCCAGATACTCGATGTCCGCAAAGGGGAGGGCCCGCAGGCCGGTCGCCGTCGTCACCGGGATGACGGGGCCGTACTCCGGCTCGGTGGCGCGGTCCAGCAGGGCGGTGAGCTGTTCGGGCCGGAAGGGGATCTGCAAATACTGCATCGCATCGACCCGGAACGCCTCGTAGGCGTAGGCAGGCGTGTGGGCCAGAAAGGCCAGCGGTGCCCGCACCCCGCGCTGCCGCAGCTGCGCCGCCGCCTGCAGACCTGCCGCCGGGTTTGCCGCTGTCAGCTCGATGAGGTACAGCTCAAACCGGCTGCCCGCATCCTCTTTCCGGAGCAGTGCCCCCGCGTCCTCCAGCTGTTCCACGATGCAGGCGTCGGCCCGGCGGGCATAATATTCAAGGCAGTGCCGCTGCACTCGCCCCCGCAGCACCGCATCCGGGCTGCAGACCGCAATGTGAAAGATCATTTTTTCAATTCCTTCCTCCTGCCCGGCCTTCCGGGCGCTTGCATTTTGCGCCGCACGGGAGTATAGTTACTATAAAATCAGAAAAGGAGACGCCGCCATGAATCAGCCCCTTGTCAGCATCATCCTGCCCGTGTACAACGCCCAGAACCATCTGGCCCGCTGCGTGGGCAGCATCTGCGCACAGACCTATTCCAACATCGAGATCATCATCCTGAACGACGGTTCCAAGGACCAGAGCCTGCCCGTCTGCGAAGAGTTCCGCGCCAAAGACCCCCGCATCATTCTGGTGGACAAGGAAAACTCCGGCGTAGCGGACACCCGCAACCTGGGCCTGAAGCTGGCCGGCGGCAAGTATGTGCAGTTCGTGGACAGCGACGACTATCTTGATCCGGACTTCACGGCTGCTCTCGTGGCCGCGGCCGAGGAGCACACCGCCGACCTCGTCATCGCACCCTACAAGATGGTCATCCCGGCGGGCGCTTCCAAGCCCGAACAGGTGCTCGATAAGATCCAGGACGAGCTGGGCGTCATGAGCGTCGCCCGGCCCCCGGAGATGCGGGAGTACGGCTTTCTGCCCGCAGGCGTTTATGACAAGGACACCTTCGCCCTCCGCCTGATGGACAAGCCCGCCTCCTATTTTTACAGCGTGCTCTGGAACAAGCTCTACCGCCGCGACCTCCTGACCCGGAACGACATCCAGTTCGTCAGCGAGATGCACTGGGCCGAAGACCTCGTCTTCAACCTGCGGTATATCCAGTACGCCGAGACCTTCGTTTCCATCGGCAAGGCCGGTTATTACTACGTCCAGAATCCGCAGAGCATCTGCCACACGCAGGTCCACGTATCCACCGTGGTGCAGAACAAGCTGCAGGTGTTCCGCTATTACAAAGACCTCTACACCCGCCTGGGCATGTATGAGGAGGTGCGCCCCCAGCTGTATAAATTCCTGGTGGACATCGCCGAGAGCACCTACCCCTCCGGCCCGTTCAAAAAGGCCATTGATGAGGCAAAAGCCTACTGGAAAGAGCACAAACCGGAACAGGAATAACAAAGAACCCTCTCCGTCATTGCTGTGCAATGCCACCTTGTCCCCTTCTGGCACTAACGTGCCACCTCCCCCGGCCGGGGGAGTCTATCAAAGGGCGAGGTTTTGATGTCGAGTTGAACCTGCATCAAAGCTCCCCCATCGGGGGAGCTGGCGAGCGCCAGCGAGACTGAGAGGGTCTTTTTATCCTTATTTACGCTCCGATGGCGGCGCACTTCTTGGCCAGCCAGTCGCGCTCCTCCTCGGTCAGGCGGGGAGCGAGCTTGGTGAAGACCTCGCGGTGGTAGGCGTTCAGCCACTCGATCTCGTCCTTGGTCAGGATGCCGGGCACCACAGGCGAGGTGGCGATGGGCACAAAGGTCAGCGGGCGGAAGGCCAGGAAGGTGCCGTACTGGTTGTCGGCCTTGTGGTAGCACTCCAGCTCGTTCTCAATGCGGATGCCGACGACGCCGCTCTCGTAGACGCCCGGCTCATCGGTGACGATCATGCCCGGCTGGAACACGGTGGTGTTGCGGCCGTTCAGAGCGTGGGGGCCTTCGTGGACATTGCCCACGAAGCTGACGCTGTGGCCGGTGCCGCAGCGGTAATTGATGAGATGCTGCCACAGCGGCTCACGGGCGATGGTATCCAGCATTTGGCCGTCGCAGTAGTTCAGCCAGACGGCCTTGGCAATGTCGATGTGGCACTGCAGCGTCCAGGTGTAGAACCGCTTTTCGTCCTCGGTCAGCTCGCCCAGCGGGTAGGTGCGGGTGATGTCGGTGGTGCCGTCCATGTAGGTCGCACCGCTGTCCACCAGCAAAAAGCCCTTCTTTTCGAGCTTGGCGTGGTCTTCCTCGGTGGCGTGGTAGTGCATCATGGCCGCGTTGCCGCCGTAGGCTGCAATGGTGCCGAAGCTCTCCACGATGAACTTGTCCTGTGCCGAGCGGTACTTGTGGAGGATCTCGTCCACGGTCAGCTCCGTCAGCTCTTCGCCTGCGGCCAGACGCTCTTCCAGCTCCTTCTGGAACCGCACCATGGCCACGGCATCGCGCAGATGGGCCTCACGGTTGTGGTTCAGCTCGGTCTCGTTCTTGACGCCCTTCATCGGCAGCAGCGGGTCGGCCTCGTCCTTGACGGTCAGGGCCGGGTTGTTGCACAGGGTCTCATAGACCGCATAGTTGACGGAAGCCGGGTCGGCCAGAACGGTCTGGGCCTCGGTCTCTGCGGCCAGGAAGGTGAGGATGTCGTCATATTCGGCGATCTCGACGCCGTTTTCCTTCAGCTCGGCAGCGGCCTCCGCGCCCAGACGACGGGTGTTGATGAAGAGGACGGCACGGTCCCCGGTCACATAGCAGTAGGCCATGGCATAGGGGGTGCACTGGATGTCCATCGCGCGGAGGTTCAGCAGCCAGGCCAGGTTGTCCAGCTTGCCCACCAGCTGGGCCGTGCAGCCAAGCTCCTTGAGCTTGGCCCGCAGCTGCTCCAGCTTCTCGGCGGGGGCAAAGCCCGCATACTCCTTGCTCAGGAGCCAGGCCGGGGTCTCCGGCAGGGCAGGGCGGCCCTCGGTCCACAGCTCATCTTCCAGATTCAGGGTCTTGATGGTGCCGTGCTTGGCGTCCAGCGCTTTCTGTACGCTGCGCACCAGCTGGCAGGAAGCGGTCAGACCGCACAGGCCCAGCACACCGCCTTCCGGCAGGGCATCGGCGCAATACTGCTCCACGGTGGGTACACCCGGCTCGCCCATCCGTTCCAGCTCGATCTCGGTGCCCGCGATCTCCTTTTCGGCCTGCACAAAATAGCGGCCGTCGGCCCACAGGGCGCTCTTGTCTCTGGTCACGACGAAGTTCGAGTTCTCGCCGTGGAAGCCGGAGAAATAGGTCAGGGAGGTGTAGTGGTCGGGCAGATACTCGCTGGAGTGCGGGTCGCCCACCGGGATGAGGTAGAGGTCCACGCCATTGGCGTCCATGGCGGCGCGCAGCGCAGCCAGACGCTCAGGGACTGTATTCATGCTCATGATAAAAGCCTTCTTTCTTACACTTGCACTTGCCGGAAAAACGTCCGGCGGCGGTTCTCGCTGGCTCCTATTGTATCATTCCAGCACACGGATTGCAATTGCCCCGGCCGTTTTACTCCAACGGGGTGAAACGGCGCTTATTCGTCCTCCGTCTTTGATTTCAGATCCAGCTCCGGCATCAGCTCCTCGCTGATGATGGTGAGCATCTGTTCCAGCTTGTCCACGTCCTCGGCGGGGAAGCGCTCCCGCACACGCTCGACCACGGTGTGCAGGTAGGAATAGCTGATGTTGTAATACTCGAAATACTTCTGGGTGGGGCGCAGATGGTACTCGCGCCGGTCCTTGGCGGACTGGATCTTTTCCACGTAGCCCTTGCGCATCAGACTGCCGATCTTATACGCCGCGTTGGGGGTAGAGATCTTCATCATCCGCGAGAACTCCGCAATGGTGGGCTCGCCCATGGCCATGATGCCCTCCATGCAGAAGGACTCCACCGTGGTCAGGGTCGCCTCGCGGGTGGCAAAGCGCTGAAACACGTTCTGATAGAAGTGCAGCTTGAATTTTGTGTAAACGTCGTTGAATGCTTTTTCCAGCATGGTACGGCTCCTTCCGATCGCTCAATTTCCTTTAGTATACCATGTTTTTTCCCAGAAGCAACGGAATTTTTCCGTTTTGAAACAAAGGGCCCCCCAGCCCATGCAGGCCGGGAGGTCCTTTGCGTTAAGGGGGACGCTCACTGCGTCGGGGATGTTCAGGTGGTGCCGAGGAGCTTTTTGAGCCGGAGCCATGCGCCGAAGACGTCCATCTTGGTGACATAATGGTCCGGGTCAAAGAAGGACGCATCCTTCTTGTCGGCCGCGTCCATCAGGCCGTTCTGGACCGCCCAGCGGGTAGCCTTTTGCAGCTCGATCTCTTCGGTGGGGATATCGCCGTAAAGGGTGGGCAGAGCCACCTCCGGTTTGCCTGCGGTCTCCCACAGGAGCAGCGCCAGCGCACGGCGGTCGGTCGGCACCGGCACACCCTGGGGCAGCGCATTGGCGAGGTAGAGGTCTACGCCCAGGCTCACGCCCTGCCACACCACGATGCCCGCGGCTGCGCCGCCCACCGCGATGGTCGCCGCCGTTGCCAGCGGAGAGGGCGCTGCGTCCTCGATGATCTCCGCCGAGCGGTACTGCGCCCGGATGGTCACATCTTCGGGGGGCATCTGGAAGGTCATGGCCTCGGCCCGGTAATCGACGTTGATATCGCCGCTGAGCTTGCTCGACGAAATGCTCCACAGGTCAAACGTCATGCCGTCCGGAATGTCGTTCTGGTCCAGCACCACGGTCAGGGTGTCGTTCTCCTTGGCGGAAACGGACGTCTTGCCGTCGATCGTGCCGCCGATGACGGTCACGGTGTAGGTGGTGGGTTCCGGCTCCGGTTCAGGTTCCGTCTTGGTGATGGGCTCGCCGTTCAGCGTACCGCTGCCGGTGATGCTCTCGCTGACTGTGCCGCTGCCGGTCACAGCACCGTTGAATACGCCGCCGTTGATGGTGCCGTTGTTCTCGACTGCACCGTGGAAGGTGCCGTTCTCGATGGTGCCGTTGTTCTTGACTTCGCCGTGGAAGGTGCCCTTCTCGATGGTGCCATTATTCTCGACTGCATCGTTGAACGTACCATTCTCGATGCGGCCCATGGTCGTATTGTCGACCGAGCCGTTGAAGGTGCCGCTGTTGATGACACTGTTATTCTCGACTTTGCCGTGGAAGGTGCCGTCGTTGATGGTGCCGTTGTTCTTGACTTCGTCGTGGAACGCACCGTTTTCGATCATGCCCTTGTTCTCGACCGAGTTCTTGAACGTGCCATTCATGATGCGGCCCGGTCCCATATTGTCGACCTCGCCGTGGAAGGTGCCGCCCAGAATGCCGCTGTTGTTGATCACTTTGCCGTTGAACTCGCCGCCCGTGATGGCCGTCGGCTTGCCCACAAAGACTTTGCACTCCACCGCCGAACCATCTCCGATGGTGCTGAAATCGAACAGCCCGTCCGTCAGAAGCAGCATATCGCCATTGGTCGGCTCATTTTTAATGTACTCCCAGCCGTCGCCCTTGCAGGGGTTTTTGCCGCCGTTGGAATCCTTCGGCCAGCCGTTCTCCATGACGAGGTCGGTGCTGGTGATCGCTTTGTTCAGCACCACGTCCTTGTCGTCCGGCATGGTAAAGGTCACGGTCGTCTTGTCGTTTTTATTGGGGTAGTTGCTTTCGTCGATGGGCTGGCCGTTCAGGCTGAAAATTTCGGTATCGGCGGTGATGGTCACTTCCTTCGCCGTGGCCGTGGTCAATTCAGTCACTACGACGTAGGGGGCCCAATTCGCAGACACACCGTTGACTTTCTCGATCTTGGCATTGGGGTTGGCTTTGGAGTAGTCATCATCCCATTTGATGAAGTGGCCACCTGTTACCCCGGTTATGTATGCGTCGCCGTTGAACACGCCGCCGGTCACGGCGCCGTTGTTCGCAGACAGGCCCGCCGCGAAGGTGCCGCCAGTGATTTCTCCGTGGCTGTTTAACACTTTTTCATGGAAGGTTCCACCAGAGATCGTTCCGTACCCGTGTTGCACTGTTCCATTAAAGGTGCCGCTAGAAATCTTTCCTCCGTTGTTTTTCACTGTTCCATTGAAGGTGCCGTCAGAGATCGTTCCGCCGTCGTTGTTTTTCACGTCCGCTTCAAAGGTGCCGCCGGTAATTTCCGCATTCTCCGAATCCAATAGAATCTCGCACTGCACAGGCGCTGTGGAACTGAGATTAAACGTTCCATCCGTCAGAGTCAGTGTCTTGGTGCTGTGATCGTAACTCCAGCCGGTGCCACTGCAAGAGATTTTGCCCTCGTTGGAAGCCTCCGGCCAGCCCTTCTCCATGACGAGGTCGGTGCAGGTGATCGCTCCGTTCAGCACCACGTTCGCGTCCGGCATGGTGAATTTCACGGTGTTCTTGTTGCCGTTGACGTGGTCGCCCGTGCCGAGGAGCCTGCCGTTCAGGCTGAAGATCTCGGTGTCGGCGGTGATGGTCACAACCTGGTTCTTGGTCGATTCAGTCACGACGACGTAGGGGTCCCAAACCGCAGACACATCGTTGACTTCCTTGATCTTGGCACCGGAGGCCACGGTGATGGAGTGGAGACCTGTTACGTTGGTTAGAGTTGCATTGCCGTTGAACACGCCGCCATAGATGCGGTCGTTCTCGTTGTTCACACCACCCGCGAAGGTGCCGCCATAGATCGTTCCTCCGGCGTCGTTTGTCACTGTTTCATTGAAGGTTCCGTTAGAGATGTTTCCGTTGATGTTTGATACTTCTTTATTGAAGGTTCCGTCAGAGATTGTTCCGTTGACGTCGTTTATCACTGTTCCCTCAAATTTGCCGCCAGAAATCGTTCCATTGTGGTTTTTCACTTCTCCCTTAAAGGTGCCGTTGCCAGAGATCATTCCTTCAGTATCGTTTGTCACACTGCCCGCGAAGATGCCGCCGGTAATTGTCGCATACGATTGAATCGCACACGCCACAGGCGTTGTGGTCGATGTTCCTGGGGTCTTGCCTTGGGGATGGGTGGAGTTGAAATCAAACGTTCCATCCGTCAGAGTCAGTGTCTTGGTGCCGCTATCGTAACTCCAGCCGTTGCCACTGCAAGAGATTGTGCCCTTATCGGTGCCGCCGTTGGAAGCCTTCGGATAACCATTCTCCATCACAAGGTCGCCGCCATGGGTGATTGCTCCGTTCAGCACCACTTCATAGTCCAGCACGCCCAGCTCGGTGAATTTCACGGTCTTCTTGTCGGTTGTATCGGGGTAGCTGCTGGAGTAGGGGCTCCCGTCGATGGGGTAGCCGTTCAGGCTGAATATCTCGGTGTCGGCGGTGATGATTACTTCCCTCGTCTCGGTAAAGCTGGTCACGACGACGTAGGGCTTCCAATCCGCAGACACACCGTTGACTTCCGTGATCTTGGCACCGGAGGCCACAGTGATGGAGATGAGAACTGTTACCCCCGTCCAAACCTGTTTTGCCGTTGAACACGCCGCCGTATATGTTGCAGCCTTCGCTGTTGTTCACACTGCCCGCGAAGATTCCACCAAAGATCGTGTCGTTGTTTGTCACTGTTCCATTGAAGGTGCCGTTCTTGATGTAGCGGCTGTTTGTCACTGTTCCATTGAAGGTGCCGTTCTCGATGTAGCGGCTGTTTGTCACCGTTCCATTGAAGGTGCCGTTGCCGGTGATGGTGCCTTCGTTTGTCACGCTACCCGTGCTCTGGAAGGTGCCGCCAGAGATTTCTCCGTTGCTGTCGTTTGTCACTTGACCTTCAAAGCTGCCGTTCTTTATGGTGCCTTGGTTTTCCACACTGCCCGCGAAGGTGCCACCAGAGATTTTTCCGGTGGGGTCGTTTGTCACGGTTCCATTAAAGATGCCGCCAGAGATCGTTTCGGTGAGGTTGTACACTGCCCCATTGAAGGTGCCGTCGGTGATCGTCGCAAACGAATGAATCTCGCACTTCACAGGCTCTGTGGTACTGAGATCAAACGTTCCACCATTCAGACACAGTATGCGGCTTTTGCTATAGTACTCCCAGTCGTTGCCGTTGCCGCCGCCGTTGCAATCTTTGCTGCCGCCCTCGGAGCCGACCGGGTAGCCGTCCGAGCCGATGACGAGGTCTTGGGTGGAGCCTGCTGCAAAGGCCCCCAAGGGGAGCACGGAGAGCACCATGCTCAATGCCAGGATCAGGCTGAGAATGCGTTTTTTCATTGGGGTCGTCCTCCTCTTCTGCCAAAGGCTGCACGGTCGTTCGTTTCTGGGTCCATCATACCATAAAAACAGCCGGAAGGAAAGCAAAGCCGCGTGAAACACCCTGAAAACCGCGCGAATGACGATTTTTGCCCCCTTGACAGGGCCAAAAACGCCGGTTGCGTCAGTCTGCTTTGGCCGTTCGCAGCCGGATGACGTTCAGCACCACCAGCTCCAGCACGATGGCCACGGCCAGCAGCACCAGCGAGGTGAGCAGGCTGGCGCTGGCGCCCAGGAACATCTGGCTCAGGCCGGTGACGACATAGCACACCGCCGAGATGGCCGCCGCCGTGATGGCATAGGGCAGCTGGGTGGACACATGGTTCACATGGCTGCAATGCGCACCGGCGGACGCCATGATGGAGGTGTCCGAGATGGGGGAGCAATGGTCGCCGCACACTGCGCCGGACAGGCAGGCCGCAATGGAGATGACCAGCATCTCCCCCTGCGGGAACGCATGGCAGACGATGGGGATGAGGATGGAGAAGGTGCCCCAGGACGTGCCGGTGGCAAAGGCCAGGAACACCGCCACCAGAAAGATGATGGTCGGCAGCAGATATTGCAGCGCAGCCGCCGAGCCGTTGAGCAGGTTGGCCACGTAATACTTGGCACCCAGCAGGTTGGTCATGCCGGAAAGGGTCCACGCCAGCGTCAGGATGAGCATGGGGCTGACCATGGCCTTGAAGCCCTCCGGGATGCAGGCCGCGAAGTCCTGAAAGGTCATCACGCCGCGCACCCGGTAGAACACGAAGGTGAACAGCAGCGCGATGCTGCTGCCCATCACCAGGCCCGCCGAGGCGTTGCAGTCGGAGAAGGCGGTGATGAAGTCCACGCCTTCAAAGAAGCCGCCGGTGTAGATGAGGCCGAAGATGCAGGCCGCAATGAGCACCAGCACCGGCAAAATCAGGTCGATGACGTGGCCGCAGGCTGCGGTGCCGTCGTCCACATCGTCGCCGTAGGGGCGGTCTTCGGTGGTGAAGAGGTCGCCCTTCAGCGCGTTGTCCTCGTTGAGCTTCATGGGGCCGTAGTCGGTGCCCGTGAAGATGAGGAAGAGGATCATGATGAGGGTCAGCAGGGCGTAGTAGTTATACGGAATGGTGCGCAGGAACATGGTAAAGTCGTTGATGCCCGAATCTTCCGGCACCGAGGAGGTGACGGCCGCCGCCCAGCTGGACACCGGCGCGATGATGCAGACCGGGGCCGCCGTGGCGTCGATGAGGTAGGCCAGCTTTGCGCGGGAGACCTTCTGCCGGTCGGTCACAGGCCGCATGACGGAGCCTACGGTCAGGCAGTTGAAGTAGTCGTCCACAAAGATGAGCACACCCAGAACAAGGGTCATGAACTGCGCCCCCGCGCGGGTGTGGATGTGGGTGGACGCCCAGCGGCCAAAGGCCGCGCTGCCGCCCGCCTTGTTCATCAGGGCCACCAGGATGCCCAGCATGACCAGAAAGACCAAGATGCCCACGTTGCTGGAGTCGGACAGCTTGGCGACCATGCCGCCGTCTTCGTTGAAGAACAGGGTGTTCAGGGCCAGTTCCAGGTTGCCGTTGGCAAAGAGCAGCGCACCCGTCGCGATGCCCACCAGCAGCGAGGTGTAGACCTCCTTGGTGTTCAGTGCCAGCACGATGGCCACCACCGGCGGCAGCAGGGAGAGCGCCGTGCTGTACACGGCGCAGGTGTAGGTAGACGGGTCGGCAATGGTGCCGGGTGTTGCCGCCGTGCACCACAGCAGCAGAGCGAACACCAGCACGGCGCCCGCCCACGAAAGATTGACTTTTTTCATAAGATCTGATTCCTCTTTTGATTTTTTGCCTCAGCGCGGGGCAGACTATCCCCAACCAGACAGGGAAGGGGGTGTTTGCCGCGCCGGATTATAAAGCGCTGTACTTTGAACTGTTCCGCGCCAGCGAACAGGCCGCCCGCCTCCTCCACGAGGCCCAGCAGCGGGCCGAAGAACAGGTGATGGCGGAGGATGAACCGCCGCTGCGGTTGGAAGAACCGCTCCGTCCCCACTCAAGGGAGGGCAAGGCCCGGAAACCGTGAAGCGGCTGCGGGACGGACCCTCTCCGTCAGTGCTGCGCACTGCCACCTCTCCCGAAGGGCGAGGCATTGGCAGGCCGGGCCAGCCCTGCTGTTCGCTTGGGCCCGATGGGGCGCAAGGTGCCGGGCCCTGCTCTCATTGGCAGCGGCATTTGTATTGCAGCCGTGAATCGAGACAGCGGAGCCCGACCGTTCCCGATCGCAAAAAACTTCGCTCGTCCAGCACGACCACTACCGACTCGCCAGTGGCTCTCCCTTCGGGAGAGCTGTCACCGAAGGTGACTGAGAGGGTTCACCCCTTCTTGCTCTCCGCCTTCGCCGCGAACTTCGCGTCATTGACGACGAAGCGCTCATGCACGCCGCCGCCCACGGGGCCTTTTTCGTCGTGCAGCGAGACCTTGAACACCAGCTTCCGGCCTTCCACGGCGGTCAGCTCGCTCTCACAGGTCACGGTCATGCCCACGGGGGTGGGGGCGGTGTGCTCCAGTTCCAGCTTCGTGCCCACCGAGCCGCAGCCCTCGTCCAGCTCGGACGCGACGCTCATCCAGCAGGTCTTTTCGGCCAGTGCCACCAGTGCGGGCGTTGCGAACACGTCCAGTGTGCCGCTGCCCATGGTCTTTGCGGTGTTTTCGTTCGTCACGAGCTGGCTCTGCTCGCCGTGGATGCCAATAGTCAACATAAAAAAACTTCCTTTCCAGAATCGCCTTGCGGCAGTAAATTTCCGATCTCCTGATAGGATACCACATTTTCCGCGTCGATGCACCTGTTTTTGGTGGATTTCTGCATTTTCCTCTTTCCTGTCAGCCCAAAACGCGTTATGATAGGGCAAAATGGGGGAGGATACGCCTATGAACGACTTCTGGAAATCCTACGATATCACCGCGCTGGAGTACGGAGTGAATTATCAGTGTTACCCACTGTATGGAAGAATCCATCTCACCGAACTGGCGCTTTCACTGATCTTCATCCTGAGTGCTGCGCTCTGGTACAGGCACAGCGGGCCAAAACAGCGGCGGCGCATCCTGGTGGGGGTCACGGTGCTTCTGCTTCTTGACGAAGCGGCCCTTCTGCTCGGCATGGCCCTGACTGGCCAGTGGAATTGGAGCTATCTCCCGCTCCACCTATGCAGCATTAATGTTTTCGTCTGCCTGTACAACACCCTGTTCGACCAGAACTGGTGCAAGGAGGAACTTTACGCCCTCTGCATCCCCGGCGCGGCGCTGGCCCTGCTCTGCCCAAGCTGGTTGGATGTGCCTTCATGGTGGACGCTCATCAACTTGCACTCGGTCTCCATCCACGCCCTGCTGGTGCTTTACCCGGTCCTTCTCGTTGTGGGCGGCTACCGCCCCAGCCCCCGCCGGGTGCCGCAGGTACTGGCTTTCCTGTTCGGCACCGCCTTGCCCATCTATTTTCTCAACAAGTCTCTGTACACGAACTTCTATTTCCTGAACAATCCAACCGCCAACGTCATCACCTGTGCCTTCACGAGATTTCTGGGTGAACCGTATTATATACTCGGCTTCCTGCCCGCCATCGCTGCGGCACTGGCGGTGATGTATCTGCCATGGGCAGCAAAAAATTTCACCGAAAATCGACGAAAACATTGACACTTTTTCCGCGCTCAAAACGCACCTTTTTTGCAGATTGAAATCGCAGTTTTCTTGCGTATTGGGGTATTTTTTTACAATTTTGAGGTTCTGCTCAAAATCTTTGCAAAAAGCCTTGACAGGGCCTCTTCTGCGTGATACTATGAACACATGAACAAACGTTCACATGAATGTGCCGCGAAAGGAGAGACTGCCATGAACGACCCCAAAGACGCTCTGCCCGCCGCGCAGCCGGGGCCTCTTGTGATGCCGGACGACGAAGTGCTGTATGAGCTGGCCGACCTGTTCCGGGTGTTCGGCGACTCCTCCCGCATCAAGATCCTGTATGCGCTCCACGACAGCGAGCTGTGTGTGCAGGACCTCGCGAATGCGGTGCAGCTGAGCCAGTCTGCGGTGAGCCACCAGCTCCGGGTGCTGAAGGACTCGAAGCTCGTGCGGTTCCGCCGGGACGGAAAGACCGTTTACTACGCACTGGACGATGACCATGTGCGCAGCATCCTCTCCATGGGGATGGACCATATCGAAGAATAACCGAAAGGCAGGTACTTATTATGAAGAAGAGCTACAAGATCGAGGTCGATTGCGCAAACTGCGCCCAGAAGATGGAAGACGCCGCCAACACCGTGGCCGGTGTGGCAAATGCGACCGTCAGCTTCATGACCCAGAAGATGAAGGTGGAGTTCGCAGAGGACGCAGACCCCCACGACACCATGGTGAACGTTCTGGCCGCCTGCAAAAAGGTCGAGGACGACTGCGAGATCTTTGATATCTGAGCAATGCATCCGATGAGAACGGCTCCTCCTGCGGGGGAGCCGTTTCCTTCCCCGGCGATTTCCTGTTGAAAGAAAAGCCAGTTTTCAACACTTTCCACCGGGTTTTCAACATCTTTTGCGGAAAAGTTTGAAAACAAACGCGAAAAAGTCAGATTTCTTCGGGAAAACCTCGTGGAAAACATGGGGGAAAACGTGGAAAAGTTTCCTTTCCGGGGAAAACCTGTTGAAACCGCCCCCAGCCATCCGTCAAAAGGAGAGTATCGTATGACCAAAAAGCAGAAAAAGGTGCTGTATCAGATCATCGCAGCGGTCATCCTGATCGTGATCCTGAAGCTCCTGCCCGCATTCCCCACCCCGGTGGAGCTGGTGCTCTACCTCATCCCGTACCTCGTGGTGGGCTGGGATGTCCTGCGCAAGGCGCTCAAGGGCATCAAGAACCGCCAGCCGTTCGACGAGTGCTTTCTGATGGCCGTTGCCACCGTGGGCGCGTTCGCGCTGGGCGACTATGTCGAGGGCTGCGCCGTCATCCTCTTTTACCAGATCGGCGAGCTGTTCCAGAGCGTGGCCGTCGGCAAGAGCCGCCAGAGCATCTCCAGCCTGATGGACATCCGCCCCGACTACGCCAACATCGAGGACGCAGACGGCAAGCTGGAACAGGTGGACCCCGATGATGTCGAGGTCGGCACCGTGATCGTGGTCCAGCCCGGCGAACGTGTGCCCATCGACGGCGTGATCGTGGAGGGCACTTCGGCCCTGAACACCGCAGCCCTGACCGGCGAGAGCCTGCCCCGCGATGTGCAGACCGGCGATGAGGTCATCAGCGGCTGTGTGAACATGACCGGCCTGCTCAAGGTGCGCACCACCAAGGAATTTGGCGAGTCCACGGTCTCCAAGATCCTCGACCTGGTGGAAAATTCCAGCATGAAGAAGGCCCGCACCGAGAACTTCATCACCCGTTTTGCCCGCGTGTACACCCCCGCCGTCTGCTACAGCGCACTGGCTCTGGCATTCATCCCGCCGGTGATCCTGCTGCTGATGGGCCAGCCCGCCCGCTTCGGCGACTGGGTCTACCGCGCCCTGACCTTCCTCGTCATCTCCTGCCCCTGCGCTCTGGTCATCTCCATCCCGCTGAGCTTCTTCGGCGGCATCGGCGGTGCCAGCGCCTGCGGCATCCTCGTCAAAGGCTCCACTTATCTGGAAGAGCTGGCCCGCACCGGGATCGTGGTCTTTGATAAGACCGGCACCCTGACCCAGGGCACCTTCAAGGTCGTGGGCGTCCACCCCGAACACGGTGTCACCGAAGACGCCCTCGTGGAGGCCGCCGCCCTGGCCGAGAGCTGGTCCAAACACCCCATCTCCCTGAGCATCAAGGCCGCTTACGGCAGGGACATCGACGCCAGCCGCGTCACCGATGTCCAGGAGCTGGGCGGCCACGGCGTGACAGCAAAGGTGGACGGCAAAACCGTTGCCGCCGGCAATGCCCGCCTGATGGCAAAACTTGGCCTCACCGCCCCTGAAGTGACCGAGCCGGGCACCCTCGTGCATGTGGCCATCGAGGGGCAGTACGCCGGTTATCTGCTCATCGCGGACGTGGTCAAGCCCCACAGCGCGCAGGCCATCCGGAGCCTGAAGTCCGCAGGCGTCCGCAAGACCGTGATGCTGACCGGCGACGCCGAGCCTGTAGCCAGAGCGGTCGCCAATCAGCTGGGTCTGGACGAGTACCATGCCGGTCTGCTGCCCGGCGACAAGGTGGACCAGATCGAAACGCTCCTCGCCGCCAAAGGCCCGAAAGAGAACCTCGCCTTCGTGGGCGACGGCATCAACGACGCGCCCGTCCTGTCCCGCGCCGACCTCGGCATCGCCATGGGTGCGCTGGGCTCGGACGCCGCCATTGAGGCCGCGGACATCGTCCTGATGGACGACGACCCGGCCAAGATCGCGCTGGCCATGCGCATCGCCCGCCGCACCCTCCGCATCGTCTACGAGAACATCGTCTTCGCGCTGGCCATCAAGTTCGCCTGCCTGGCGCTCGGCGCTCTGGGTCTGGCAAGCATGTGGACCGCCATCTTCGCCGACGTCGGCGTCATGGTGCTGGCCGTCCTCAACGCCACCCGCGCCCTCTATACCAAAGACCTTGCCCGGAAGAACGAGCAGTGACCCATAACACACGAACACCCCCGCCGGGAATTTTCCGGCGGGGGGTGTTTTTGTGCGCAAAATCTTTTTCCCGAAACAACTTGCAATGCCGGGAGATTCTGTTATACTACTAATCCAGGAGGTTAGTGGAAATGGATACAGTCAAATCAGATCCTCATTCTTCCGGCGAGGTGTGGCGGGCGCTCCGGGCAGCTGCGCCCCAGACGGTGCCGGTGTTTGCCGGTTACCTCGTGCTGGGCATGGGGTATGGTATCTATGTTCAATCCCTGGGCCTGCCGGTCTGGATGCCCATGCTGATGGGCACCGTCGTCTACGGCGGCTCTCTGGAATTCGTGCTGGCAAGCCTGCTGCTGGGGGCGTTCGCGCCGCTGTCGGCCTTTCTGATGGCCCTGATGATCCAGGCGCGGCACCTGTTCTACGGCCTTGCCATGCTGGAGCGCTACAAGGGCTATGGCCTGCGCAGCGTTTACATGATCTACGCCATGAGCGACGAGACCTTTTCCATCACCTGCTCGGCTGAGCCGCCGAAAGGGGTGGACCGGGGCTGGTTCATGTTCTTCATCACCCTGCTGGATCAGCTCTATTGGGTGGCCAGCGCCGGGCTGGGCGCGGTGGTCGGCTCGGTCCTGCCCTTTAGCACAGAGGGCGTGGATTTCGTGATGACGGCCATGTTCGTGGTCATCTTCCTGAACCAGTGGGAAAAAGAAAAGCAGCACGTCAGCGCCCTCATCGGGCTGCTGGTGCCGCTGTTCTGCCTGGTGCTCTTCGGGGCAGGCAGCTTCCTGCTGCCCGCTATGGCCTGCATCCTGGTGCTGCTGGTGGCCCTGCGCAGGCCCATTGAGTCCATTGAAGCAAAACACGGCGAAACGGAGGTGCCGAAATGACCACACTGCAAATGAGCATCACGATCGCGGTGTGCACTGCTGCCACCATGCTCACCCGCTTTCTGCCGTTTCTGATCTTCTCCTCCAAGGACCAGCAGCCGCCGGAGGTGGTGCGGTATCTGGGCCGCGTTCTGCCCGCCGCCATCTTCGGGATGCTCATCGTCTACTGCCTCAAGAGCGTGACGCCCTTTGCGGGCAGCCGTGGCATCCCGGAGGCCCTCGCCATCGCCGTGACCATCGCCCTCCATAAATGGAAGCATCAGACTCTTGTTTCCATCGCCGGCGGCACGGTCTGCTATGTGCTGCTGGTGCAGCTGGTGTTTTGACGGCAACGCAATTTTTCGCGTAAACAAGTTAACATTTTCGTCAGAAAGCCGTATACTATAAATGTAGGAAGACCTGCCGAAGATGGTCTCGTAGAACGCGAGCAAAAAGAAAGTTCACAAGGAGCCGGACAAAACCCTGCTCCGCTGCTTCACAGTTCCTCCCGCAGCTCCGTCAGATCGGCCCAGAAGCGTTTGGGGCAGTGGGTCATGCGGCCCCGCTCGTTGTGGCGGGCCTGGATCTCCAGCGTTTTGTAAAACTGCTTCCAGAGCGCCTGAAACTGCTGCTCCCGCTCACTGGGCGGAGGAAGCTCCAGCGGCTCGGCCAGTTCCAGCAGCTGCGGCTGGTGATCCCGATACAGCAGCACTGCCTGGTGCACCGCGTCGTAGATCATGAAGTCTTCCTCCGGAAAGCGGCCGCAGAAATGCCCCCGCAGCAGCGGCAGGATGTAGTTTTTCGGGTGGATGACCGCACCCAGCATCCCGTCGTGTTCCTCGAAGCGGACGAAGCCCTGAAATTTGTCCACCTCCCAGTCGAGGCTCTTTTTCATCTCGTAGAGCGGCGCGACGTCCGGGTGGCCTGCCCGCTTGACTGTGCCCGGCCCCAGCGCGAAGGCCAGATGCAGAAACCGGATGAGGAGCAGTTCCTTGTCCTCCCGGCCGGAGAGGAAGTCCCGCGTGACGAGGTATTCCGTCTCGGCCCCCAGTTTCCGGCCAAGGCTGGCAAACACCCGCCGGGCCTTTTCGTGATTGGTGGCGATGTCCTTGAAGGGGTAGAGGGTGGCGGTCTCCCGCTCCGGCGTCCAGACCGCAAACGGGATCTCGTGCTGGGCAAAGCTCTCGAAGACGCAGCAGAGGAAACCCTCAAAGCTGCCATCGTAGAGGTAAACGACTGCGGCATCGTGGAGCTTGCGGGCGGGGTTCACAGCGCTCTGGCCAGACATTGCACTGCCTCCTCCCGCACCAGCTTCTGGGCCGCGTGGGGCGGCACCCCCTGTGCCACCAGCTTGTCCACGGCGGGCGGCGAGAACAGGCTCAGCTGCTCCACGCCGCCGCTGAAGACGTTCGGGTCGATGAGGGCGCTCGTGATCCGCTCCCGGCCCGCGCTGCCCCGCCCCGGATGCGCCCCGGCAAAGCCCCGGCAGATGATGAAATACTGGGCCCGCTTGAGCACCACGCCCATCCGCTTCAGCTCATCCAGCCCCAGCGAGGCCTGTTTCCGGGCATGCCAGATGCGCCGGGCACTCTTGGGGCCGATGCCCGGCACCCGCAGCAGCATCTCGAAGGAGGCCCGGTTCACGTCCACCGGGAACAGCCCGTAATGCTGGACCGCCCAGTTGCATTTCGGGTCCAGATAAGGGTTGAAGTTCGGGTGATCGGCGTCCAAAATCTCGTCCGCTTTGAACTGGTAGAACCGCAGCAGCCAGTCCGCCTGATAGAGCCGGTGCTCCCGCAGCAGCGGGGGCTTGGTGTCCAGCGCGGGCAGGCGGGTATCCTCGGCCACGGGGATGTAGGCGGAGTAGAACACCCGCTTGAGGCTGTATTTCTGGTACATTCCCTCGGTCAGCTTGAGGATGTGATGATCCGTCTCCGGCGAAGCCCCCACGATCATCTGGGTGCTCTGACCGGCGGGCGCGAACCGGGGCGCTTTGCGGTAGAGGGTCAGTTCCTCCCGGTTGGCGGCTCCTTCCACTGCGATCTGCTTCATGGGCCGGAAGATGGAGTGCCGCCCCTTGTCCGGGGCCAGCAGTTTCAGGCTGCTCTCGCTGGGCAGCTCCACATTGACGCTCAGGCGGTCGGCCAGAAAACCCAGCTGCTCCAGCAGTTCCGGGCTGGTGCCGGGGATGGCCTTGGCGTGGATGTACCCGCCGAAATGGTATTCGTTCCGCAGCAGGCGCAGGGTCTTGAGCATCCGCTCGGTGGTGTAGTCCGGGCTGACCAGCACCGCGCTGGACAGGAACAGCCCCTCGATGTAGTTGCGGCGGTAGAACTCGATGGTCAGCTCGGCCAGCTCCCACGGCGAAAAGGTAGCGCGGGGCGCATCGTTGGACCTGCGGTTGACGCAGTAGCTGCAATCGAAGGCACAGCAGTTGGTCATCAGCACCTTGAGCAGGCTGACACAGCGGCCGTCCGCCGTAAAGGCATGGCAGCAGCCCGGTGCGTAGCAGCTGCCCATGCTGCCCGCCTTTGCCGCGCGGGACGCTCCGCTGGACGTGCAGGCTACATCGTATTTTGCGCTGTCCGCCAGAATGGTCAGCTTTTCCATCAGCGACTGTTCCATGCCGCACCTCCGTTCGTTTATCAAAAAAGGCTGCCGCATCCTTGCAGCAGCCTTTTCAGCGCAAATTGGTTACCACTTGGCCTTGGTCTCGACCACGCGGCCTGCGATGTGCAGGCGGTTCAGGTCTTCGCCCTTGATGACCAGCTCCTTGTAAGCCGGGTTGAAGGGCTGCAGCACGACGCAGTTGCCCCGCTGCAGATACCGCTTGAGGGTGCCTTCGCCCTCGTCGCCGTAGATCAGGACGCCCAGGTCACCGTTTTCCAGCGTATCCTGCCGGTGCACCAAAGCCAGATCGCCATCGTGGATGCGGGGCTCCATACTGTCGCCGCGCACCACAAGATAGAAGTAGCTGGAGGGGTCTTTGACGCGGGCATATTCCTTGCCGTAGTCCTCCTCATAGGCCAGCGCGCCGTAACCGGCCTTGACCGTGCCGATGACCGGGATTAGGCTGTACACATAGCTGCCGAAGAAGCGCTCCTCGGTCTGGCCCTCGCTGGCGGGATCGAACAGGCCCAGCAGGTAGTCTGCGGTGGTATCCAGGATCTCGGCAAGCTTGGCCACCGTGGCAGGGTCCGGGGAGCTTTTCCCGCTCTCCCATTTGCCCACTGCCTGCTGGGTAACGCCCAAAAGTGACGCAAGTTCCGCCTGGCTCATATGCTTTTGCTTGCGGCATTGCCGTAACAGCTCCGGAAACGACATCGTTCAACACTCCTCTGTTCTCGTCCGTCGGGTTTGTTTCTTGCTGTTTTTATTATACAACAAAAGGCTGTGCAAGTAAAGAGAAAGTTTTGTTTTGGCTCGAAAAAAAGTTGTCGCAAAATCATTTTTGGTCTGCATCGTGGAGAAATTTTCAATTTGGGGTTGACAGCAGGCTGGAAATCTGGTAAATTAAATAGGCATTCGGTACGGCGTGTGCGGGTGCCCACG
>ULTP01079383.1_pt1 | contig 24820 bp, 27 predicted proteins | sample 1957721 | NCBI WGS metagenome assembly ULTP01 (sample SAMEA4835737, study PRJEB28245) | human gut metagenome | biome: gut microbiome; material: fecal sample | place: Denmark | collected 2008 | reverse complement strand
CACGACGCTCCGGAGAGACAGCTTTGTTGTTATAGATGACCGTAGTATGACGATACAGGAAATCATCCATTGCATCAATACGAGCATCCAGATCATCGAGAGACTCAATCGGTCCAGTGACATCCGGGATATCATCGTCATGGAAAATCTTACGCTTCTTATCGAGCTTCATGATCTTGTCGATATCAGAAGACGTATCATAAGCGTGATCACCAAACTGAGACATGCTACCAACACGATTATCCTGACTCTTCTTGGCTTTCACAGCATCTTCAAATGCAGACGCTGCTTCGTCGCCAAAGACCTTCATGAACTTCTTATTCTCCTTCTTACTCAGGAAAACAACGTCCACGAGATCATCCTCAGACTTGATATTCTCCATGATGCGATTCAGTTCGGGATTATCCGGAATATCATCCATATCAATATCGGGAACTGTACCAGTCAGTTCATCCATCATCTCACGAAGATCGAGAGACGGATTTTCGATATACTTCTGGATGAAATCCCAGTTAATCTTCTTGCGATCTTTTCCAACGTATTTCGGGAAATTCACACCAACGATATGAATCTTCTTATCGAGAACACGCTGCATGAACTCATCAGGAGGATAAACGCCATTCGTATATGCCACGAGTTTCATACACACATAGCACTGACGACAAGCTCTGACATACTTGGCAATCTCACGATAACGACGCTTCGCCTTACGCAGTTTCGCAAATTCTGCATAATACTTCTGACGAGCAATCTTTGTGGCATCATCCAGATTATAGTCATCATTCTCACCATAATCATGAACTGCCACGTGGCTATAAAGAGCAGCATACTCATCATACTTTGCTCCCTTCGGAAGATTCACCTTAATTTCCTGGTGGGTATATCGACGAACAGAATTCCTCCTCGTCGTTCTGGATTCCTCTTCCATGATCTCTGTGGCATCTTCATCGGATGCCAACACAGGTCTCTTGGATTTGACGTTGAATACTAACGTATCCAATTCTTCATCCATTTGATTCACACTCCTTTGCTCAAATTATTCTGCCTGCTATTGATATAATATATAATCGAATTTATTCCTTGATTTCTTTCATCCGCTTGTCGATATTTGCAAGGCACATTGCCTGAAGCTTTGCCGGAGAGTAATGGAAGTTCTTTGCGTTGAGCTCTTCCTCACTCAAAACATCCTTGAGCTCCAAATCATAAACCTTGCACATCTCCTCTGCAAGTTCCTTATCGAACTCATTCATTGCGATATGAAGGTCAAACCGGCCGTAACGTTTCACAGCCGGATCCAACTTGTCGTAATAGTTCGTAGTTGCAATGCAGATGGAAACTGGATACATCATGCCGTCCTTTGCCTTAAAGAAGAACGTGGGAGGATTATCGAGGAATGCGAGAACGTTTGCTGTTGCCATCGAATCTTCCTTAGTGCTCTTCTTATCGTCACGAGACTTGCAAACGCAGTCGATGTCATCAATGGAATAGATAACAGGAACGAGCTCACTGAACGGAGAACGAATGGTTGCTTTCGTCTCAAACGTATTTGGCTGAATCGGAACGATGTTGTGGATGCCAAGATACCGGGCGACTGCCTGACAGAAAGTGCTCTTACCAGTGCCAGGCTCACCGTACAGGATTACCGAGAGCTTCGAAATCATATTGTACTTCTTATAGAAATACGGGATGTTCGCGACCCAGTTGTCGATATACTTGATAACCTTATCCTTGTCTCTCATAACCAGGTTATCGAAAGACTTAAAGACGGTCTTCCGGTCACGGCCTTCCTGTCCATCAGGAACGATGAACCAATCAGAAGAAGATTTCTCGCACTCTTTATCATACTTATCCTTCTCAGCGACCAGTTCATCGAAATACTTCTTCCACTTCTTACCGATGATCCAGAATTCGTAGCTAAGAGAATTCTCCTTATAGAAGTAGCTGCTACGATCGTCATCAGCAGACTTCGGAGTATACACAGAAATCGCGAGATAGAAGTATACCTTCTTGCCAGCCTTCACATAATAGGTTCCAGGAGCAAGCGTGTTCTTCGTCATAGTCAGAATCGTCTGGCTAAGATCCGCACGGCTGTTTTTCTTACCGCCAGTCTCATAATCCTCAAGGGTGCGGATATTGTCTTTGAGGTCCGGATCAAGCGCAATCATCTTATTGCAGATGACCTTATAAAAAGCATTGTCGCTGTTGTCCGTGATATAGTCCGGATTGTACACACCGGAAATCTTATGGGCTAAACCATTAGAAGCCAGCATGGGTAACTTAGGGGTCACGATGCTGGCTTCTTCTTCGCTGTCTTCTTCGATATCAGCGATGTAAAGATCGAAAATACTGTCTTCAATGTCTCTAAACTTTTTCATTTTAGTGCTTCCTTTCATTTGAGAATAGACCTTTCAATCTATCATATAGTCTTTAGGTATTTACTTTTTCATCATCTAACAATCGGCTAAGGAACTAAGATTTTCACAATCTGACTTTTCTTTAATAGATTCTCCTTTGGTTTTTCGATGTGTGTTTTTTCAAAATTAGATGACTCCATGTAGCTTTGATATAACTACATGGAGTCATCTAACTATGCTTATGCATGTTCCAATTCTTGTACAGGAACTTTCTGAGGAAGCGAGAAGCCATCGACTGAGAGATACACAAACGACGGAGTCAGCTTATTCAGCATCTCTGCACTAAACTTCCGACTATCAATAGCCTTTGCTTCAAACTTATCGAGAATCGAGGTATCACCATCGAAATCAAAGTAATCACTGTAATCCTCAATGAACTTACGATAGTTACCGTAAATGAGGTTAAACGGAATCACGATGTTATCCGAGAAGTGCACCATCTGATGGAGTGACTTTGAGAGAGGGATCAGGCCAACCTCGTTCTGATAATGAAGCTTCATCACTTCATCTGCAATGAAGAGGTCATTCAGAGGAATGCCGTCCTTCTGGAATCGGTTCACAACGACATTTGTGATATCGTATAATGTGAACGGCTCATGATGAATCTCGATACGAACACGGCTTCCATTCCCGTTCTCGACATTATTGAAGAAAGCACAATGATTCATATCAACGTACTCCTTCAAATAAGAAATGTAATCTCGATACTCCATAGAAGACCGGATAAGGCGCTCGCAACGCTTAATGAACTTCGTCTTATCTTTCGAATTATTAAACGTCACGGTATATTCCATATCTTCCGGTGCTTGGAACGTCTTCTTACGGATACGATCAATACCAGTCATGTAACACATCTCCTTTCTTATAGTGCTGTTCCAAGGCTTACTTTCGCAGAATATCTTTATACTCGGTTACATAAGCCGCTGCTTCGTCAAGAGTTGCATCACACCATTCAGTGTCAGGATCATATCCTTCCGGTGCATACTCATCAAGTCTAGGTTGAGCGGGATCTCTGAGAAGTTTCCAGAAATTATCGTATGCTAGAGCTAAGAGAGATTCTTGATACTTCGGCTTAAGAATCCAAGGATTTGGCCACGACATATCCGCAAACTCTCCATTGATGAGCTGGACGCCATTAAAGATATCCGTATTCGACTCAATCTGAAGACGTTCACTGTTGGTAGAAAGAATCGAGATTCCGCTCATTCCATTTGTAGCTTCATCCGTGAGATGCATGACTCCAGCATCATCATAGACCCGTGTCTTATAATCAAAATATTCCAAGAGTCTGCCACGATTATTATTCGCAAACTCTACCCATTCTGATTTCGACATTTTCGAGACGACTTCGTAAAAGCATTTCATATTATGCATTTCTACGAATTCGTCTCGAATTTCTTTGCTGTTGGTATATGCATAAAGAGGATGGACATCTCGCATATTATTTCCATTCTCAATAGCTTGTCTTACAGTTTCATCATCTTGGCTGAGGTAAAATTTATAAACTTTCAAGAGGCACACTTCCTTTCTTTAATAGTGGTGCATAAATTCGAGCATAGCAGGTAAGAAGATTTGGATGAACGTGCTCTCCGCATCCGTACCCAAGAGGAGTCAAACCATATGACTCCATATCGCACAACTGCGATAGATCATCAGAGAAAACGCAATCATAATAATAGGTGTAACGAAGGATATCCAATGATACTTGGTATTTTTGCTTCATCATATCATATGGATAGACAGAAACATCCATCATCTTATTGACTATAAAGTCATATGCTGCCCCATATAAATCATATGCTTCTGCACCGGTGCAATACATATATCCTTTCTGCCCGCCATAAGAAAACTCATCAATTTCTTGGAGTTTAAACTCAGAATACTGATGATTCTTTAAAAGCTCTTTGTATTCTTTCTTAGACATCTTCTTATGGTAGGTAGAAAAGAGCTTCATATTGTGAAGCGCTTCAAATTGCTTTGCCAATGCCTTCCGGTTTGTAAAAGCATAGAAGTAGATGATATACCCGTCACGTTTCACGGATTGCAATTTCTCAAGACCAGATTCGATAAAATAAAAAGCCTGTCGTGATTCCTCTGGAAGAGTCTTTGAAAAATCGTCTGGAAGTTGAAGATAGTACCGATATACTTTCACAATATCACATCCTTATATAATTCCATCAGTACCTCAAAATCGTTTCGTTTGGTTCGTGCAAGAATCATTCGTTCACTCAAATCGGTTTTATCAGACAGGTAACTATTGTAAACGAAATACATGAGAGACGCAAGCGAATCTCTATATGAATTCTTTACAGCCATTCCATGATTCACGGAAACGATTTTGAATATTTCCGTTTCAAATAAGAACGATTCTCTTGCACGAATGTGGTTTAATTCTTTTTGTGTGACGACAAATTTAAATGGAATCGGGTAGCCATTCTGATCTTTTCCATATCCTTCGAACTCCATTAAGATTGCCGTCATATATTCAAACGAAATACTTTCAAACTCTCCCTTCGTAATATTTCGCTTGAATATTTTATAATGCTTCATATTCCTAGTTTCTCTAAATTTCTTTACCAATTCTTTATTGGTGGAATAGCCATAAATATTTGGCTCGTCTTGATCAATGAGATAGATTAACCAAATTTTCATGTATTCTTGGTCCATAATAATCACCCTCCTTTCTATCCATCTATCAATATAATATATAAATATGAGTCTGAATGAAAATTCTTTTCTCAAAAGCACCCTAGTAGCTATGAAAAACTACTAGGGTGCTTTCAATTACTTATGGTTCTCACCAACGGAAGACTCGATCAGTGCCTTCAGTGCTGTATCGAGATCCTTAAACTTATTAATCAGATACTGCTTCTCTTCATCAGTCAGAGACTTCTCAAGATCATCTCGGACACGATTGAAGACTTCCGCCTTCTGCTCAGCAGTCAGCTTACCATCGGGATTCATTTTCTTCAGATCATTGACAACGCTCTGGTTCATTGCCTGAACCAGCTTATTGACAAGAGACTGAATTGTCTTCATGGTCTGATCGTCAACGTCGATTCCAAGCTTCTTTGCCAGAAGCAGAAGAACCTTCGATGCGACGATACCAACGAAAACAAGGATGACGGAGATGAGAGTAACGAGGACAGTCCAAACATCACTGCCCAGCATAGTGATAATCGTTTCCATGGATATTTCTCCTTTCTTATATGGTGGAACCGTTAATATTACGTTTTGCTGAGAAACTATTCATACGACAGAATTCTAAACCTTATCAATGCCGGAGGAAAATCATATGAATAAACTTGTATTCGTTCTTCTCGGAAAAACTGGTAGTGGAAAGTCCACAATTCTTAACATGATCCGAGAAGTAAAAGGAAAAGAAATCGAAAAACTCCCGAGTTACACAACTCGTCCCATGAGAAGCAATGAGAAGAATTCTGATGAATACTTCTTCATTACAGATGACCAATTCGAACTGATGATCGAGCATGACCTCCTCATGGAACATAGAAAATACACTCAGGCACAAGGTGATGTATGGAAATATGGTACAGGATTTCCTGAATCAAACTATTCCATCACAACCATGACACCGGATGTAATCCCAACCTGCATGGCAGTTCCTGGAATCACAGTCTATCCCATTTACATCTCCATCAACAATAATATTCGCTATAAAAGACTTGAAATGCGCGAAATGCATCTTGAGAATCCGAACTTCGAAGAGTTCAAGCGAAGATTCCAGTCTGACGAGGAGCGGTATACGCAAAAAGTATTATATGATGCTGGAATCCGTCCTGAAAATACTTTCAGCAACGATGGATATGCATTTAATACTACACGTAATATCATTCTATACATGGATGATATTATTGATACTGATCGAAAAGAGAGGATGAAAGAATATGCCAACCACTAATATTCACGGCTATGATTGTCCGCTTGGTTGCTACTCTGCAAATGAGGTATATAAGCAGTTCTGCTCTGATAAGCAGACTACAGAAACTTGCAGCCACTGCGACAATGCAACGTTTGATAACGGAATCTACACATGTAAGATTCTGGTAAAAGATACTGAATTACGAGGTGAAAGCGAATGATTATCAAAAAGATAAGAGCTTGCGGTTTTCAGCGTTTGTTTGAAGGCTACAAGGATGCAGCGAAACTGAATAAAGCCGGATTTGGTTCCGACTTTGGTAAGTATATTCAGCATGCAATGCTGAGCATTGAGCTGGAAGACCTTACCACAATGGAGAAGTTCTATCTGAAAACCTTCTGTTCAGAACTTCGTGAGCTGGACATGAAGTTTGAGAATTTCGTCAATAAAGAGAAGCAGATGGATGTACACCAGAAGCTAGACGCTATTCTGTCTATTCATGGCGAAATGATCCATGACTCGGACATTGACGCCAATAAGTGTAATATCAATAACGTCCTGCCTGTTGGCTGCATGAAGCATCATGTCCTTGCTATCTTCAAGGGTGATGCTATCATGGCAGTCACTGGCGCAGTGATCAATGAAGTCTTCACAACCACCGATAACGAAAAGCATACTTCAAAGACTTGGGCAGAGTATGCTGGCGATGAAGCCGTTGAGTCTGCCTGTGCTGGTAGATTCGTACAGAACTTCTATGCATATATGCTTTCTCACATGAAGGCTGTTGATGCAGTCTCGATGTTTGAGGCAAAGAAGAACTTCTTCGACTACTCCGATGCTCTTTGCAATATTGCATACGTCAATACTCCTCATGGGCAGCTGAACTTCCTCGGAACTGATCCGAAGAATCTTGCTCTTCAGGTTGATCGTATCAAAGCTTCTCAGGAATCGTCTCCGTATATTTTCCCCGAAGATATCACGATCGGTTTTGTATTCAATACAACCTTCGATCTCTTCTCTCAGATTTTCTTTGGAGCAAGAGATTCTTGGAAAGTCGTGGAGTACGAGAATCTGAATCTCGTCTATAAGAAGGAAAACGTCAACGTCAGTGATGATATCATCACGAAGTACAATGCACGCATTTCCAGTGCAATCAACTACATCAACTCGTTCAAGGTTGAACTGGATTCTTCTCAGACCGTTGATCTGAATAAGTTCAACTTCATTTTCAACGGTACTCCGATCACTTATACCGTGCAAATGTCCATGGCAAAAGTGAAGGACTTCGTTGCAACTCCTTTCCAGGACGAAGAGATCACAGCTCTCAAGAACGACATCAATACTTATCTTCAGATCGTTGAATCTGTGGTAGGCTGATAAATTAGATACGATATGACACAATTCTAAATGTCATATCGTATCTTTTTCACAAAGGAGATCTTATCATGAACAAACGAATCTGGCCATATGCCTTAGTCGTCCTTATCGTATATCTCATAATTTTCGGGTATGGTTTCATGAAAGTATATGCAGTTGAAGTAAATATTCCTTTTTTAAAAAGTGCTGTCAAAGATTCCGAATCTCTTACGATGCGTGATATCGAGAGTATCAGAGATTCTATGACTGATGAAGAATTCTATCAAGTCTGGTTGGCCGCACTAAAAGAAGACGAAGTTTCTCGTCTTTCTAAGCCCTCACAAAACTATAGTCTCAATCAGATGAATGAGACTTTTGTATCATATTATGAATTATATGATACGATTTATCCAGATAGCACATATCTGAAAAAATTCTATATTCTCTATTGGACCACAATCAAAGTCATCTATCAGCATACTCAATACGGAGATACTATGAATTATCTCAATGACCTCGGTATTGATAGCGTCGTGATAAATGACTTTGTGATTGATGAGCTCTTAAAAACGGATTCCAATGTAAGCTATTACAAAGCACATTATGGAATTCATAAGAAAATCATATTGGCTTCTTTTACTCCATTTGATATTGGAAGCACTCAAACTCTTAGCGTTGTCATGACAGATGTGACATATAAAGACACTAGGGTTGGAGTTGGTTTCACAAACGAGTATAAAGAAATTATCAGTGATTTCGTTCAGATGGAAGAGAATTATAAGAAAACGAATCCTATGAATATTTTAAGAGCAATTGGTGTTATTGCAGACAATTAAAATCCGGCGACTCAGTTTACTGAAATAGTAGCTGAGTCGCCGGCAAAAAGAGAAACCGAAAAAGTGTCAATGCAGAGAAAGTCTTTCTATGGTACTCCCATAAGACTTTGTTCTAACGATAAAAGACCACCTGTAGCTTGCGGCTCTACAGGTGGTCTTTTGGCAGAATGAAACTTGAGCTTGTTTCGAAAATGGTTGGTGTGAAAACGAAAATGAAATTGAAATTGCGTGGTATGAAATGTAGAAAAAGGATAATACCTGTGCTACATTACTTGATACACTGAATGGAGCATATGTAGCTCTCTGCTTCATCATATCATTATGTTATAGGATTAAAATACAACCAGCCGGCTATCACAAAGACAAACCGGCTGGTTGTATTACCTTCCCACGACAAAAGGTTCACCCTTCTTTTGTCGCTTTCCCCTAAAAGCTCTTACGTTGCATGAGCGTCTACGAGCGGCAAAGCAAAAACGTTCGCAACCTCAAGTAGGAGCTAATATAATGTTTTTAGATTCATTTATATATTATATATTAGACTAGGGAAATTACTTAGTCAAGAATCTCACATAAGGAAGGTACGCAAAATCATGGCCAAGAAAAAGAAAAGAAATGGAAGTAAGAAATGGGGGTATGAAGTAAATTGGCACGACGAACTCTTCTGGGACGATGGAAAGGAGAAGAATGCAAAACGCCTTAAGAAGGGAATCAATCAGTACAAAAGTGCTCTGGATCGAAATATTGATTCCGTTCTCGATGAAATCGAGTATACTCGAATGAGACTTTTCGAAGTCGATAAACGAGTTGATCGAAAACATCGTACCATGATCAATGGGAAAGAGAAGGAATTCTATTATTCCATCCAGGGCATCAAGGAAAGGAAAAAGATCAGTGAGAAATGGACGAAAATCGGATTCCTGGATACAGTCATGGCCGTACTGGGTGCAGTGATTCCGATTGTAAAAACGATCGCTTTGAAGATTGCCGAAGTCATCGGAATCTTCTTAAGAACTTCCTATGTGAAAGAAGTTTTACCCGTCAATTTTATCACGAAACTCGTAAAGGTACATGATCTTGCACTCTGTGTCTAACGAGTAAGAAAGAAAGGATGTGAGTATGTAGTGTGTATGGTGTAATCTCCACAGGTGGAAAGCTTCTTGCAATAAGCGACGACCTTGATCATATCAATAGCTTCGTTGTGAAAAACAAGAAGTTTATCAGTGGGATTGTGAAGGTAAGAAAAAAGGAACTAGCTGCATCTGATAGAGCAGATTTGATTTTGGTTCGATATGGGGAAGACTATATTCCGTCGAAATATTATACTGCTCTTGAAGATGTGACTAGCCAGCGTAATTATGATATTAAGTACGCTAGAGATGTCCTCTTAAACGTCTTGGAATATTCGGATCTCTCTGATAAGAAGAAAAAGCATATAGAGAAAGCCATCTTAATCTTAGAGGATGAGATAGATCCAGAGGAGGCTCCAACGATTGATACAATGGAAGATCTTCTCTCTATGGAAACCGATTACCAAGATAAAATTACTTAAGAATGGAGGTGAAGTAGTTGAAAGTTTACCTATTTTATCTGAAGCCGAAAATGATGACGTTTTCCAATGGAACTTTAAGCGGGCCTCTTCCTGTAAAACTGAATCAACTGGAGTTTATGAATATAACGGATACTGCTAGATTGTATGCATACACCGATGATAAGGCTCTTTCAGACTCGTTTAGAGAACTACGAGACATGACGAAATTTAACTTCGTAAAAACGAAGATGAGCCCTGAGATGTATATGAGCATCTGTGCGAAATATCCTAGGGAGTATCTCCAGGTTGGAAGATTCTATACAAGAGATCAAGAAGATCCAACGAGAAGAGTTCCTGCAACGGTGACATGTACATCTGGAGAAGAAGAGATTACGATGATGATGGCTGACTCGGTTTGGGAATATGCGATTGATCCGATGAACGACCCAAGTCTACTTAGACAGGAATACCGAGATTCCCTTCAAGCTCTTCTTTACAACGATGCATATTCTTTCTATAAGAAAAAGAAAGGATATATGCTTTACGAGCCAGATTATGATTCAACCTATAATTCCTATGGTCCTGCGTGCAATCTCATCTTAGAAGAATTCAGAGAGGGGTATGCATTTGACGAAATGGCTCTGTTCGTAAGATACTACGGAGGAACCTTTAAGCAATAAAAAGAAGGAGTGCCTAAATCATCAAGGCACTCCTTCTTTTTTCATAAGAATCTATCCAAGATCTTTTGAGGAAGATCAATGTAATATGAAACTAAAGCGTTTTCATACGTTCTCATTTCATCTTCATAAATACTTCCATCCATTACGATCCCATACGTCTCCGAAGAATTTTCTGTATCATCAAACAATCCAACATCTGTTCTCAAGATACTTCCTTCTGTAACTGGAATAGAATCTGGAATTGCTAGAATCAGATCGCCAGAAAAAGATTGATCTGGCTGGTTTAAAATATTTACGTAAAAGTATCCATAGTATGGATGAGAATAAGACGCAATGATACTTTGATTAGAAGCATTGATTTTGGAATGAATCTGAATTGTAGCTCCCTTTAAAAGAATGAGATATCGAGACAGATTGAATCCATAAGAAGATTCTGAATTTGAAATGATATTAAAGAGCTTTGTGCCCTCTTGATAGAGAGAATCAAGTCCAGAAAGTTGCTGAGAATCCGGATAGACTTCTTTATAAAGCCGATAAAATTTATTGAAAGTATCTACAACCGATGTGTAGTCATTCTCTTCTTCAAGAGTAGATAATTCATCTTTCAATAGAGAAGTCCAGACCTCATTAAATTTTTTCTCGCCAAATTGATGAAAATATGCTTTTTCTTTGTCTGTAACCATTTGACGATCTGAATAGTCTGACATGATCGACATCGTCGTGTCATGATAAGATGCGTCCGTTACGAGGCCAAATTCTTTTGTGTAGTTTACGTTAAGAGATAAGAAGATAGCAGCCAGTGGAATGAATAGAACTGATAAAAACGCTTTCATAATAATCACCTCGATGCGTTTTCCGAGAAACAGCTAATTAACCAATTGTGTCCTAGATATTCTGGGACTTTAAATTTTTAATGTAAAGGAGAATACATTATGACTTATAATGATTTACGTCGTAGTATTTATGAGTCGTATCAGAGTGGTGAGATTTCTGGCCCCCAGGCCACTCAGATGCTGGAAAAGGTCATGGATATCGAGGGCGATCACATTGTTGCCGAGTATGAAGCTCTGGAAAATACCTTCATGGGTGTTGCCATGGAAGCTGCAAACGGTTACATGGATTTCTCCGATTTCCAGGAGCAGGCTCAGGTGTATACTGAGGGCGTCAAGGAAATCTGGGATAAATTCGTGAGCTGGTTACAGGGTATTATTTCTGCGATCTTCGGTATCGAATTTAAAGGCAACCCTGTCATTCCGGTAAATGCCGAAAAGGTAAGCCTTTACAAGAAGTTCAGCGGTCTCTGCCACGAAATCACATCAGGTCATAGCGCACCAGGTATTGCTGCTCGAATTGCTGGTATTGCGGCTAGTATTGGCGCATCAATTTTTGCAGGTCGAAAGGTTAAGATGACATACAAGAAATTTGTCGACCTGCAGGCAACCGCTATCAAGGATGGTAGTGATGCTGCCCAATATATCAAAGATCATCCAGATGCGAGCGTTGTCACAGCACTTGGTGCGTCAGGTGCTGCCATGCTTACAAAAATCTTTAAAGATTTTAAGGCTGAAAAGGTTACACTCGTTGGTTGGATGAGAAAGAAAATCGGTCAGATGATCAATAAATCTGCTGAAAAACTTAATGCAAACGAAGAGAAAGGCGCAGACGGTAAGGAGCTTAAGCTGACTCCGGACGAGGAAGCAAAAGCAAACGCAGCAGGTAGCGGCACTGGTGCTCAAGCTGCAGCAGCTGAAACTCCGGCAGCCGAGCAGGCGCCTAAGGGTGAGCAGGATGCTGCTGCGCCTAAGAATGACGCCACCGCTCCTAAAAAAGATGGTGACGGCTCAAAAGAGCAGAATGTTAACAGTAGTGCATACTCCGATTTTGCGTCCGGTGACATCCTGTCCGAGTCTTCCAGCTGGGATGATATCTTCGCCTACATGGACATCTAATTTGGAGTACTCCAATTTTCCAAAAACTAAGAGAGATTACGTGAGATTATCCGTAATCTCTCTTTTTGCTCAATATACCCCTTAAAAACAATAGGGTAAGTCACTTATTTAGCTAAATAAATAACGAAAGAAAGGAGATAGATATGGATATTTCACGTTTTCTCACAGATGCCGACTACGTCTGTGAAAATACAATGGAAGATTCTCTTGTCTATAAGACGTTTAATCAAGCGAATGGCGTTGTGGATAAAATCGTCAAGTATTTATCCTCTGGCGTTCCGCTTGATAAATCTTACATTGAAGATCAGTATGCGATCATTCGTCGTGGTGCTGGTATTTCCCCTCTATCTCAGAAGGTACTGGAAGCATTTAACAATGGCGATATCGAAATTATCTGGAATAATACAGAGAAGGTCGGTGTTGCCATGCCTTTCATCGTACGTAGAAAAAGTGATGGCAAGGTGGTTTCTACCATCTTTATCAATGCTTTTGCAACGATTAAAGATGATTCAATTCTTGTCATTCCTGCAAAACAGCTCTACGGTCTGATGGAGGGTGCATATATCGCTCTGAAACTTCAAACCGATCCGGTGAAGGTTATGAAGAATGCAGAGCTGATGATGACAACCGCTTCCGTCTATACTGAGATGATGGCAAGAATCCTGAATAAAGAATATGCTCTCACTCTGGATAAGGTTCTTTACGATAAAGTGTGCTACTGTATCAAGAGATTCTATCTGGAATGTGTGTGGGAGTATCCTAATACAGGTCTTGTCTCAAATTATGCATCCAGCGATCTGAAGTATATTCAGCAGTTTGATTTGGATGCACTTGATGCCACTTATTCTAAGATGGAGATTAAAACGATTGCAAATCTCTTGGAGTTTGTAAAATCTCTGTCTCCTCGAATGAGTGATCTGAATCTGAGATATTACATCGAACGATTCATCAAGACCTACCACGGGTCATCTATCTTAAGCATTGATTATCTTCCTTATGTATTCTTTGTGATTACGAACGTTGTCATGAGCACATTCCTGGTGAGCCAGACGGCTTTAAACGATATCATAAAGAACACGAAGAATATCAATCGGTTCTACAGTGAACTCGCTCGTGTGATGTAAACTCAAACGAAAGGTGGTAAATTAAACTATGGCAAATGCCTTAATGGGTGTGCTGTATAAGAAGACGTTCGACTCTGCTGGCAACGTCAACGGCAAGATCCCGTTCCTGCCTCGTACCCTGAGCAATCTCGTTATCATGAACGGTACAGGTACCACGCTGGCTTCCAAAATTACCAGCATGGACACTGCTACCAGCAAGGCTCAGTCTACAGCAGACGAGGCCAAATCAGCTGCCGCTGCAGCTACCAGTACTGCTAATACTGCAAAGAGTACAGCGGATACTGCAAAGAGTACTGCTGACACAGCTCTAACCAACTCCAAGACAGCAATGTCTGATGCTTCCGCAGCAAAGAGCGCAGCAAGTTCAGCATCTACCGCAGCGTCAAACGCAGTTTCAACTGCTAACACTGCAAAGACGACAGCAGAGTCAGCCAAGTCTGTTGCTAATACTGCAAAAAGCACTGCTGAGTCTGCTAAGAGTATCGCAGCTGAAGCAAAATCTTCTGCTACTGCTACTGCTGAAAGCTTCAAAACTTTCGCTTCCATGGCAGATTATAACACAGCTTGGGCTGGTGGTAACGTCAAGTCTACTGTCATGTGCTTGATCAAGGGTGCATAATCCGATTGCATTTTAAAATAATAATTAGCATACATAAAAGTAATTATGTATGCTAATTATTTTTCCTCATATATCTCATATATATCTCATTCGCTGGCTAATCGTTATCTTAGTCATGCCCGTATCGCCCCGGGGCAGATTGCTACGTCATACTGACCAATTCGTAGTAAAAAATAATTCTGACTGATAGGGGGGAAAAGATATGGTCATCTAAATAATACATGAATAGAAAGTGAATAAGAAGAAAGAAAAAGAGAAAAAAGAAGAAAAAGAAATTAGAATAGATGAAAGAAAAGAAGTGAGTCGCGAATGCATGTCAGGTCGCGGCTTTTTGGCTCGGCGTTTCGTTCAAGCGTCCGAGTCTTTTTTGCCCCAATTTTTGATTTTTTTGGTAGAAGTTGATTCCGAATTTTTAGATTCGATCAATTTCTACCAATTTTTACTCCAAAATAGATGAAAAATTTTCAAAAAATAGAAGTGAAATTTTTATGATTTTTACTTATCCTTAGAACTTTATTGATTTCTCTATTTTTCTCTTTAAACATTTTAACGTTTTTTCATATATCTCAACCTATAATAATTAATATAACTAGAGATTGATGAAAAAATAATGAAATGTTTTTAAAAATTTTTAGAGAGGCGAAATATAATATAAAATATATAATATAAGTGAGTATAGATTTCTTCTTCTACGTAAAAATAATCTATAGAAATAAAAAGGTGAAATCTATGAAGAAAAAATATGAAGGAGTAGTAATAGCAGATATTCATTTTGGATCTACTAATATTACTCATCTAAAAAGAGAATTAGAAGAAGTTTTTCTTCAATATATAGAATCAATGGATCAATTAAACTTCATTATCTTTGATGGAGATTATTTTGATAAAAGACTTTCATTAAATGATGATTCAGTTTCTTATGCAATTGAATTTATGAATCAGGTAATAGAAATTGCAAAGAAACATCACAATCCAGATTATGGAGAATTCTGTCCTATTCGAATTATCTATGGTACAGAATCTCATGAATCCAATCAATATGGAATTTTTGATGTTTATAAAGACAGAAAAGATATTGACTTCAGAATCATAAAAACAGTTTCTGATGAAGAACTTCTACCAGATATGTATGTATTATATCTTCCAGAAGAATACATGGTATCAAAAGAAGATTTCTATAAAGATTACCTGTATTCTGAAAATTCTTATGACTATATTTTTGGTCATGGAGTAATCAATGATATCATGGTATCTATTAAATCTTCTAATGAGAGCAGTAGTAGAAAGAAAGTTCCAGTATTTTCATCAGAAGAATTGATGGATGCTTGTAATGGAGAAGTCTATTTTGGTCATTATCACATTCATTCTACAATTCGTGATACCGTTCATTATGTAGGGAGCTACAGTAGGTGGCAGTTTGGTGAAGAAGAGCAAAAAGGCTTTTATCATCTCACATTTACTCCTAGTAAGTCTAGGTATGAAAACGAATTTATTGTGAATGAACTTGCTCCAAAATTTAATACCATTCAGTTTTCTAAAGGAAGCAATATCTATGCTTCTCAAGAAGACTTGATAGATACTCTTGGTAGAATGGATTCTATCAATCAAGATCTCGGCGTTGAGCATACTCGATACGTCTTCAATATTCCAGAAGATTATCAAGAAGATACTGCTTTTACAAAAATCATTGGAGAGCGATATAAAAATAATCCATCCGTTAAAATTGCAGTGAAGAATCTGAAAGCTTCCTCTCAGTATAAAGCAGATAAAGAAGTTTTAACTGCGATGAAGAATAAGTATGGATTTATCTTTGATGATAATCTATCTACAGAGGATAAGGTAAGCTACTTCATCAAAGATGAGTATGGGAAAGAAATTGCTCCGGAAGATGTGAAGCGTTATCTTAATTCCCAATAAATTACTACGGTAACATTGTTATAGGGTCGAAGGTTTCCATAACTTCAATCTATCTATGTCCTACCATCAGTAAATAATCCCAGTGTAGTTTCCATCATGCTACACTGGGATTATTTCTGTTTTGACTATATACTAATCTTAATAGAAAGGAGAAATCGTAATTCATGAAAAATATTTCAGTATTTGATGATTCATCTACTCAGATTTCAGATGATGAGTTGAATGAATATTCTGTAGGTGCAATGCTTCCTACGATTGATCTAAGTGGCAGTTGTGGAAAGCACGAATATGACAAAGTGACAGTTGATGATCTGATTCGAAGAACGAATGAACTTGCTAACCAGAGTCTGAATTTCACTCTGGAAGCAAAGCTGGATCGTAGTAAAGTTGCTTTGTCTGACTATGGAATTCCTGAATTAAAGAAGTATCCTATGCCGGATAAAAAGCATGTACTTCTTGCAATTCAGATGTTTAACCGTGTTGACAAACAGCACGAAAAACAACTAGCTAAGGCAATCTTCGAGAAAATGAAAGACTACTCTATTACTATAGACGTAATTGGAGAAAAGAATCGCTTGAAGAAATATATCAAAGGAGATGAGTTAAAATTGGAAAGTACGAATCTTGTGGATTCCATGTTTAAAGGTTTCTTTGAAGCTGATGAGAATCAGGATGACTCTAATGAGAAGACCCCGGATCCGATCAAGCACATCGTTGTTGGACTTGAGGGTAAGGGTTACCGTGTGAAGTATTCTTCTCCTGGTTATATGGATTCTCATTTCAAGAGAGATCGAAACAAGGATGGCGTCATCAACGGTAAGACAGCATCCTCTGCACGTATCGTTTTCTCAAAGGATTATCGCTTCAATACGACTCCGAAGTATTGGGAGTGGAAGGTCCTTGATAACGGCTTCAAGGCTCTGTATGTGAAGCCTATGAGCGAGAACGATGATCCGAATCAGATGAGCAAGTGGAAGCAGAAGTATATGAATTCTCTTGAGATGTGGGTAAAGAATCTTCCTATGGCTGGTACAGCTGATAAGGAAGACCATAAAGAGGATAAGCATTTCTCTGCGTCGTAATTTATCCGGATACCGAATACAATTTGTTAGCGAAGAATTCGTTTGTGGAAACTTTTATTATCCTTGGATTCATGCATCGAATGTATGAGTTATCCATTTGAGACTGGTGTCGGTATCCCAGAGGTAGAATGGTTGGTAATATGAGTCATATAGGCGAGCTTTGCGTCACTGATTTAAATGACTATCGCCTTCTCTTGTACTCAATGGTGGTTATGGCTGAAGAAAGAAATTCAGTTCGCCAGGAGGCCGTTATCCTCTGAGAATTGAAGTACGTCATTTATTTCTAGACATGAAAATGACCATAGACAGAATCGAAAGAAACTGTCTATGGTCATTTTATTATACGATTACATATTGTGACATATTCACTTTGCAAGTTTTCCAGCTATAGAAAAGCTTTGTAAAAGTTTTGTCGAAGTTATCTCCATTGATGACAATATACTCATCCTGAATTCTCTTTGGAATAGAATTGTGATCGGAAAGAATCCACTTCTTATCAGAGAAATATTTATCAGCATACTCGATCAGAGCAACTGCTGTCTGATATTTTCCGCTTAGAATTTCTAGGAGAAGGTTTCCGTCAGTAGTATTTGAGAACTGACGGATGATCTGAGGGGTCTTTAGACACACCTGAAATCTAAGACGGTTTTCGCAGAGTTTCAATTCTTTCTTCTTCACTGGAGTCAGTTTATTATCTTCAAGGAAATTATTGTATTTCTTTGCAAGCTTTTTCAAATGGACGAGTCGAATGGATACGATATCATCGTCCCATTGATCATTCCAATTATATCCTTTCTCATTGGAAACTTGCTTAGAGCTGGCTTCTATTGCTACTCTTCTGAAAAGCTCCAGATAGAATTCTGGATGCCCATTGACATAGAAGTCCTGAGAGCAAATGACATTTTTCAGAAGCCATTGATCTTTTGGTTTATCTTCTGAATCATCAGATGAATAGTATCCGATGTATTTCAAGAAGTCCATTAATTCCACGTAAGGAGCAGCTGAGTCTTCATACGTGGAATCATTTATTCCATGCAAAATTGAATTTGCACCGAAAAGATTATAAGGATTGATATCGGTTAACTTGATAGTGAATCGTTCAAATCCACCTTCATCAAGAGTATTTCCAAAACTCATGAAGAAGGATAGTTTTGACACGTAGTATGTTGAGAAGCCATCTTCCTCTATGGTATGATGAACTTGCTTTATTTGATACTTATCTTCACCATCAAACGTATCAATCTTATGAATTACCTGATTGAACCTATAAATGAAATTTGAGTTTCGTGGATAGCAGATTAGATCAAATCCAGTTACTGCGGATCGAATCTTTTCTTCAATAGTTGGGCGTTTCATATATACCTCCTTAATCTACCATTCATGTCCTTAACTACTTAATGGTTTGATAATGGATAAGTTTTTAGTTCTCGTTTTTAATGATATATTATACTTAAGACGTAAAGCAATCCCATGAATGATTGGAGGTATAATTATGGTTGATACGTCTAAGGTTGTCCTCGCAACTTCATCTACTGCAGCAATCGCAGGTACTGTGTATGTGGGATCTACGATTGCATTGGAGAATACTCCAAAGTTTCATAGAAAGCAGCGCAAGACCCTGCAGAAGATCCAGGCTGCGTCTGCTGCTACTATGGCAGTTTCGTCGATCGTTACGGTGACCGTAGCCAGCATCGACGCACAGCTCATGGATAACATGGAAATTCAGGATTAAGGAGGCATTGATATGGATGTCTAGTCAAAAGAAACAGGCAAAAGAATTCTTCGGGAAGAACTATGATGACTTCACACTCAAAGACGTATTCGATTTTTCAATCGGTCGTCTTGAGTATGAAGAAGATCATCCTGAAGAGAAGTCGAAGAAGTGCAAGGGAAAGAAGCGTAATAAAAAATCAGCTTCATAACTTGTAAGTAAAACTGGAATAGCAGAACGCTGTTCAAATACAAAAAGTAAGGAGATATAGAATATGTCTAAAGAGATCATGTCCGTGGCACAGGTGCTGAATAGCATCAAGCCTAACCCCGAAGTTAAGGAGAACGGTAAGCGCAATCTGGCTCGTTTCAGCCAGAAGTCTTTCAACGACCTCATGCGCGCAATGCTGAATGATACTGACTTCACCACGAAGGTTGCTCTGACCTCCAAGGGTGAGCTCAAGTCCGTGGAGGAGATCAAGGTCACCGAGAACTTTCGCAAGTTCTTGCAGAAGGTCCTCGAGAAGGCCGGCATCGACAAGAACGAGAGTGGCATTGTCCTGACCAAGGACTTCACCTTCGACAACGTCGACGGCCTGTATGAGTTCTTCGCAACCGCCATGTACGAGTACATGTGCGAGGGTGCACATCGCTTTGATCTGCTGCCGAAGGAGGACTTCAAGGCATCCATCGGCATGAAGCATGTCGATGCAAAGACTAAGAAGGGTACTCTGCTGAACCCCTCTACTGGTGAGACCCTGGGTACTTACCAGACTGACATGAAGCCTCACTGGGAGGCTACCGTGAAGTCTGGGTGCCCCAACTGGATGAAGACCCGTCTCAAGAACGTGACCAAGAAGTAAGTTTGGCCGCAATATAACCAAGCAGCTTTTACGGCTGCCACGAAACTCGATCATGAGCAATTCGTGGCAGCCGTATTTTTTTGTATTTTTGGTGGGAAGACGAGAGAGTATGGAAGCTTAAACATACTCTCTCGTCAACCTGAAAGGTTTCCCAATGAAGATGCGCAACAGCAAATGGGATATTGAAGTTTATGAATGCTTCTGAGGTTTTTACTCTCCGACCAGCGCGACTTGGTATGGAAAAGAGCTACTGGCAACATATTCATTCATTACCGATGTGTTTTTCGGTAGATTGAAATTAAAATGATATATTATATAGATGAATGCAGTGTTAGGATGATGGGATATACAAATTTCTTCTTTTAAGGAGACACAATTATGCATACCTTTTCAAACGAGACACTGGCATTCATCTATATGAATTTGGAAGGAGGTAGAATTATAGACTTAGATGGGTCCATAACTGTTACCCCGATTGAGGATCTTCACTGGACCCATGTAAAATCGAAACGTGAAGATTCCTCCTTATCTACTACCCAATCTCACAAGAAAGTAGATAAGTAAGTCAGCAAAGACTAGAAGACCTGCAAAATCTTCTAGTCTTTCTTTTTTGTTTTTATCCGTATATTCTCTAAAAATAATGATATATTATATTGGTGAAAGAAAGCAAGGAATAATAAATACCTTGCTTAAAAATACAATTTGTATGATCCTCAGGAATAAGAGGATCGAAAGGAGATCATATTATGTCTATCATCAATTTTTCTAACGTTCGTCGTGCTGTTAAGTTCGCAGGTGCATGCCTGGCTGTAGACGCCATTATCGAAATGGCAACCAGCTACGAAGCACGCAGCGCTTACGAATTTGCCAATCTCGTGGCAACTCGTAAGCGTGCACGTGCAAAGGGTCTGACCGTCGAGCCCATGACCAACGCAAAGCTGATGGAGCGCGCCCGCTGCAATGTGGGCGGCTACGAGTCTGCAAAGTATAACCTGCGTAAGCATGGTGAGCACACGGTGCTCATGACCACCACGACCTACGTGGAAGATCGTGAGCATCATTACATTGACACCATGCGTCAGGTCACCGTCCTCGAATCTATCGAGAGCGCTAAAGCATTCCTCGAGAGCGAGTGTGCTCGCAAGGACGACGGTCGCCTCGTTGGTGAGCATAGTCGAAACAATGATGTGTTCATCTTCTTTGATGGTGAGAAGCCCAATGCATGGACTGACGCCATCAAATACGAGATCAAGGTCATCTGATATCTTGAGCTTATAGTATTTATATTATGAAAGGAGGGAATCATAATGATGATTCGTAAACTCGCAGGTCTCGCCCTGTTGATCTGGACCATGAACTACATGCTCAAGAACTGAGTGTGTAGTCCACGATCCAAAGAAGGACCTAACAACCAGTTAGGTATCCTTCTTTTTTGATATTATATGAATGACTTTATTCTAATTACTATGATCCTTAAGGAGGAATCATTATGACAAAGAAAACTATTTTACGTGAGCTCGGTCGTTTTGCACAGTCTATTGAGTTGTGGTATCGAAATGAAGACGGTACCCTCACAATGACGAACCATGCAATTCGACCTATCAGCGGAAAGCACGCTGGACGTATTCTGAATAATCAGGCGTTCCGTGATATCATTGCTACTACGACTGGCATTATGATTATGGCAGATGACCGTGATGTTGGAGCTGATATTACGAAGCTTAAGTATCGGAAGTATAAGCGTGATAAGAAATACGTCGTTGCTGTCGTAAATAACCATTTTTATCCGGAAGAAGGAAAAAGCATGATTCGATATGCAACGATTGAAGAAGTTGGCCATGATCCCAACTCCTCCATGCAGAAATAAACAAGAAGACTACATTGCTAATTTATAGCGTGTAGTCTTCTTTTTTGTCCGGCCATTGGCAAATCCTCTTGAAAACAGACTTGTAACGGTTAATCATTGTATTAATGAGTATTGCGATCTACTCAACTCTCAAAATAGAAAGGAGTGGATGAGCCACTATGGCTAAGAAAAATACCGATATCACGGTAACCAAGACGAAATTAAATTCTCCTTGGTTACGAAATGCTCTTAATAGTCTCGGTTTGGCTGGCACTGAAGTCATCAAAGACATCATGCCGTCAACCGCTTCTACTATTAAGTCGGTATCACAATCTTCAACGGAAGTTGCAAAGACAATTCAAGATTCGAAATTAACCTCCGGAAAAGTTATTGCCGCGATTAAAGGTACACCAGCAGTTAAATTCGCACAGCAAGCAATTGATAACTCACTGCAGGACTTAAAATCAGGTAATCTCTATAATAAAGAGCGTGAAGAAAAAGCGCTCATGGGTGGTTATGGTGACCAGAAAGATCAATTCTCAGAAGATGATATTGATAAACTCTTTGATTCTTCTGGAGATGTCTCTTTCTCAGATATTGATGACGACACAAATGTCCAAATCAATAATAACGTAGTTAATCAAACGCAGTCTAATGGAAGCAATGATGCGACCGTTCGATTAATTCAGAAGCAATCGGAGTATCAACTTACTGCTGCCAAAGCACAAGTTGATGCAATGGTTTCGCTTACGTCTATTTCTCTGGCAAAAAATGCTGAGATTGGTCAGGAAGTAATTGGTCAGTTAACGTCAATTAATTCTAACATCTCTGCATTACTGAATTATCAGACAGAGAATATGACGAAGTTCATAGATGCTTCCATTGCATACTATGAGCAAATGACTCCTAAGCAAGAGGATCCGTACAAGGGTGGGAAAGACGAGATCACTTCGAAGGACCTTGTCACCACGGAAGGCGGATTTGATCTGAATAATTACGTTAAGTACGTTACTCAGAATATTAAAAAGATCGACCAATCTGCAACCGCACTCGGTAACGTGGTTGGCATGACAAATACTCTTCTTGAGAACAGAGATGCTCTTACAGCAAACCCCATAGGTGCTGCTCTTAAGATGGGTATTGATGCAATGATTCCGAAGATTACCAAATCTGCTATGAAGCAGTTTGATAATACTTTGAAAGCATTCATTCCTTCTATCCTTGAGCGTATTGGCGCTTGGGGTGAAGACGATGCAACTCTCATTGGCGAAGGCAAGCGTACAATTGGCGCTATCTTTGGTACACGGACAAGGCGTACCAAAGATTTTGACCTCAAGAGAGTTGACGCTACCCCGGTTCCGTATAACGGAATGGCCAACCATGCCATTACTGAAATTATTCCGAAATATCTTCGTGAGTCTACTGGATACTTGCAGCAGATCGCAATTGCTGTTACCGGTAAGAACGCAAGTGATTTCGATAAGAATATTCAGGCATACGATTGGGAGGAAGGAAAATATAAGACCGTAAAGCAGATGCGTGATGAGATCACAGATAACCTCACGTATGATACGGTCAATGAATTCAATAAGAGTGATTTTGGTAAGAAAGCAAAAATTTATGCTGCAAACCTTGGGTCTATTGATCCAACTCTCCAAGAATCATTCTTAAAGAGTCTTCCTGAGCTGTTTCTTAAGATGGAGCAGATCAATGGTCCGCTTCGTCTTGAAGATGCGCTGAATCGAGAGACTCTCATCAATAGCCTTGAGACTGCTGATGAGAAGGTAAAAAATGCTTATCTTGGCATGTTCCAGAATATGGTGAAGACCAATGATGGAGCATTAATTTCTGCCAATTACGCAAAGCAGAGAGCGTCTGCAAACAGAGTCAAATCTGTTGCTGGCTACAATGAAGGCGGTGAGCATAATAACGTCGGTAAGATTCTTGATGGCCGTAATATTGATCAGATGATCAATGACCGTGCTGTTGAGACGATTAAGCAGGGTGGAGAGATTCGTCCTGTCAATCCAAGTCCGGCAGCTTCTCTTCCTTCGCTTGTTACTGACATTCGGGATATTCTTCGTCGTGGTATTTTCGTCCAGATTCGTCGTAAGTTGGACGGCGTAGATATTGACGACGATATCAGAATCCCGTATAATGACGAGACAAAGGGCATTGACGGAACGATGTACCATAGAGACCAGAAAACTGGTGTCTATGTGCCGAATCATCCGTTGATGGAAGGCTTTAAGCAAAATGCTCATGGCCTGCTCGTTTCTGCACAACAAGCAGCGAGCCAGGCTCCGGTATTGAATCATTTTGTCAATCCTCCTGAACCTGAAGGCCCGCAGACAGCAGATGATTACGAAAAGCTCTTTGCTGCTCAGCCGAATATCGTTCAGCCTGAACCTGATAAAGCTCAGCTTGATGGCATCACTGCTACTTTCTTCCAGAAAGCGAGTGGCGTCCTTGCTGGTATCATGAATGGTGATTCTGATGCTGCTTGGGACGCTATGATGAAGGGCCTTGGCGCTTCGTTCACTAAGGCTGGAGAATATATCTCCGAAAAATTCCTTACTCCTTTGAAAGAATCTCTCTTTGGCACAAAGGATGAAAATGGCTACAAGAAGGATGGCATTCTTTCTGGTGTGAATAATCGAATCCGTGAATCATATTTTGGCCTGCGCCATATGATCACAGGTGAAGGTTATATCGCAGCAGATGGTACGGCTGTTCCGAAGGCCAATGACGAAGAGATGAAGAATACCGTTAAGGGCAAGCTTACCGGTATGGTCAATCATATCAAAGAAGGTATTGAGGTTCGTCTCTTTGGTGAGAAAAAAGAGGGTGAGGAAGAATCTGGAAAAGAAGGCCTTATCCATAAGGCTACCTCTGGATTATCTTCTGTAGCAGATTCTTTACGTAAAGGATTAGTTGGCTGGAAGAATGCTCTTTTTGGTACGAACGATGACGAAGATGATGAGAAGACTCAGCAAGAAGTCATTGACTCTATCAA
>ULTP01068101.1_pt1 | contig 25387 bp, 32 predicted proteins | sample 1957721 | NCBI WGS metagenome assembly ULTP01 (sample SAMEA4835737, study PRJEB28245) | human gut metagenome | biome: gut microbiome; material: fecal sample | place: Denmark | collected 2008 | reverse complement strand
TTAGCCACTATATAGATGTACTGAAGCTGGTTCAAGAATATCGTAGAACGGTAAATCCAAAAGTGAATGTATTCTCAGTTCAAACTGCTGGCTATAAAAACAGCGTAGTTCCAGAAAATGAGTATAGAACTTCTATCCTTACTGGGTGGACTGGTAAGGAAGCAGTATATATGAAAGCTATGGAGGACATCTGGAACCAGATGGACGGTAGTAGCGAAGATAATACAAAAGAGGTTTCTGAAAAAGAAATCAAAGTAAAAACCTACCATAAATAAGCAGGTTAGGGGATAGGTTCCCATCCAATAATCTATCCCCAAATTAAAGATTTTGTAAATATTATTTGTAAGGTAGCGGTAGAGACAGTTACATCGATAACTTCATATTGGTAATGAACACTCATTGATAAAAAGCTGTCTATAGAAATTCACCTTACAATTTTATGATATTATTAAAGAAGTAAGCGGTATGGACTATTACATCGAAATAAATAGGTCACGCTATGGGTCAAAGGTTCAAATCCTTTCTTTCCCGCCATATAATGGGAAAGTAGCTCAGTTAGGTAGAGCAATAGCCAGTTTTAAGAAATAGTTCAAACAAGATTCTACTTCTTCAATAATTTTATTAAAATGAATATTATTTCCGGCCGGATGCGGTATTTGACAATTACATCGACTTGTAATCGCGGAGTCATTGGTTCGAGTCCAATTTTCTGATTTTTCAGAAATAGCTCAGTTGGTAGAGCACGAAAAAATAATTGTTGATAATTATTCTCCGGCATAAAATTTTTAAGGAAAGAGCGGAATAGTAGACTTACTTCGTAGTTCGAATCTATGTTTTATCGCCAATTAGATAAAAATGCAAATGGTTGCAAAAGTTTACTTAATTAATTCCTTTCCTTTACAGTATCTTCTGAGGAAGAGCGGAATAGGCAAGTACTTCGGGTAAAGCGTCAAACTGATAATTTGAAGATTATAGGTTCAAGTCCTATCCAGGGCACTGTCCTGGAAGCTTAATAAAAATAAATTGCTTATGAATTTCCTTCCTCTTTATATAATGGTATTGGTATATCTGACGTGCCAATACCATTTATTTTTGAATATTACAATATTTTTATAATATAATAAGGAAAAATAATACTTGACTTTTCCAAAAAGTTATAATATTATTTTTACTAAGGATAGGGGTATAGCTCAGTTGGTAGAGCACTGGTCTCCAAAACCAGGTGTCGTGAGTTCGAATCTTACTGCCCCTGCCAATACTGTAAAATTAAAAAGGAGAATTACTTATGAAGGCCAAAAAGATGACAATCACAGTCAAAGTTCCCAAACCTAGAAACTTTGCGTTAATTGATGCACAAATCAAAGGTTTAATGAGAACAAAAGTGATTAAAAATAAAAAGAAAGAAGTTAAGAAATTCAATAAACAGAAAGCCTTGGACGGCTATTTAATTTTCAACTTTTCTTAATGGAAATTAAATAGCCGCCTAAGTTGGTGGTAATGAATAGAGCGAATGGCTTACCTTTCATACTTTGCCTTAATGAAGGGTAGCGTAACTCGCGGGAACTTGGCTATCTTCTGTTCCCTTAAATCAATTTAAGATAGTGGAGGCCTTATACAATTCTAGGCAAAGGAATGGGTAGAGGTCGAATAGGGGCAAGGCGGTATCCACCTTGGTTAGTAATAACCTAAACAACTTCCGTCTTTATTTTATTTAAGGTACAAGGAAAAGTATAATATGAAAAAGTTATGGACATTAGCGGTAATTATGGCTATTGTAGCTGGACTGTATTTTTCTATCTGGTATTTAGGAAAATTTGTCAATTATAAGTTTTCCTACGAGAATATGGTGAAAGACACCTGCCGGGAAATGATAAAAGAGGAGATTATACAGTGGCACAGGTCAAACCCATAAATAGAACTGTATTTTATTTCCCTAAACCTCCTTACCGTGAATTAAGAAAACCTAATAAAAAGTCTAATAATTCCAAGGAGTTCCTTGAAGAATTGGAAAATAATTTTTTAGAAAAATATAGCAATTTTTCTAAAAAATATGAAAATAGTATTACCATAAAGAGGGACTATGGAAAGTTCTAATGTAGAGGGGTATAATTTAATGCCTACCACATATTCTTTAATGATTCAATCAATAGTTTACCTTATATGCGGTATAGTCGGATTAATTGGATTACAAGACTCCAGATTAACAGATATCGAGCAAACCTCTATTAATATTCTAGGTTTTACCGTAATTATACTCTCTATATCAATGATGCTTCTATTTAGGGAGAATTGGAAGAGGGTAGCTAAATACCTAGCCTTAAAAACTCCTTTTATAGGGGATTATATTCTAAATAAAGTTATGAAAAGCCTTCCGGACAATACTTACGTGGAAATGAAGTATAAAAAGGAAGTAACAGAATACTTATATCTTAGTAATTACATTCTTGGTATTAAAGAGCTGAATTACCTAATTACCACTTATATTGGGAAAGCAAATATTATATTAAGAATTAGCAAGGATTCTGAAGGGAATACCAAGTTAATTGCGAAGATAAAATGCCGAAAATTTAATTACGAAAAATTCCTTAAACTTACTACGAACTGGAGATTATCTGATAATTACTATAGATATAAGGCATTAGTAATAAGAATGTAAAAAGGTGGATATAGAAATATCCACCTATTTTTATGAAAGGCAATAAAATGGAAGAATTACAAAGTGAAATAAATAAATTAAAAGCAGATTTCTATGGAATGAACGTATTTCTCTTTAGGTTAGCAGAGTTGTTGGTGGAACAAAATGCTATTACTAAGAAGGAATATACTGTATTATATAATAACCACAATATTGCCTTAAAGAAGGACAAAACCTATAAGAAATTGCTAGAAGGCGAGATTACCAGTAAGGTTGAAGAATAATGGAAGATACCACGAAAATTGATTTGCTCACAGTTCAGATTAATATAATGAGGCTTGCAATGTACGTAGATAGTCTTACAACTATTATGGTACATAAAGGCATTATGGAAGAGGAAGAGCACTTAGAAGCAAAGGAAATATACCAACACCTACTTCAGAGCAACAAAGAATTAAAAATGCTTGAAGCAGAGCTAGAAGTTGCAAAAGCAAGAATGAAGAAACCAAATACCTTACTGAACTAAAACTATCACTATTTTTATTATGTAATTGAATTTAATCTCTTTGGTAAAGGAAAAATATATGTGGGATAAAATTAAAGAATTATGGGATGAAGCTTGGTCCAATATTAAAGAAGCTTGGTCCAATTTCGGGGGTTCTTTTATGGAGCTATTTATGCAGTTATTAAAAGATACCGGTAGCTTTGCAAAGAACGTAATAGTAAATTTCTTCAAAGCTATCTATAACTTGCTTGCAGCACCTTTGAAAACAACCTGGAACGTACTATACACTGTTATCTGCAAAACAATTTATTATGCCTTAAAATATGCTTGGGATAAGCTAATTGGAAAGATTTCCAAGAAATAGGTTTATTATAAGAAGGCGGGATATTATTTCCCGCCTTTATTTTAATATAACTTCTTTCTCGCTTCTAGCGTCAGTAAATAAAAAGATATCTTCTTTCTTAACTTCTTTTACTTTGACAATCGGTTGTTTATTGGTTCTCTTAGTATAGAACCTTTCTGAGAACATTTTTGCCACAGAAGCATCTAAGGTCCAAGAAATACCAGTATCCTCTATACCAGCTCTAGTACCTCTATATATAGTAAACTTTTCTGGTAAATCCTTCTTAGAATCTTCTAGCACCCCTAACTCTTCGCAGTAGTTAAAAATATATTTCCAAACTTCTAGGTTTACGCAAGGGTCTTCTGAATCTGTCCAAACGTATTCCACTATTCGAAATAAATCTTCCTTCTTTATGGAAAATAACACCTCTACCAAGGCTTCCAGCCTAAAAGGACGTTCGTGTATAAATATGAATGAATCAAAATTTTCTTCCTCGAGGTATTTTTGAGCTAGCTCTCTTCTAACCCTATAAGGCTTATTATATAAGTCCTCATCGTTCCCTGAACTTATATATACGGTAGTTAGAAACTTATTCTTAATAAGGCGGATACCATTTCCAATATCCACAATGCAATCTTTTAATTCGGGACATAGCTCGACCATTTATTTTTCTCCAAGTTATTTACCTTTGTAATAATTTTATAATAACTTTTGATAAAAGTCAAGCTAAAAATTTATAAATTTTCGTATCAAAATTGTAAAATATGTAAAACTATATATTAGAGGAAAATACTTATATTATGAAAATTAGAGTGATATCAGACCTTCACATTGATGTTAACAGGGATAATTTTGAACTAGAAAATAAAGATATCTTTACTATTATTGCGGGGGATATTGCTGGACACCCAGAAGTTACAACTAAGTGGGTTAGAGATAATATTAAAGAGGGAGTATTCGTAGAAGGTAACCATTGCATATACGAAGGAGTTCCATTGCAAGAGGTATATGAAACTCTTAAAACCAATTTTCCATTAAAAGAACCAGTTAGTTTTCTTCAGAATACTTATAAAATTATAGGGGATTACGTATTTGCTGGTGCAACCTTATGGACAGATTTTAAGCTCAATTCATTAGGGTATTATAATCACAGAACAGCAGCAAAGGGAATGAACGATTATAAGTATGGGAAATTTATTGACCCAGTTACTAAGAAAGAAAGAAAAATAACCACATACGATACCTTAGATGAATTTCGTAAGTCTATAAAATTTATTCATAATACGTGTAAGAACTTCCCTGACAAGAAGATTGTAGTGGTAACACACCATTGTCCTTCTATGTTATGTTCATCCGAGCTATACTTAAATAATATGCTAAATCCTGCATTCATTTCTAATTTAGAAGGGTTCATTATGAGTCATTCTAATATAGTAGCTTGGGTTTGTGGGCATTGTCACCGTTCTCCAATAATAAAAGACATTGGAAATTGCAAGCTCATTATGAATACTAGAGGGTATAAGTATTATGGGGAGGATAAGCTATTTGACCCTGATTTCGAAATTGAAATCTAATTAATTGTAAAAATAGAAATATTTAATTGAAAGTTGACGATATGGACAACAACGAAGACAAAATAGAAATTTCGGCCTCCTTAGTTATAAAGGAAGACCTGAAAAAAGAAATAAGGCAAAAGCTCGATTCCGAGTTCAAGAAGGCTTTGGACTTAATTATAATGAACTCTATTGAAAATGTTCTTAAAGATACCAAAGTTTTTGAAAATATCGTGGTGGAAGAGCTAAATGGCTACTTCAAAGAAAAGGTTGCTGAGTCCCTAAAAAATAATGCTAAACTAGACCGACTAGTAGAAGAATGCAAAAGAAAAGTATTATCGGATATTGAAAAGGAATTGAAAGGTAAATAAATGGGTTTACCAGTTTTTAATTTTGATGATTTTTCTTACGAAGATTGCCAAACCCTTATTGAATCCTTATGTGTTAGGGAAAGTGAAAAGCAGAAATTAGTTTATCTTTCCTCTCCCCTCTATAAAGGTGAAGGTAATTGGCACAGTTTATTCCAAAGTGACCATAGAATAAAATATATTAATCCAAAACGTTGGTTTACCAGTAATTCAGAAAAGCTGGTATTTATGGACAAACTAGCGATTAGAACCTGCGATTATGTTGTTGCCTATATACCAAAGCTATCTGCTGGCGCTAGTATGGAAATATTATATGCGAAGCAGAAAATGAAACCAGTATATGCTGTTATTAGAGAGGACTTGGTTAGTCCGTGGCATATAGCTCATTGCAAAGATATTAAAACGTTTTCTTGCAGCTTCTTTTCTAATTCATTATATAAAGCGAAGCCATTATTCAAAGAAGTGCAGGATATGCTCATAAAAGAAATTGAAAACAAATATATTATGAAAGATTAAGTTAGATGGTAGAATCAAGTTTGAAATCAAGTCCTATATATGCTCCAAAAGACAGGGAGCAGCTATTAAACAAGATTATAGACAATAAAGTTTATATACTAGGGGAGTTCGATTCTACAATTTCAGAATTCATAGTGCCAGCATTAGCAGATGAAATTGAAAAATTAAAGGGACAAAAAGACCCATTTATTGAATTCTACATTAATAGTATAGGGGGTTCTGCTTATGAACTCTTTTCCTTACTATCTTTAATGGACTTCGCAAGACTTGAAGGTATTAGGATTATTACCAAAGTAATTGGAATTGCTTACAGTTGTGGTTCATTATTAGCTGTATACGGAGATGAACGCTATATGTGCAAATGGGGAACCAATCTAATGCACTATGGAACTGCATATACTGCGGCAAGAACTCCATTGCAGGTAGAGCGCCAATCCCTAGAATTGCAAGAACATTTTAAGAAGATTGAAAAAATATATGCGGAGCATACGAAATTAAGTACCCAGCAGATAAGAAATCTAATGAAAGATGACTCCTGCTATTTGCAAGCTAGTGAGTGCTTAAAAAATGGATTATGCGACTTAGTAGTTGGATAGATTATTTATACCACCATAAACGGTCATTTACAGCAGTTTCATAATTATCAACGTAGTTCTTAAATTCTTCCGTTGAAGGAATCTTATAGGTAGGTAAAGTTTCCTTTACTTCTTTTCCATTCTTAGTTAATTTCCAGTAATTCTTTACTACAGAATCATCTAATTCTCTTTCCCGTTCAAGCCAGATATTCCAAGTATTTCCCTTACTATCTTTTACTTCGTAATCGCAGTCTCTATTGAACATTTCATATCTCCTTAAATTATCTTATGTAATTATATTATAATAACTATTACCAAATGTCAAGGTTTATTATTGTAAATATCAGAAAAATTTTTAATTATCGAAGAAAGAAAATTCTATGTGGCAAACTATTCAGACATTTATAGAAACTAACCCAACTTTGACGGCAATTTATTCTGGTGCTATTGGTGGTTCCTTATTCTATTACTGTAGAAATATATTTACGAAGGTGTTTAATACGCTAGACCGAATGGTTTCATTTGACTTACAGTCTAGAGTTCTAATGAAAGATAATTACCTGCAGGAGTCTTTATTAAGACTTATCGAAAGCTCGAAGTGTCTTTATAAGAAAGATTATGAATTAAACTGGGAGAATAATGTACAATCTGGTTTTGGAACTTCCTGGTATATAGTCGAGGGAAAATTACTTAGAATGTACAAGTCCTTAGACCAGAATACAATTCCAGTTATTAGTATTAGCTTGAAAGTATATTTTTGCTGGAATAAAGAGAAATGGCTGGAAAGAATTATAAATAAAATTAAGACTCCAGCTAATCCCAATAAGATTGAAATATATAGTGATTATGGCTGGGGAACCAGAACAAAGAGGTTTCTTAATACAATTTACTTAAAAGATAATATTGGTTATAATATCTTATATGACTTAAAAATGTTTCTACGAGCTAAGGATTTCTATTCTAATTATTCTATTCCCTATAAGAGAAATTACTTATTGTATGGAAAACCAGGGACCGGCAAAACTTCATTGATTCTAGCGCTGGCTTCAGAACTTGGAAGAAACATTGTTCTAATTAATCTGAATAAGATGTCGGATATTCGAGATATAAGTAGGGCTATCAAAGAGCACGTTAGCGACAGTATTATAGTCTTTGAAGATATTGATGCTCAAACTAACCTGACAAATAATAGAGGTGGAGGATATATAGAAGGCAAGCCTGCCACTAAGAGAAACGATGGCGATAATGTAGAATATAAGTATGATTTCCAACTTGGAGATTATACTGATTCCAGTAAACTTGATTTAATTAGGGAAGAAGTTGTAGATATGGATAATGGCTGTAATTTAAGCAAACTTACCCTTTCTCAATTATTGAACCTATTTGATGGGCTCCAGACAGTGGAAGGAATGGTCTGCATATTCACTACTAATCATATTGAAAAATTAGACCCAGCTTTCCTTAGAAAGGGTAGAATGGACTATGTAGTGGAAATTCCAGAATTAAACTTAGAACAAGCCTTGAAGATGATTCAAGACAAGCTGTCTATTTCATTAAAGGACTTCAGCAATGAAACTGAAGAATATTATAAAGATATACAGATTAACCCGGCTGAATTGCAAGAAATATGGATGTCAGATTTGAAGGAATTTAATAGTAGGGAAGAAACATTGAAATTATTAAAGGATTTATTTGAAAATGCGAAAAATACTAGAACAAGATAAAATCATTAAAGAAGGCGTCCATTATGAATTCCACCTTTATAACGGGGATTGGGATATCTACTTAGTTAAAGAATGCCAGAAATTAGGTCCTGACTATCTTGATATTCGTAGGCATTGGGCTGTTCTAAGAAATGGAACTTATAATAAAACTGTTTCAGAAATATTTAATTCAAATGACAGCTATTATAGTGAGGGCGAATTGGAATATATGCTGAATACCTACTTTTCCGTAAAGGTAACTAAATCAGATATAGAGCACAGGGACCCCTATGCCTTCATTGCAGAAAATATTCTATATCAGAATACAGTCCAGCAAATAGAGGGTAACGGATATGTGCCCCCTTTCGTATTCTTATTTGATACTATTGCGCTATTAAAGAAGGCTTTACCAGATTTTAATATAGAACTGATAAAAAATGGAACGGTTGAAAGTATGGTAGTAGAAGGTACTTATGACCATTTTGAAATCAAAATAACAGTAAATCCTATTTCTGCTCCTACGTATGTAAATCTAAGAGTCGTAGGTATAAAATAGAAAGTGTAAATAATATTCGTTAATTTAGTGGAAGTAAAATAATGTATTTTTAATTCCTTTTAATTACGTTATTTTAATTTCTTCTAGATGAGCGTTAATGATAAATAAAAATCCTTGGTTAGTTGCAGAATGATAACCAAGGATTTTTATTTTGTAAAATTCGTAAGAGAGGAGATTTATAATGGGAATGAAGATAAATAATATAAGAGAAATATATAAAGGGCAAGTTTGGGAAGATGGCACCTCTATATATTTAATTAAAGGTATTAGATACCAAAATTCCTGCCCTATATGGGTTAGTTGTTATATTTACGACTTAAATGGCAATTATCAAACCCAAGAAGAAATTTCTACTACGGTGTTTTATTTCTTAGAAGACTCGGGAATGCGTTTATTAGGATTAATTGAAGATGAAAGAAGTGGCAAAGAAGCCTTATTTACTGGTGGTGGGGAGAAAATTGAATTCTTTATAAAAGATAATGAAATTGAAGACCCGAGATATTATTACTCTAAGTCAAGGTTTTCAGGTCTCAACTTAATAGAAAAATTGAAATACCATTATGAAAAGCCAAACTTTATGGATGGAGATATTATATCCATTAATCCCGGATTTTTTAACAGATATAAGATTATGCCAATAAAAGGGTTAATACTGCAACCAAAATCCCCAATCGGCTTAATAACCGTTTATATTAGCAATTATGGAGTGTTTGAATATAACACGGAGGAATTAAGAAATAATTGCAAAATTATCGGTCGTATTGGTGAAACTCACGAGCTAGGTTTAATGAAATGATATTATACGTTAAAGAAGAAGGTGTCTATTTCGTAGACAAAATTGCCACAGAAAAAGATTTGCGCATATTTCTTAAATCCTTTTCGAAGTCCTGTAAGTATATTATAGAAAGGAATGAGCTTAAGTTCGAAGTATGGGTACCAACAAGGGAGGTAAAGAAAATTAGACGAAGGCTATCTCAGTTGTGTCATATTGGAATATGCTATATAGTACATTCCCTTAAGAATAAAAGAATTGCAAAAGAAAGTATAAAAGTATGAGAATGTATCGAGTACCAAAATATGTCCAACATCGTATTATGGACCTATTATCTGTAACCACTTACGAATACCAAATTGAAAGGTTTGTCCAGAAATATACGGATTTAACCTATATTGAAGTAATTGAGGTTTCTGTTAAAATAAAAGATGGTTCTAGGAAATCAATATTATTTGAACCAGACCCAGACATCGGGGTTGATTGGTGGGACATACTTTCTCATCTTAGGAATGTAATAAATTAAAGAAAGGGAGTCTAACGACCTCCCTTTCTTCCATTGTCGTAAACCGAAATAATTCTCTTACTTTTATATTGCTGGTTCTTCTTTTCGATTTCCCCTAAGTAACGGTAATCATCTGCTATCCAGTCGGCTATTTCATTATATTGAGAAAATTTTGAATCGTCTTTGCTATGGCCTTTAACTTGGAGAACCCTTGCTTTATGACCGCTTCTCTGTATAGAACGTTCTATGAACTTTAACCAACCTTGTTCAGCTTCGTGTCGTCCTTGCTCGTGTCTATTAATTCTACATTCAGCTGTTCTGCTGTCAGTAATTATAGTTAGGGTCTTATCATTGGACTTACGAAAAAGCCCTAAAGTTTCACAATACTTTAGGGCTGATGCAATGGCGCCAATCTCGGCAACATTATTATCGGAGCAGTTGAGAGCAAAGTTTCCAGCTCGGTATTCATAATCCCCCGATACAATTACGAATCCAAATCCGGCTACCTTAGTTTGGGTGCTATAAGAAGCGTCGGTAAATATTAACAAGCCTTTGTACCTCTCGCCTTTCATTGATATATTATAAAAATATTGAGATACCCTTACCTCGTTGGATAATAAAATTTTTCATTGACTTCTTAAAATTGTTATTATAATATCATTATTGTAAGGTAAATTTTTCAAGGAGAAGCAAAAATGGAAGATAAATCAATCTTCAGTATATATAGAGAAATCGTGGCGGAGATGACTTATAATGGTTCCCCGATTGAATTGATTGTAGCGATGACAGAAGACTTTGATAAGTCCACTTCAAGAGAGCAGGCTTTGGAAACGTTGAATTGCTGGAAAAATAGAACTATTAACTAGTTGAAAATATTGAGAAATTTTATTTCAAGTGAAAAATTTTTTAATTTCTCAATATTTATAATATAGATTTCTTTATTTAATTTCTGTAAAAGAAGTTATGATTTATGAATTTTTATCTCAAACATTTAGGAGAAATGAAATGAAAACAGCCTTTAACTTACTTTCAATATTGAGAAAAGAAAAGTCCTAGGGCGGATATAGCTCAGGCATTCGGGTTAACAACGTAGTTTTCCTTTATGTTAAAATCATTTATTATTAGCTTCTGCTCAGTACTAACTATAATTTTTTGTTTGTCTTCTAAGAATAGTTCTTGTGCTGAAGTATCCAATACCTCAAAAGAAGAAGCTGTAGTACAGGAACCGTGGCAGATTAGTCCTTCCTGTAATCAAGTCAATGCCATCTCTGATATTATGTTCGGTGAAGGTGAAAACCAAAGTCTTAGCGCTAAAAAGGACCTTGGGTATTTCCTTATTTCTGAAGCATCTAAATCCGGTAGGACTCTGTGTCAAGAACTGAACTATCGTATGCCAGGTGGTGACCTTAAATATTCCTCAATGCATAAGAACCTCAATAAATTAAAAGAGGCTAGGGCAAGTTCTTATAAGATAATAAAAGAGCAAGCCGAAAATTTTTGGAAAGAGGATAAGGACAATTATAGGAAAATGAGTAAGTATAATCACTACATCACTCTATCCCTAGCCAAGAACCGCCCGCCCTCTTGGTTCAAATACTATATACGTTCATATTATATATCAGGTGACCACGTATTTGCAGACTTAGACTTTCGAAATAAACATCAAACCAGGAAATCTGGTAAGTACCTTCCTAACTACAATCGTTTAATTAAAGACATCAATGCTCTGAAAAAGGCTTAGAATCAATATTTTTATTATATATTGAAGTATTCGTTCTAAGGTAAATTAAATGAAAGTATTAGAAAGGTTAGGATTAAAGGTTGAGGCAGCAAAGCAGGTAGGTACCCTTTATCACCTAACTAATATTGAGGGTATGGAATTTATATTGAGAGGAAATAAACTAAAAAGTGGTACCCACGTTAATATTTCTTTTACTAGAAATAAGATGCTTAACCACTATATTGGTCATCCCCCTCGTTTATATTTTAAGCTCATTATAGATGGGGATAAATTATCCAATAACTTTAAGCTCGAGCCTTTTAAGTATTACTCAAAAGATAAAGGAACAGACTTCTCTAATGAATCAGAAGAAATAGTTCGTAAATCAGAAATTCCTAATATATCCAAATATCTGAAAGGGATTGCTTTCATTTCTGAAAATTACGAGAATGATGAAAGATGGAGCGATATGCAGAACCCTGATGAGCTATTATTTAGGGGGAATTCAAAAACCTTCTATAATAGGGATTTGAAAGATATGCTATCCACAATCAATAAAAAGTTCAATTTATACGTACAAATTGGAAGCCAAATCAAGAAAGATAATAATTGGTTCAAGAAAAAAGGTTTAATGTAACTGAAAGCAGATAAATGCTATACGACTATGGAAAGAACTGGTCAGAATTAAGCGAGAGGGTTAGAGCTAGGGCTGGATATAAATGTCAGAAATGTGGTAAGTCTTTTCTTCATAATAAATTAGCTCTACACGCTCATCATATAATACCTCTTTCGAAGGGTGGAAGAAATATAATGGCAAATCTAATTGCAGTGTGCGAAGAATGCCATAGTAAAATTCATCACAGACAAATAATTACTAGTAATAAATGGAAAAAGAAGGATAACAATGCCGTCACTAAAAGAAAAGTTAACAGAGCTAATTCGAGAAAATACCGGCATTAGTATCAACTTTGGCGGAAAGAAGAAAGAGCTTTCCCCTAATGTCAAGAAAATTCTCCACTTAGTTCCAAACGAATTAAGAACATATTTAGAAGGGTTATCCGAAAGGACTTCTGGCTCTGCTCTATTAAACCAGTTTCAACCTGGGCAACTCCCATTACGTTTTGCATTTAATACCAGAGGGGGATGGATTACACCTGACGGTAAAATGTTCATAAAAACCTTAACAAACCAGAAAGATGCTGGAATTAGACCTAGAGTAAAGAATATTAAAGAATATAATAACGATGTTCGTTTAGCAGCATTTAAGCAAGGGTGGATAAGACAGGATTGGTACCAACCCATTTATAGTCAGAAATTTACGATAGTCAAAGAAGCTTTCAGAAAATTAACTTTTACCTTCGACCCTCTGATTGCCTTAGATAATATACGTAATTGGATTGATATTCAGAACATAGCCAAAGCATACACAATTATAATGCCACCGGGATTTTATTACGAAATAGCACTTGTAAAATACAATGGTGATGATATCAAGTACGAAGTAAAGAGATTTAAGACATTAGGCAATTTTTTACTAGAATTAAGGAATATAAGACAAGGTTCGAAAGCTTATCTAAAGAGAGAAAATTATTTCAATAACCCGTTCGAAGGCATAGGCAGACGTTAAGATGTTTAGAGTAGCAGCTAATTTTTCAGACATAGAAAGAAACTTCCAAGAGGATATTTTATTCCTCTACGAAATTATTGACCAAAAAGTACAACCAATCATTGAAGAAATAACTTCCTCTATAATTGATGTGGAAACTGCTTTGCAGGCTAAAGAAAAATTCGATAAGAACTGGTTCTGTGACTTAATTGCATCAGTAGATGCTAAAATTAAAATTGCTATTCTTCTTAAGAAGATATGCTCAAAATTTAAGGTGTCCTCTATCACTTGGGACTTAATTTCCGGAAATTCTGCTGCTATGCTTGAGCAAATCGACATTCTACAGAACAAAGATAAGTTTAGAAACAACTTTGAAGGGTAAAGGCGGATAAGAATATGGCTCAACTCGAAACAAAGAATATAAATAATGATTTATGGTTTTCTATTGAAAAGGTATTAGGGACTATACAGAATACCTATTCAGAACCATTTAATAAGGAAACCAGTTTCAAGAACTTTTTCCTTACGGATTACTGCTATGTGGAAGACCCATTTTTCATTAATATAGGTGAGTACTCTTTTACCAAGTCTATTAAGTATAGTGAAGATAGAAATTCCAGTAATACTAAAGCTTGGAATAAAGAAAAGGCCGCTATTGAATCAGATTTTCGTCTATTATTTCCTAAGTTTAATGTTCCTGAGCAATCTTTCAAGCAATCTACGAACCCTTTATTAGGAAAAGAGCAACCTGCAATCTTAAATATAGACGACCAGGTTTCAGAGAAGTTTTCATATGAAAAGATATGTAAGCTGTTTGGGGTAGAAGAGCAAGAAAATGAATTCTCTAACTCTATTTCATTCCAGTTCTTTATTAATAAGAAAGAAACCGAGCTAGAAAATCCTGTTTCTGTTGGTATTAACGAAATTGGGTATAATACAGGTTTTATTACAATTAAAGTAAAGGTGTTCATTAAAAACAAATTAGAATATTGCCTTGAAACAATCAATTCTAAAGTATTCTCTCCGGTTTTATTTACGAAATACCTTAATTCTCAGTTATTTGCTTACTTAGGATATAATGAGTATCCCATTCAAGTAATTAATAATATGAAGGGAGAAGAATATACTTTTTCAAAAAATACCTTAATTCCTGGAAGATATGCAGTTTCCTACCCTACTGGACAAATTTACTATGTTCAAAAACCTAATATGGAATACCAGGATTACGTGCTTCAATCTAATACTTTATATGATAGCACAGAAAAGAAAATTAAAGGTGAAGTATTTGATTTAGACGTTCTAAAGAATAAGATATTATCTGTTGACTCTATTTGTAGCCAGATAATATATACAGATAGCTTTGGTAACGTTGAAAAGATAGATTTAACTGGATTCGAATATCTGTCAGATAAGCACGTGGAATATCTTAAACATATGTCGGTTAATTCCGAAGAAGTTCAAAAGTGCTTCTCCCTTTGCAAAAAGGTACTTTCAGAAATTGACGTAAATAGCGCCAGCAATTTCACAAAGATTGAAGGCATAAGAGATATTGAAGTTAGGGAGATTACAGAGGATAAATACCCGGAAGAATTCAAGCTATTACAGAAGTGCTATGTATACTGGGATAGCGCTAATATTGATGTATTAATGAAACTGAAGTTAAAAGTTTACTTAGATTGCATTATGCACTTTAATAAGCAAAAGGAATTTTCAAAAATTGAACAAGAAAGAAGGGAAGGATATGTCTCAATTGAAAGATTTAATAAATTTCCTATTTCCCTAGCTAAACTAATTAAGGAAAATAAATTTCCTGAAAGAAACCGTCTAATAAATTTCCCTGGAGTATTTAGAGATGAATATTTCCTTAGAGAAATTTCTAACTTGCAATTTAATAATGAGGTCAAGCGTCCAGCAATTATTACTTATCAAACCTTAGAGGTTGCAAATAGAATAAACTATCTTACACGTAGTTTATATAATACGCTTATTTTAGATAACTTAACAATTAAAGGGCTCTTTGAAACTTTTGGAAATAAGCTGGACCAATACTTCGCTAAGTTGCCGGAGAATACTTTATTTATAATTCATCCAAATATTTTCTTTGAAGGAGACTTCTTAGGAAATCCAAATTTAATGCTTGCAAATAAGTTAAGCAAGAGATTCTTAATGGTTGAGCTATTGAAAAGTATTGGATTTGATTATATTGTCTTTTATAAGAAAAATAAGCTGGATTTGAAAGATTTACTGCCTACCTCTTTGAGACAGTTATTTGAGGGTATTAAATATAGAACTATCTATGGAAATATTAATATAAATGACAGCTTAGTACTTGACCCTAATACCAACTTAACAGGGGAAGGAAATGCCTCTGACTTGAAGGAAAATGCCTACGTTACCAAGGAAGAAGCCGAATATAATTGCTTCATTTATAATGGTTCAAATAAAGACACCCTATATGCAATTCCTAAGATTGAGCAGTATATCCATAGAATTAATATCTCTAAAGATGTAGAAGAATTTTATAGGGACTTGGTCAGCATAGGATTCCAGAATATTAAGAACAATCCAGATTTCTCAGATGCAGTTCTTTTATCAGACTTGGACAACAAAGAAGAGCTTATGAAGTATTATAGCGATTATTTGAGCCAAGCAGATATTTTCTTAAATGCTCCAGATTCTAATCTCTTTATTTATAAAGAGAAATTTGAAAATCAAACTAATAATGATAATTTGGTTTCAGCAAAAATTCCTCAAATTTTGAATATTGTAGCTTCTGCTTTATATGGGGGAGAAATTCAATCACAAGTTAGAACAGAAGCCAAGTATGGAAAGCCATTGATTATTGTGGAAAACCGCGAGGTTAGGGACCATATTGCTAGGGAATTAAGAAAAGGGCTTCCAGCTAGTACAGAATTAGTAATATTTAATACAGTAAATGAGGATGAGATTAAAAAGTTCAATTCTTCAAAATGCGTAGGAATTATTACAAGGGATTTACTGAATATAAATCCGGTTCTTAAAGCTATATCTACCTACATTGTAGTTCAAAATGAATGGGGTAAAAACTATTTAGAGAATATACTGGATTGTGTGCTATTTCAAACAATAAATGGATACGGAATGCCTTTATTGAAGGTAGATAATGAATTTCAGTTATTGGGAGAAAATATAGATGTTCACTTCTTAGTATTTAATAATACGTTAGAAATGAACAAGCTGTATAATATGATTCAGTTATATACTAAGGATAAAATTAAATTATATTCTGAAGAAAATTCATTTAAGAACGTAAGAAATTACCTTACAGAAGTAAATTATATTGAAGAAGTAAATACCGAGGATTTAGAAACCCTAACGTCGGAAGAATTTAATAAATCCAATATAATGGGATTATACCGGAAAATTAAGGATTATGAATATAATCAAGCTATGGCGCATAAGCAATTTCTTTCCAATTTAATATTGAAGAAATTGCAATACAGATTACCAGAAAAGGATTTACTGCCACTTGCTTTCGACAAAGAGACAGCAGAATCCAAGGATTTTGGTTTTGGAGGCAAAGCCTATATTCCATTCCTAAATGGTATGTACCTGGATGTTATTGATAAGTTCAGTTTAATTCAAGCTAGGGTAGACGAACATTTTTCTGATATCAATGGAAATGAAATTAAATATAATAATGCGGTAGTAGTCAGAGGTAAACCAGTTTATACCGCTTTTGGTACTGGATACGTAAAAGATATTACACAAGAAAATGCGGTCGTAGATATCATTGGATTCCAAGAGGTTCTAGTCCCTATTAATAACTTATTTATGGGAACAAATTCCATTTTTGAAGAGTATGCTCGTTCACTTGGAAATTATGGGGATTGCAAACTATCTAAAGACGACGTTAAAATTTCCGTGATTAAAGAGGAAGACAAGGATATTCGTTTAGATGTGGCTAATAATACGGTAGAATTGAAATGCGGTATTATTAACGGATTATTCAGCATTTATACTAACAATATTGATGCTGATAACGTAAGACTCGAAAATTATAACTTTGACCGTTTCAGCAATATATTTGCGGTAGACATAGACAGCAAAGAGACTTTTGAAGATGTAATTGAAAGACTAAGAGGATACGATGTAAATAATAAGTACATTGGAGCAATAAACCAATGTTATAGGGAATTTTCCAAAGGGAATAAGTTCATTGTTCCAGAATATTATAATTACTTCAAATCCGGACAGATGAAGGAAAAGAATCCAGTAGCTTATCCTACTATATGGAATGATAAATTCTTTATCTTCATTAATGGAAATTTCTACCAAAAATTAGGATATAAGCTATCCCGTAAGTTTAATGTAAATTTAATTAAAAGTACCTATATAGAGCAATTTGAAAGATTGAAGGACTGCAGATTCGAACTAATCAAGATTTCAAAGATGCTCAATATATTAAATCTACAGACTTTATTAGGTTTCTTTGAGAATACCTACGAAAAGATGGAGGTTCTGAATATATCTGAACCTAACAGTGTAGATAGTCAAATTGCAACTAAACAGGATTTATTAATTGCAATTCGGGAAAAAGAGAGAAAGTTAAAACAACGTATTAAAACTTTAAGGAGTGAAAAATATGGAAAGTAAAGAACTGTTGCAGGTTGCCCAGAAGGCAATGCTTGCTCAAGGTTTTATTAATGAAAAGCAGCTTGTTGCCGAAGGCTTTAGCGATGAACTAAAAGCAGCTTGGAACGAGTTCTGTCATTCTAATCTTGGATTTCGTTTCTATGCAGGCAGGGTTCCTTCCCCAGAGCGCTTATCTATTGACGCTATGAGCAAGTTGGTTACAATGTCCCAAGCAGTAGAAAAAGCTAAGGCAGGTGAACCTGAAAAGAAAGAGCCTGAAAAGGTAACTGAGCCGGCTAAAGAGCAAGAAGCTACCAAAGAGCAGGTTGAAGCTAAACCAGCTGAAAAAGAAGTTGTAAGCAAAGAGCCTGAAAAAGAGGTTGAAGCTAAGGCAGAGGAACCTGAAAAGAAAGAGCAAGAAGCTACCAAAGAGCAGGTTGTAAGCAAAGAGCCTGAAAAAGAGGTAGTTTCTAAAGAAGACAAGAAAGCAGCAAAGAAGAAATAATTAGAAATTTTATTTCTTATTTATTAGGAGGTGGAGATGAAAGTTTCCACCTCCTTTTATGTAAATATAATTATATCAAAATTAAGTAAAATAGAAACGGAAAGGTCAGCTTAATGTCGAATATCGAAATTAAGACAACTACAGTAGATTATGGCGTAAAATCGGATAACCCTAACAAGAAATTTATTCGCTCCTTTATTAATAATAATTATGCGGGTATTGGCAAAAGAATAATTGTGGTATTTGACTTCTTTGATGAAGCAAAGTTAGGCGAACAAAAGCTTATCAACTGGAAAGGGGAGAGCTGGATTAAGTATGGACACGGTTATCCTGATGCTGCTGAGGCTATGCTTGAACAATTATGTAGTGATGAAAGGCTGAACGTATTAACAGAATACCCATTAGTTCCATTTTCTTTAATGTCCAAAGAAAGTGGTGAGAAGGAATATTACTATAAAGAGGCTTTAGGTCACTTAAGACGTTATATCTATGAAAATAATTTCGATGGCATTGTCTTTGCTGGATTTTGGGGATTAGACGAGAACTTTAATTCCAAAATAGACCCAGCAAAATTTGGAAGGGTTTTCGATTATAAAATTAAAGACAAGACTTTTCCTTGTATCTATACTATATCCCCTAATTACTGGGGTACAGATAAGAAGAATTCAGACCAAGAAGATTTGGCTTCTTTAGTAGGGTTCTTTAAGCAGCACCTTGAAATAGTAATGGAAGGAAAGAACCGATATACAGTGGATGGGGAAGGCTGGCAAACCACTCTCGTTAGAAACATTGAACAATTTGACTCAATGATGGAAGATATAAGAAATAGCAGAAAAACAGCTTGGGACTGTGAGACTACTGGCTTATCAAGAAAGTGCGAGAAATTATTAACCTTACAGGTAGCTACTGGGGAAAAGACCTGCTATGTTCTCCCTTTCCAGCATAAACAGTCTTTATTTACTTCTAAAGAGTTAAAGTATATCGCAGATACATTTAAGAATTACTTCGAAAGGGAAGCAGAAGGAAAAATTCACGTTTACCAGAATGCGAAGTACGATATTGGACAATTCATTACCCACTTTAATCTTAAATATTATGCAGCACATATTTGGGACCTTATGGCAGGGGAATTTGCATTAAATGAGAATAGAAAGTTTTTGAACCTTGTAGGTTTTATGACTCCTTATACTTTGGAATTCATTTCTTATAATTATGGCGGTGGACATTTATTCCACGAAGGAAAACTAGGGAAGAAAGAAAGAACCATATTGGCGGATGAAAATATTGAGGATATTGCTGAATATGGTGCTAAAGACGTTATTATTCCTTACCAAATCTGCTCTTTCCAAATTCAAGAAGCAAAGAGAAGAGGAGATAAAGGTTTTGTCAAATTAGTAGCAGACCAAATGTCAGATATGATTCTAGACTTTGCTGTTATGGAAAGCAATGGTATTAAAGTTGATAAAGGCTATTTGTTAAAGCTAAGAGATGGTCAAAGTCAGTTGACAAAGGCAATGCAAGACATTGAAGATGAATATTGGTCAATGGACTCCGTTAAAGCTGCAAATGGAATCTTATTAGAAGCAAAGGGTCTGCCTTCCAGACCTACCTGTTTTGGGGTTGTTCAAAAAGTATTTGATATAAATAAACAGGAAAGCCAGCAAGCTCTATTCTTTAAGGTTCTAGGAATTGCGGTGGATAAGGCTAGAAAAGACGGGGGCGGAAGTATCGGTAAATCTTTCAAAGAGAAATATAAAGGGCAATACCACGAGGTTGAATTGCTAGATAAGTATGATAAGATTAAAAAGATTAAATCAACCTTTATTGATGCCCACTTTGACCGTTTCAGCGTTGACCCAGATTTAAGATTTGACAGTAGAATGAGGTCATCTTATCAGTTCACAGGTGTTGTAACGGGACGTGCTTCTTCAAGTAATCCTAATTTGCAACAAGTACCTAGCCGAGGTGAATTTTCAAAACTGGTTAAGAGACAATTTATATGTAATTCTAACCACCTTTTGGTGAAGGCGGACTATTCTGCTCACGAGGTTAGAAACTGGGGTAATGTCAGTAAAGATGAAAACGTATGTCAATCTTTTGATTTCGGTAAGCAGTTAAGAAAAGCATTAAGGTATCACTTTGCGGAGGATACCGAAATATGGGAAAGATTTGCAAAGTTTCAGAAAGAAACACGTTGGAAAGTACCAAAAGGTTCGGACTTGGTAGCACTCAATTATGATGAAAAGAAGGAATTAATTGCTAATATAAATGAAAAAAGATTCAAAAAGTTATGCGAGCTTATGTTTGAGCTAGAAAATAAAGGAGATGTTCATAAGCTCAATTATGAGTTCTTTTATGGTACACCAGCTTATTTGGTTAATCCTCAGCAACGTCAGTCAATTAAAGCCGTGGTATTTGGTGTTATTTATGGAATGTCAGCAATTACCTTGGCGGAAGACTTAAAGATTCCTGTTTCTGAGGCAGAAGGCATCGTAAATAAGATGTTCGAGAAATTTCCACTTGGAGGTAAATGGATTAACCACTGCAAAGAGAATGGAAAGCTAACTTGTCAAGTTCGTTCTCCTCTTGGACGTATTAGGCACTTGGACGGTTTCAGACATCCCTCTTATTCAGTAGTATCTGCTATGGAACGTAAAGGACCTAATAGTTGTATTCAAGGTTTTGCTTCGGATATTGGTTTTATGGCGGGCAAGATTTTATATGATTTGTGCTGGCACTGGTTCTGGAAACACGGAGTTAATTTTGAATTTAGTTATAATAACGTTGTGCACGATAGTACAGAATGCGAATGCAGAATCAAGCACATTCCAATAGCCGCTTATATGATTGAACACGCTTACACCACTTTAGTTCATTTAAGATGTAGGGATTTATATGGATTAGAATTAGTCTGTGGATACGAAATTGAAATGGATATTGGAGGTTCCTATTCTCATATGGATACCTACGAAAATTTCTGTAATATGGAAAAAATCCTTAGAGAGCAAATTGAATGGACTAAGGAAAATATTCCAAATTGGACAATGGAAGAGAATGAACTAGAAGATGCATTATATAATTACCATCTGATTCAAAAATACCGTAGGGAAGAATTAAAGCAAACTGCAGGGAAGAAGGTAGATTATATTATGCTATTAAATGAGGATAATATCCGAAATATTGGATTAAGACTCTAAGAAATTCGTATCAACTTCTGTAAAATACTTAATAGAATTTTTCATAAAAGAAAGGAAAGACAATGCAGTGGAAAATTGATTGCACTGAACTTAAAGAAGAAATTAAAAAGCACCAGCTAGTTACTGGAGCAAATATTATTAACTTTGACTTTAAGAAAGATGCATTATATCTATATAGCTACAATGGACCGACTTCAATTTTTTCAAAATTGGCGAATATTAAAACAGCAGAACCTGTTCAGTTTTCTGCTGAAATGGAATTTATGGTTAAATTAGTCAATAAATTTTCAGATACCGTTAGCCTTAAATTTGAAGAAGGAGGTACCCTAAAGTATATTTCTAACCGTAGTAGAGGTGAAATTATTTGCACCCCTTGGGAAGGGCAAGAAAATGTTCTCTTGGAAAATGAACAGACATTATCTTCATTTATGAAGGATGCAATTTTTGACCTTACCCCAAAGGTAAACTTGGATAAGAAATGCTATCCAGAAAATCCTGGTTTACAGGTTCAAATGAAGAACGGAAAACTAAGGGTTATGACTTCTGGTGCTAGAATTACTGCTATGGCGGTAAAAGCAATGGAAGAGCTAAAAGAGGTTGATGAGTCTGCAGATTTCTTGCTGTCTTATTGTATGAATTTAAGTAAGATTTTCGACAAGTCAGAAGAAATTGAAATTAGAACAAATATTTCTACCTTGCAGTTTTCTTCCGAAAAGAGAATTGTCAATCTGCCGTTAATTAAAATTATTAATGCAGTTACAATTGACAATATGCTAAATTGGGCTAGTACTGATGGAACTAACGATAAAATTAAGTTTTCTTTTGATGCTAGCTGCAAAGAAATTCTGTCTACAATGGAAGACTTTGATATTTACCTTGGGGATGCTACCGGAGCTTTCTGCATTAAAGGGGAGAAAGGAAAACCCGTAGTTATGGAAGCTTCTTCCTCTAAGGGTAAAATGCAAAAGAAGATGGAAGTTGTATCAGACCAAGACTTTACTTCCTATGTTATTTATACCGATTTAGTATCCGCATTGAAGTTAAGTGGTGAAGAAATTAATTTCCGCATCTTCCCTAACGCGGTTCAGATTAAGAATAAGGATTATATCTTTACCTTGAATGCTTATTCTGAGAAGTAATTTCATATGTACAGTCAATTGCCTTTATTTTCTTTTATGAAGTATCAAGGGAGGTTTCTTTTTCTAATAAAGAAACCTCTAATTGACTGTGTATATAAGGAAAAGAACCTAGAAGTATTTAATTATTTTTCTGTAAAAGAATTATATAGCTCAGGATTATTAATAGGCTATATATTCGATTTCAAAAATAAGGATGTAACTTACTTTAATAATTTCCTTGCCTTTGATAACAACAATAAGGATTCCGGAAATAAGAAAGAAGGAAGGGTTATATTCATTAATAAATATTTTTCGGTTATTGAAAGCGAAGATGCGCAAAGAATTCTAATTATAGCGGAGAATAGGTAATGGTAAATTTGCTGGAAGATGATAAAGTTGCTGGATTTAAGAAAGCCTATGACTGTGGGGAATTTGACTTAAATACCGAAAAATTCATTAAAGAAATTCAAAATATGCACATTACAAGAAAGGTACGAAACCTTTCTTCCGATGATATTATGAGAAATATTACCAGCCTTGTAGATGCCTTAATTCAGAACCAAGGGGTGCGTTCAAGAATTGTAGAAATTAAAATGATGTGTACCAGAACATCTACCAACCTTAAATTCAAAATTGAATCCCTAACAAATTATATTCAGGTTAAGTACTCTAAGGAGCTAAAATCACTATCAGGAACTCAAGCAGAAAGAAAATCCTTTGTGCAAGAAACCTTTAATTTTGCTACTCCAATTCTTACTAAATTGCAGGTATTACAAGATTTCTGCGATGTGGTTATTAATGATATCGACCAAGCTTCCTGGTGTCTAAAATCAATTATAGACTGTGTTAAGATTGCTGACGAAGCAAACAGAGTCGTAGTTTAACCCAAGTAAATTGGGAATTTTCAATATTTTTATTATATATGTTCCTTTTCACAGGGTTCTGATTTGAAGGAAAATCCATAGTTCTAATAGATTCTTAAAAATTACCTACTAGGCTACTGTAAAGTAAATACGATAAAGAAGTTATCAAATACCTTGAGAAATCAAAGGAGCTAAAATGAATATATCAGAAGAACAATTTAGAGAAATTTTTGAAAGAGTGTGGCTGAGAGCTAAATGCCACGATAAGCCGGAGACAATGCCGGAGACAGATTATAAAGCTATCATATTAAATGAAGAGCTTTCCAGTATAAGGAATAAGGATATGGTATTTGCAGTTTATGGCGATGTTCAGCAATCAAAGGTGGTTGTTGACGGTGAAGAATTAATTGAAAAGAAGGAAGAATCTGCAGAGGATTCAAAGGAAGAAAAGGAAGATGGAAAAGATAATTAACCCTTTATTTGCTACCGCTGATTCCAAGCAAGTATTAGCTGGTAAAAAGAAAGTAATGGCTTCAGCTGAAATTCCAGCAGAGAGTGAAATGGTACACTGCTCTATTAAAACTACAGATGGCAAAGAAATACCGGTACTGGTGGACTTTGAAGAAAGAATTGTAATTCCAGTTAAAAAATAGAAAAGGAATTTATAGTGTATAAGAACCTAGATAAGTGTGGTATAAGCAAGGATTTCAAAGGTAAGGTGTCATTTACCAATAGAATCTTATATCCTTCAGAACCTTTCAAAGATAGAGGTTTGGCGGCAGTGCCGGATAAACCTAAGCAGGTGGAAAGTACTACTAATATAATTCAAGAAGAGCCTACCTCTACTAATAAGAGAGGTCGTAAATCTAATAAAGGGTTCAAGGTAGAATCCGCGGCTATTGGTGGAGCTGCAGGGTTTAATTCTTTTGGTCCTGGTGGTATGCAAGGTATGGCTATTGGTACTGCTACCCCTTATATTGGTGTACTAGATGGCATTATAGGTAAAGATGACTGGTATACCAAGAGAAAAATTTATAATGATATTTATATGTACGACCTTTCAGGTGCGGTCGTAGATTTAATTGCCAATCTACCTTTTTCTGACTATACCTTAGTTGGTATCAACAACCCTGAAATTATTGATACCTATATGAAAACAATAGATAATTTGCACCTTCCATCTTTATTGCCTTCAATTACCACGGACTATTTAGTTCAAGGTGCTTTCTGTGGTTCTCTGTCCTGGGACGATGCCAACAATAGATTTGCGGCTATTATGCCTCACGACTTACTTTACTGCGATATAAAGAACGTCAATGTCTTTGGTGTTGACCCTATTATTGATGTAGAAATTGACCCAGATATGGCTGAACTATTAGCCGATAGCTCTGACCCACGTGTCCAGAGGGTTAGAGAAATTCTACCTGACTATATTAAGCAAGCAGGAACTTCTGGGAAGATTGAATTAAATCCATTATCTACTATGTATATTCCACGTAGAGGACGTTCTACCTCTAATGAAGGAAATTCTTATTTTAATAGAATTATTACGGTACACCTATTAGAGAAAGCCCTAATTAAAGGAACAATAGAATCTGCGCAGAGACGCCAGAGAGCTATTACGCACATTGCTGCAGGTTCTGAGGATTGGGAGCCAACTGCTGCTGAATTATCAGAATTAGCAAATCGGTTCTTATCCGCAGATATTGACCCAATATCTGGGGTAGTAGTTA
>ULTP01005546.1_pt1 | contig 26634 bp, 40 predicted proteins | sample 1957721 | NCBI WGS metagenome assembly ULTP01 (sample SAMEA4835737, study PRJEB28245) | human gut metagenome | biome: gut microbiome; material: fecal sample | place: Denmark | collected 2008 | reverse complement strand
AGAGTGTGTAAGCTAGAGTATATAACTCTAGTGAAAAATATAGTCTACTCTCATATGAAAGTATGAGCTGCTAGGTGATACTAGCGGTCTAGGATTAGCGACCCTAGGCGAATATAAGGTCACAGCGTTGAAGGGTATCGTTGGTGAAATTATACCCGAAGGCTATGAGCCGTATAGTGAATTCAGACCTGAAGAGGAAGTGTCTTCTCTGATTCCTCCCTCTTCGATTCTGAAGCGTCAGGTTCCTTCGATTCTGATTACCGTTCTTGGTAATAAGGTGATCGTTGAACTGAAACGTAAACTGAAAGAGATTTACGAATCTTAATCAAAAAAAATAATCCGTTGGATTCCATTTAGGATTTCCAACGGATTATTTTTCATCTCTTATGAGACGAAGTCCTTGTTGTTATGAGTTTCGAGCCAGTTCTTTTTATAGATAGTATACTGGCCAGGTGCCTTTACATCCTTTTTGGTCTGTGCATCAATGCACTGCGTGATATATGACTCCAGAATTTCATCATTGGGAAGTCTTTTCATATGGCTCCTGATTGCAGAGAGAGGAACATCATAGAACCTGTCTAGCTTGATGCAGCTGAGACGGTCGGTACCAAGATCGACGTAGACACGGAGATCATTTGCTGCTGCAAATTCAGGGTTGCTTGTGCTGATCAATTTCGAGGTAAGCATTGCAACCTTAACGAACGGCATGGTTCCATTCCATTCGTCAGGGCTCACGACGAGAGCAGGATGAGTTTTACATCCAGGAATAACGGTGCTAAAGTCACACCAATAGACGTGCCATTGAAGAGCAAGAGTTGGTGCGTTCACCGCAATGACGATATCGTCATTTGATATTCCAAGACTGTCAATTGTATTTTTTGTATCGCACATATGGCGTAGTCTCCTTTCATGAGATTTTATAATAGCATATCTTTTATCAGGTTTCGATTTCTGCTTTCTTATAGAGGTCGATATATTCAAGGAATAACTCCTCGGATACATTCAACCGCTTACAGCAGTATTCAAGTGGTGCTCCTTTTGTCAAATACGCATTGACAACTGCGCCGCGAATATTGGCAAATTTCGCATCAGAGAAAGCTTGCTGAAGACGAGCGACATTTTTGATCTCGAGAACCTCATTGTGAACGGTCACCTGATTTGCGATCTTCGCAGTAAACTTCTCGAGTTCGTCCTGGATACCAACAGCACCAGCATAGGTGGTTTCTGGATCACCATTATGACGGCGCCTAACTTTATACTGAGTGGAATCGCAGTTTTCAACGAAGTCAAACACGCACGTGTTTTTATCCGTTGAGGTGTAGTTCATGACTCGTCCAATCTCCTGAGTATAGACGTTGTTAGAACGAGTCTTCCGGAACATGATCACACAAGTCACGTCATCATCATGATAGCTCATGCCAAGCATATTGATAGAGCCCATGATGTCGATCGTGTCAGGTTCTCTCTTGCACGATTCGACTGTCGCAGAGTTCTTATAATAGAACTGAGTGACGCGAATCTTTCTCTCAGGATACAGAGTCTCAAATGCACTTGCAAGCTTCGGAATCATCACTCTCATCTTTGCAACTGTGGGGTAGAATGCAATAACCTTGAAGTAGCTTTCCTGATGATAGAGATTTCTATACCGGCTGAGAGTAGCTACAAGATTATTCGAAGTATAATATTTCTGAGAAATCTTCGAATAGATGTGATCGAACGATGCAGCGTTTCCATTGATGCGCTCTTTCCATGGCGAGTCATCAATGAACTGCTTTGAGTTGAAGCGGCTCACGACGTAATGATGCCTCTCCGGGCAGTAGTCAGTGACAGGAGCATCATCTTCCGTTCCAATGACGTGATTGTCAAAGAACCTCTTCAGGACGTCGAACCCATCTGCTCGAGAAGGCGTTGCAGTGAGACCGAGATAGTGAGCGTTCGGATAAGTTTCCATCAGCTTCATGATAGAGCCAGCGACACCGATCGCTCCACCACGATGAATCTCATCCAAGATAACGAGCATGTTTCCGGTATGATGCTTTACCGCTTCATGGATTTCGCCGAGACTCTTTTCCGGATCTCTTGCCAAAGAGTAATAACTCACGAACTTTACCGTTCCGTGCTTGTCCTCATCCAGACTGGGATACTTCGGCTGAATGGAACTGCGATATGCCGATGCAGTCGTGATGATAACAACTGCATGATACATCAGCGCAATTCCTGCTGCCATATAAGTTTTACCAAAACTGCAAGGCTTCACAAGGCAGCACTTCTTATACTTCTGGAGCATCAGTTGGACTTCATGCGATGTTTGATTTCTTGCATCTGTTATATCCATATCTATTTACCCTTCTTTATTGATCTCTTTCTGAAGATAGAACATCTTTGTGACGAGTTCTTTGGAAAGAATCTTGATCTCTCCACTCGCGCGATTCTTGCATTCATAATATGCATTCCCGCGATCGTCTTTATACGCAAACCTGGTTACGGTATAACCACAGAGATTTCTCATAAAGCTATACCGATAGATTTTGATGTTGCAATCTTCCGGAAGGTATGGAGCAAATGTCATGGCTTCCTCAACACTCATTCCGTTTCTCATACGATAATTTACGAGTGTCTGCTCACCACATTCTTTCGCAAAGGATTCTTTGTATTCTTTACTGCCTAGTCCCGTGATACCAAGAATAGTATTCTCCTTCCGTTTCATACGGGAGCCTTCCCTAGATTTTGGGGTATGAGTGATTGCATCTATGCAATCTTTCTCGGTAAAATATCGCCTTGTGGAATTGATTGAGTTGTTGGCAATGGCATTCTTGAAAGACTGAGAGCATTTGAAACCATAGATTCGAGCAAGCGCTTCTCCTCTCTTATAGTACCGGATATGGTTCGGATTGTCAGGATTAAAATGGTCCTGAAGAGTGAGGGGACAATCAATCTTGAATCTCGAGAATTCAGATGGGCTATAGCTTACTCTGTCCTCATTCAGGATATACTTAGCAGTGCTTGCACGATCAAGGCCAAGTTCCAAAGCCAGGTGAAGAGAATCCAGATAGAAGATACCGCCAACCGAGATATGCCGGTTATACTTTTTATAGATCATGCTAATCAGCTTCTCTTCCCTAGATACATAGGGCGAATTCTTTATGCTTGACGGAATAAGATTTTGAATGCCAATATCATACTCGTTGCATGCATCTTTAAGCGTCATTTCTCTTCCGTTGATTTTTAATATTACAGAACGGCCACGCATCTATTACACCTCCAATGAGCGCTTAATATAGCTCATTATTTTATCATTGAGCCCTAAATTATGATCGACTACATTTGCATTTAACCGCAACGTGATAATATCCTTTAAGCCGACGAGCTCTTCACGGTTTCCCTTAATTTTGGTACCACTTATGTCTAGAAACTTTAGCTTCCTCAACGGATTTAAGTCATGGGTATCGCCATCCACTTTTGTGAAAGCAAGATCCAGATACATGAGGGAATCACTCAATCTCTTTGCTTCGGAAAGATTTCCATAAATTGAAGTATTCCGAAGATTCAGATGAGCCAGTCCCCTTAAGCTAAAGAATTCAGAGACATCATTAACGATCGGCAGTCCTGATAAATCCAACTCAGAAATGATACCGTTAATGGAAAAAGAAGTAACCCTTCTGGAGAGATATACCTTCTGGTAGATACCTCTCTGGAGGGTTACTTTTTCACCATACCATTCGGAACCATCCGAATTGATAAAACTGCCACTACCGAGAATTGTAAGCTTTGCATAATCGCATCCGCTCACAATCCCGATACTGGCAGGAACTTTACCGGAGACTGCCTGAGAGAATTTGATTCTCATCAGGTTTTAACCTCCTATATCAAATGCCGTTACTTCTGCTTCACATAGGTCTTCATGAATTCTTCTATTGTGGTGCACGGCTTTTGATTCTTCTCGGCCCCATCAAACGGGGAGTAATTCCAATCGTTTTCCTCGTCAATGTACCGGCGGCCATCATCAGGAAGTTCCAGAGGTTCTGCAAGGATGATGGTGCCCCAGTGATTGACCATCACATAGGGCGCGATCTCGCAAGGGATACCAAGGCAATCATCGTCATGCCGGACATCATAGGCATACAGGCAATCCGGGATAGTATTCCGATCAAGGCGGATGCTGGTAAACAAGGCCGGTTTTCCGCATACAGTAATCTCGTCGAACTGCTCAGCCATTGCATTAAAGAATGCCATAATTTATCTTCTCCTTATAAGAAAGAAGCAGGACAATCCAGACGGACTGCCCTGCCATAGGGTTAGTTTTTCTTCGAGGGACCGGTGCCATAAGTGGGCTCAGGAGTCTTCTGAATCTCATCGAGGACGCTCTGAGTTTTCAGAGTCTTTAACGGGATGATTTCATTATTATTTGAAACCCCTGAGAGAGACCACTTCTTCGTGCAGTCCCGTTCCATATCGGTGAACCATTCCGTCAGCTCAGGATACTGATTCAGAATGCGGGTCCGGGTGGCGTTCCGATTGAAGCTCTTCTCATAGAGTCTCCAGGAAACTTCGTCGCCGAAGATAGCAGTCGTTATAGTTTCCTTCGCACTCGCAAGTCGCCGTTCCTCGGATTGCTTTCTGAATCTCTCCCAGCGATCGGTTGCGGCCATACACTCACCAATCGCAGGTTTGAAGTTGAAGGTGGTCTTCATGAAGACGCCATCTTTCTGGGTGGGAGCAAGATCAATGCAGATGTCGTTGATGCATGCGCAAGTCTCGACATGATTGAAGTGCTCGATTGCTTCCAGAATATGGCACAGATTGACGTCAAAATCTTTCGGCTGAATCATATTCGGGAGGACCATGGGATAATACACCTTGAGGCTGATATTGATTGCATGGCCAGGATGCTCATCGCGCATGTCTTTCGTCATCGGGAATTCATACGCGTTGACAATGTAGTCACGATAATACTGGTTATATCTGCCATCCAGATGCATCTCCGTATCGAACTTGACCTGCTCCTCGTCGACCTCATTGTCATCGCATTCGCAATGACAGCCATCTGCATCATAGAAGAAGATGTGAGGGATACCTTCCCAGACGATATCGTAGTTCTTTTTGCCACTGGAGCATTCGGTTGTAAAGCTCCATGCATGTTCGTTTGCCATTTTCGTTTCCTTTCTCTTTTTAGTTTGATGGAAGTAGATAAATTCTACATTGGACTCACCCCATTTCTTTTCGGAGCATAGAAATTACTTCTTGCTCTTCTTCTTATCCTTCTTCTTGCCCTTCTTTGCCTTCTGAACGATGTTGTCATCGAACTTCGGCTTCAGAGGAACGTCGGCAACGGTCATATCCGTACGGGCAACGTATTGGATATGAGCCATGGGAGTTGCGCCGCCCTGATCATCCTTCTTGTGAAGGTCGATGTAGAGAGATACGATCTCGTCGATGGGGATGCTGCTGAAGTCAATCCGATTCAGCAGCGGCTGGAGCTTGCGCTTGACACTCTTGACCTCGGTGTCAGTGGAGCAGCTGATCACATCGGTGATCGTGACGGTGGTCGCGAACGGAGCAACGTTGCTCACACGACCACAGGGCATCAGGACATACACATCCGTCGCACGGACGTTGAACATCGTCATGATGTTGTTTCCACCGATGCGGTCGATCTGGTGGCTCTTGTGAACGACTTCGTAACCGAAGTTCTTGATCTCAATTTTCTTACCCATTTTTCATTTCCTCCTTAAATTACATACCGGATTTGTAGCCTTCTGCGAGCAGAACGGCGTCACCCATCGGATTAGCCGGTGCGGCCTGATAGTTAGAATGCGAGTTCTGCTCAATGGTGTTTGCGACCGCTTCCTTCAGAGCAGCCTTCTCGCGCTTCTTCTTGGATTTCATGATGAGATCGCTCTTGACAACGATCTTATCACTGTTTTCCAGGCTGCCGAAGATTTCAACACGATCGCTGAAAATGTCGACGCAAACAGTGACAACTGCCGAGGCATCGTTGTTCTCGATACCAGCCTTGATGCTATCCATGATGCAGGATACGCAGCTGAACATGGGATCGAGGATGTCGATCATGTTGAACACGTAATCGAGCTCAAGGTCCTTCTTCTTGTAGCCATCAAAGCCGCGAAGGATGATGTTTGCGGCATGGCCGGTTTCCTTCTCACTGAAGAAATAGGACCGCGAGCAGAAGACTTCGTTCTTGAACTCGCTGTAAGGGCCATCTTCAGTCAACTTGTGATTGCCGAACGCCAGGCTGTAACCCTTCTTCTTGCTGTACTTCACCTGAATGTATGCGGCCTTCTTATTATCGTGCTTACCCATTTTTCTTTTCCTCCATTTTCTTTTTCTTCTCGAGCAATTCCTCGTTGTAGTAAGGACGGACGGTGTCTTTGCTGTTCCGATAGATATGAGTCGGCATCGGATCAGAAAACGTGCTGTTCATATCGTAGGGAAGGAACTGAAGGTGATAGTCGTTACGCCAGCGACTCTCGTCATAAGCGTATTCCGTCTCGCCCTCAACGATAGTATCGTGAAGGAAGTATACCGTGCCTTCAAACGGTTTGCCACTCTTGATTTGCTCAGCAAACACGATCCAGTCGTTCACATCAGACCCGAGATACGCAGTCAGGATCGTGAAGAGGCTCGGTTGATAGATGCTGCCGTGCTCGCCAGTCACAGCGTTCATGATGAACGGATAGCAGTTGTTGGTTCCCTTTTCAGAATCGCTGTCCGTCATGTAGAACCGGTGGCACTTGAACGTAGTATCGACGCAGTCATTCTCTTTCAAGAACTTCTCGATCTCCTCCTGATACTTCCTGTGCTTAACGCCAACAGACCAGACGAGATAATCGTCCGGGCGAACGCCGTCGCCAAAGATGCTGTACATATGCTTTCCATTGGGAGTCATAAAAACGAGCTCGCAATGAGTAACAATCATGTGCTCAGCATCTGGTTTGATAGAATATTCCATTTTCGTTTGTTTTCCTTTCTCTTTGAGATTTCGGTTTCTTTTCAGTGGCTGCTAAAATAGTGGATTCTACATAGTATTCCACCTCCTTCTACTGGTATAATATATCATTCAAATTTTGATTGATTAAATATAATCATTCGGGATATTTTTCTTGAGTCCTTCTCTCCAATTATGCTGTGCAGAATAGATCCCGATTGTCTTTCTATCGTATGTAATGATAATAGACTCGGTATTGATGACATTAAGGTGAATGAAATGCGTTCGATTCGGTTCGAGTTTCTTATTTTCTATATCGAAAGATTCATGCACGATATCATAGATAGTGCCATAAACATCGTTGTCATCACACTCTGTGATATTACAGATGAGATTATTTAGGTCAATATCATTGAAAGTGTGGCCATCCTCAAATGCAAGATTCTTTGGATACGATGTAAAGACGCCGATGAAAAATCTTTCTTTGGGAATATAGTATTTCTCACGAATCATATAGACGGCATCTCGGAATGCTTTGAATTTCTCCAGTCTCATTTCAGGAGAATCTACGGCGACCATCAAACTCATATTATAGCATTCCGGAGATGATTTCATCACATACATGCCACGGGCGTTATACAGGTTATTCTCCGCATTATTTTTATCAGCGACTTCATTCTCAAGAAAAGGGATAGCATAACCGCTGAATGTCTTATCGTTATTGATAACGAAGGTGAAATTTTTGCGAGAAATGAATATAACGCATCCAATAACCTTATATTCTTTCTCGTCAAGTTCCTTCATGTAAGCAATGAAATTTCTGCGAATACTAAAGTAAGGATCGTCTGCTCGATTGCTACACATGATGGAATACATAATATTCTTCGTTATCTGTACCATAAACGGATCACGCTTCGGGTATACGACATCAACCATGAGATGAAGACCTGGAGAATCTATAATCTTTTGATCTTCTTCGCTCTCTGAATGGTACATCCGCTCATCTACTTCAACCATTTCACTGGCAAAATGCTCGTTATTTGGCCACATCAGTGCAAAAGGATATTGCTCGTCTGGAAGTTCTCCATCAATATAATGAAGATTTACTTGTGTACCGTCACAATCAAGAATGGTATGAGGCATAAATTGCTCCTTTCTACAAAAAAGAATCCACTCGTTAGACTCTAATCTAGGATTTCTAACGAGTGGATATTGTCTTTATAACGTGCAGAAGTTGTAAAAATCAATCATCTGAGATTTCTCAATCATGAAGTACGGATTCAGCAATCCGCTATCACGAGAGATAATCATACGAGTGACAGGGTCAAACTTCCGGAACGCATGCTCAAGCTCCTTGTTCATGATGCCAATGATATTCAGAATATCGCCATCGAAGTCTGCATTCAAACCAGGAAGGACAGACAGCGGAACCGAGAGAGTGAAATCAGTCACGTCCTGCTTTACCTTACGAACTTTCATCAGCAGGATGCTGTAGTAGTTCAGAGTCGGGTTACGGTTGATCAGAATCCTCGGCTGCTCTTTCGCAATGATGAAGTTCATCACTTCATAGATGTGCGAATTGAACTTGTATGCATCCTGATATTCCTGCCAAGCCTGTGTAAGAGAGATATCATCCATCACCATCAGGTAGTGAATGATCTTGAACTTAAACAGCTCAAGGAAGGTGTTGTAGGAAAGGTCCACTTCAGAGTCACGAAGTTCCGGGTTCGGAATGATGACATTACGAGAAGTATAGTTCAGAGCACCACCAAGAATCTGGCCACGAATCCATCCATCCTTACCGGTGATAAATTCGAAGTTCGTTGCCCAAAGTTTATTGACACGAGACTGAATGCGAGACAAGATGTAAGTACGATCAATCTCTTTGCTTCCTTTCAGCTTTTCAGACAAAGTAAACAGAGGATTCACGTGCTTGTCGATCGTGTTGAAGTAGTAGGTATCGGTAGTTGCACTTTGAGGACGAAGAAGCGTAGAATAGATGGGAATGTGAGAAGTAAAGACCGAACTCTTTTCAGAGAGAAGCCGATCCAGCTCTTCCGTTTTTCCTTTCTTCTTCATCTTTGCGAACTCGATAATCTCTTCAAAATGCTCACGAAATTCAACGAGGCCGATACCAGCAAATCCGCCAGTTGCAGCCTGTTCATCAGGATCAATATAACGAGTACGATTACCGTTTACATCAACCTGATACTTTTCGTTGATGATGGAATCCAGCATACCTTTCTTCATACAAGAAGCAAGCTTCTGATAATAGAAAGGATTGAGGATATAGTTACCACCAAGACTGATCCAACCGGTGAATTCAATATTGGTTCCTTGATACTCGACCTTGGTTCCACAGAGAGGGCAAGTCTCGCCCTCGAACAGTTTACCTTTGAACTCACCACACTGGCAACGATAGCGCTCAATGAACGCATTCTCATCTTCGTAGTTTGTGCCATACAGAATAGACCGTGCACCATAGAGGCTCTTCTGCTTGGTATCGTCAAGCTTGACGACTGCCGGCTCCGTAATGGTGAAGCCGTTATTCGTAATGATGTCTTTAAGGTATTCAACATCCCAGTTGATGCGTTTCACATGAACTGTATGTTGCTTGTGATTTTTAGCCATATTGCGCAACCTCCATATTGGGTTTCTTTCGCATAGGTCTTGAATATGCGAATTACCTGTCTGTCAGAATGATTATTCTTTTTCAGTCTTTTCCACGTAGAGTTTGCCAACTTTCACAAGATGATTGAAGGGGTCGCACATCGTAGATGCCAAGAAGTCGCACCGTTCATTTTCAGCTTGGCCAGCATGTCCTTTCACCCAGCTAAAAGTAACTTTATGATGCGACTTTGCTTCCAAGAGTCTCTCCCAAAGATCCTGATTCTTTACATCATGGCCTCCGGCAGTTTTCCATCCATTGGAAAGCCATTTATCAACCCACTTCTTGCAAAATGCGTTGACCACATAAGACGAATCGGATGTGACAGTGACTTCGGACGGATGTTCGAGAGCTTCAAGACCTACGATAACTCCCATGAGTTCCATACGATTATTGCTGGTCTTCGGATGACCACCAGCAAACTCTTCCACAGACTGAATAGAATCGTCATCGTTATACAGCTTCACAATTGCTGCATATCCTCCAGGACCAACAGGGTTACTCTTTGCTGCACCATCGGTGTAAATTTCAGCTTTCTGATACTTCATTTGAATCAACCTCTCTTACTTCGATATCCACATAAACAGGTTTAGCCAGTTCTCCACAACGTTCGCATCGCATTCCAGTCATTAATGGACCATGGAGTGCTCCGCAATCGCATTGAATCAGCGGCTGTAGTAAACCATTGAATGGGCCATCCGTAATTTTTAATAGCACTGATTCTATTTTCATAATTATTTCACTTCCTTTCTTTTTATTGAGAAACCTTTCAGATGCCTCATGAGTATAACATATCAACCAAAATGTCATTTAGAAATCTATGATAAAAATTACTCTATACTAAATTTAGACAGGAGGCAATGATATGGGAGCAATAGATGAATTAGTGAGAGAGAATAATATGAAAGATCGGGCGATTGAATATCTCAAAAACAAAATCTATGAATGTGAGAATGAGAAAATTAGTTCTATTACTTCAGATATTCCAAAATTTGAAGGGATTGATGGATATCCAGATTCTCTTTATGATTTTAATCTATCTCAGAGATTGGATATGTGGTTTGCTAATATGGAGAAAACCACGAATAGAAAGCTTCGTTTAATTACGAAGACTCAGTTCTTTGATCGAATCTTAATTCTTTATCTTAACGAGTATTGCCATAAAAATAAAGGATATTATATCACGATGGTGTATAAAGATAATATCAATGGATTTATGGCGACACTCGCACAGAAAGAAGAAGATGAATTTGCCATTATTCCTACACTGGACGGAATGTGGCTTGGCTGTACGAATCTTAAAGACGCTTTGATTCGGTATGGTGAAGAAGCGAAGCGTCTTGCATTTACAACAGCTTGGACAAGCGTACAACTTGATCCACAGACAAAACTTGATATAAGCATGAATCTTATCAAGAAAGATAAATAAATTTGAAGTGCTATGGAGAATTGATTTTCTTCCATAGCACTTCATTTATCGTAAAAGACAGTAGAGTAAGCCTTTATTATAAAAGAAAGGAGAGATTACAATGGCGTTTTTAATCAATGAGCAAAAATTCGTCGATGATAATGCGTTTAAATTTGAGAATAGACTTAATTCTCAAGTCACACGTTTTCTTGATAAATCGCCTGTTTTTGTCACATACTATCACGTTGATTCAGATGAAACCACAACGGATGGTGGTCTTAAAGATGTGAATGCACTTTGGGGTAAAGATTCTCCTATCAAATATAAAAAGATTGAGAATCTTCCTCTGTATGGTTTTGATTCAGTACAGCTGAATCTTCAGGATACTGATCAAGGTCTTGATACAGAATATTCTGGAGATGCTATTCTTCTTCCGAATACAGTCAAACCTCTTCAAAATGATTTCTTTACGGTAAATCACGTAAAGGGAGTTTTCTTATTTAGAGTTACTCAGGTTGATTATGATACGATCAGACCTGATAATTTCTATAAGATTACTTATCGTATTGAATCTCTTGAAAATGAGGTTCTGGAAGATATCAATAATCAGGTAAATGAGAAGTTTACTTGTATCTTACAGAATGTAGGAAGTACGAATAACTGCATTATTGAAGAAAGTTATTTCGAGCAGCTTCAGAAAGTGAATGCTTTATATTCTGATATGGCAGAGACCTATAAAGCAATTTTCTATAGTGGTCGATATAATTGCTTCCTCGGTGAAACAGCAGTTGGTATGAAAATCTATGATCCACTGCAAGCTGTGTTCATGAATAAACACAAATTGCTTACGAGAGATGATAGCTATCAGACAGTACTCCTCAGTGAGATGTTTACTGATCCGAAGCGAAAGATCAAATACGAGAGAAGTATTTATCGGTTCTTTGAACGAAGAGATTTGAAGACTATCTCAAATTTCAAATACTATCTCTATCCTGGTACCAATAAGAAAGATTCTGCTTTCTATTATTGGCAGGATGATTCGATTCTGTATGTCGAAGTTCCTGAGAAAGCTGTCTTTGATCAAAAGGCTCCTAATGAACTTCTTCCTAATCGAATCGTTGCAAACTTCAAGATGAACGGTCCTGAGATTTCTCCGTACGTTGATCTCATGCAGAGATTTGTACGTGGGGAGAACATCACAATCTACGATATTCCTCTTGAGTTAAATGAAGAGCTTCTTAAGCTTGATGCAAATGAGGAAGTTTTCTTCTTCACTCCCATTCTACTTTATATCATCAAAACCGTCACAAATGATTTCCTTCAGCAAAAAAAGAAGGAAACCTTATAAAAAAATCCACAGAGAGACTCATAATAGAATCCCTCTGTGGATTTTTATCGGTTAATTCATGTGGTCAGTATCGTCCTGGAAAGCAGGAGTCGTATCATACTCCGACTTATCCGGGCCAACCACATAGCTGTTTGTCTTAAGCTCTTCCATAACGATTTGCTTAAACTTGTCAGCATCAATGATGCCTTCTTTTGCGAGAACTTCTTTTTCGACCGCTTTCTTGCGCTTTACCAGCATCAGGTCATACTCGGTACCCATGTAATCCTGATCGTCGATGGTTTCGATCTTGATGTGACGATCATCGTACTCACGGATAGAGTCTTCATCGTCGATGAAGTCAACTTCAATACCGAGACTCTTCAGATACACGGCAAAGATTTCGTTCACACGAGATGTGTAAGTCTTGCTCACCTTAAACTGGTCTTTGCCAGTAATCAGGCCATTGGCAAGATCACGACGACCCTTTGCAGATGCACGATACATCAGATTGAAAATCTGAATATCTTCAGGATCCATGCCGATAGAGAAGTTCAACGTCTCAAACTCGCCGAAGCGAATAGGAGTAGAAGAACGAAGCTCTGTGAAGTTCTTATTGCGGTAACTTCTTTCAGGAAGACCTTTCGTGTTGATAGAGCCAGTGCTACGGACAGAGAAACCTTTGCGGGAAGTCTGCTTCAGCTTCAGGATATACATCTCACCAGCATACATGGGATGGAGCATCTTGATGGTACGACCAAACTTGTTGATGTACATATCGTACGGAGTCAGGAAATCGTACTTCTCATAGATCTTCAGCAGACGGTAGAAGATGGGCTCATCTTCCCACATCGGCTTCTGATGAATATAGATGTGGTCATCCATGACTTGCTGGATATAAGCGTCCTTCTCTTTATTAGACAGCTTATCATAAACAGCTTTCATTTCATCATGCTGCTTATGGTTAAAGTCATCAATGATTCCGAAGAGAAGTTCTTCCCGCTCTTTCCGAGTCTTTCTCATCTTCATCTGAGCTCTTACCTTATTGCAGATGAAGTTCATGGTGATTTCGAAAATGGGGAATGCAGTGGTACGATTGATGATAGCCAGCACATTGAACAGCAGATCAATGGTAACCTTGTTACCATTATCATCGTAATAGAACGGCATCTCATCGTCAGGACGGATATCAGAGATAACGGACTTGTTACCGTAACGGCCAGTAATCTTCTGACCGATATCTGCCTTCACAACGCCCTTGACAGTAATCTCGATTTTCACATTGGAGAACAGGCTGTCCTGATCTTTCCAGCGCTTATCTTCATCAAGGAACTCGATGGCACGCTTATAGAGATAATTGATTTCCTTCGAATATTTTTCTCCAGAATCAAAAACCATCTCACATGCTTCTTTAATTCCTTGATAGTACTTCTGCTGGCTCTTCAGATATTTGAGAATTTGATGAGTGAACGGAGTATCTTCGATATCGGGATTGTTGCAGTATACGGTGATATCAACGACCTGACCTTTCTTATAATAAGAAACATCGCTTTCACCAGAATGGGTCAGGGAGTCGTCCTTGAACTCACTGAGAAGCTGCTCTTTAGAAAGAGTACGTTTTGCAGCGACTTCACCAGTAGAGAACTCACCAATATCCGGGAAAGGCTTATACTTCTTTCCTTTGCCATAAAGATTCAGGAGGAAGTCATTGTCGTTGACGCCGATAGAGACCGTATTGATCTCAATGGACTGAAGCCGATCATGAAGACTCTGAGAAATGACGCAAGCATCTTCGGACGTATAGGATTCCGTAGTGTACATGATAGGCACGTTGATACCATACCCATAGTTCATGGAATCATCATACGAACGAGATTTCTTAATCACAGTTCCCTTAGGGACTTCGTCGCCAACTTCGAGGCCATCCATGTAGTCGTTATTGTACTCATAGCCGAAGACTTCGGTCAGAGATTCAGAATCGCAACGGCTCCATGCTTCATAATATTTTTTCTCTTTATCGTAGACGAAAAGGGTATACGTTGTCGGATGGTCGATAATATCTTCATACTTTACCACCTTATCCACGACTTCGTAGTTCCCTTTTGCCTGCTTATAGCCAGTCGAATAACGGCCGACAACATTTTCGCCATTGGTAAATACTGCCGGAAAATCCGGGTGCAGCAAGTTTACGACCTGGCGTTCATGCGAAGTAAACATGATAGATCGCATGGAGGAATTGTACTGGGGCATTCCCAGCATCGTCATGCCGATAAGACTATTCGAGCCTTGCAGCTCTTCGTTGGCCTTAAGCAGCATTTCCTTATTGGAATACTTTACATTTTCTGCCATTGTAAAACCTCCAGATTTTATTTTGACGCTATCGTGAGAAGCAGATTCCAGACTACTACTCACGAAGGTATAACATATCATTTCAGCATTGCTTTGATATTTTATGCCCATTATCTTAAACGTATCCAGCGATATAGAATCTAAGGTTTTTGGTCACAGAAAAATAATCTATTTTTGGAAGGAGAAATCATATTATGTCAAAATCCTATAGCGAAGATTTCATTGGTAAAATTTTTCCCCTGGTTGCTCCAATTACGTCAAATGGATTCATGAACTACAAAGCACTTCGTGTTCTGAAAGACTATCCATTTGATCAAGATGAAGTGAGTAAGTTGGTTGGCAAAACAGTTAGCCCGATTAGTACCAATGATATCTTTGGAACGAAGAAGTACTGCATCATTGATCCAGACAGAAAGTATGGTGCACTGTATGATGTCGGTACAACAGAAAATAGAAAGTATATTATTGCTTGGAATAATTTCCAAGATGGAACCGTAATTGCATGGATTGATCCTTATGATTATACCATCACGGATATGAAATTCTTTGATGATGAAGACATCGACATGTTTTGTGGAATCCAGTTTGATTATGATCCAAACGACAAACGTCCTGGACATGACATTCGTGAAATCTTCAGCCAGTGTTCGTATGGCGTTCGTAATTTCATTCGATGCGGTGGTGGATATTACGCTTTCGTGCATGATGATGTCACGTTTGAAATTCGTCCCGTTATTTCTTTGGCTATGTCGTGCGAAGCCAGTCGAAATAATAACGATGGCAAATACGTGATTGGAATCAATCAGAGTTCACATAGCGATATCATCTATCACAACCATAGCAGCCAGGTGGATATGATTCAATATTCTACATCTGGAATCAATTATCGTCTCGTGGAAAATGTCAGAAATTTTGACGTTGAATACATTGATGATACGAATCTTTTCATGAAGCGCTCTTGGCCTACCATGTTCCAATATAATACTCCAGAAGATTTTCTTGCTGTGTATAATAAAGTCTCAACAGCAGAATTCGTTGAAGGTAAAGTTTCGACGATGAATGGTGTTCGAAATGAGTATGACCCAAGTTGGTGGGTTGATGGATATACGATCATGAATATGCGTACGTGCCATGGCATTTATCATGACATTTATATTCTTGATCCAAACCATAACGTCTACAAGGTTGTGAATCATAAAGACCTGATTCCTAGTGATAAATGGATTGCTATCCGTAAAGTCAAGAATTCTGGTGATATATTATATTGGTGAATTATAAGGAAGGCGAAGTGAAGTAACCTTCCAATTTTGTATGATCCTCAAAGATTAGAGAGGATCGGAAGGAGAGTTCATCATGAAAAAACGTATTGTCAAAAAGTATGCGCATGAGCTTGTGAAGTCCATGCGTTATTGGACCGACGCTAAGGATATGGGCTACAACCATTACAAGGCGTCCAGCTCAAGGGCTATTAAGGGTAAGCGTGCTCGTCAGCTTACCCGGGATGAAGTCATTGCTTATATCAATGGCCATATCCGGCCTCTCAAGCCGGTCTACGACGAGGAGCACGCCCTGTTCAACGCGAACAGGCTGTACATCATAGCCTGCTACACTGGCGGAGAGCAGAAACACCAGGATGACTTCATGGTGCACTCCGTCGGTCCATTCGACCAGGATGCTGAGCTTCCTAGTGAAGCCTGGTTCCAGAGTTATCGTTGGGTGAACCATAAGCCCGAGATGACCAAAGAGGAACTGGACTGCGAGGTGGAGCGTTTTATGCTCTCCAAAGGCTATGAGCCGATTGAGTTTGACTCAATCAAAGAATATGTCAACAGCGAAGGAGACAAAGTTGTCGGCATGTTCGCGCACTCCAAATATTTTGAGGAGGTAAGTCATCATGAGTCATGATGAAGAAACCCGCCTGAAGGAAATTTACCTTCGGGCATGCGTCTGTAAAGAGCGTGCAACAGACGCATTGGTTCAGGCGCGCGTAACTGGCTGTCGGCTTACCGGAAAACAGGCAAGCCACGCCATCGCAACAGCACGATGCTGTGCTGTGATGGATGTCATGATGGCGTTTTTCGACGACGCCACCATTGACGCCATTGAGTCCGAGGCCCGGAGAAAGCTTCTGGCCGATCCGATGCTGTTTGTGGAGGACTAATACCAGTCCTCTTCGTATAGTGGCCAGTCACTCTAATCTGGAGAAAGAGGTTATTATGGATATCCTGAATTGCACCCCGCACGCTATTTCCTTTGTCGACGACGCCGGCAAAGTCATCCGCGTGGTTGAACCCTCTGGCATTTTGCCGAGGGTGTCTTCCACCATCACCGTCGTTGGGGATATTGATGGTATCCCCGACGAGGTCACGACATACGGGCAGGTCGTTGGTCTGCCCGAGAAGCGTGAGGGCGTCATCATGGTCGTTTCGGCCATGGTGGCTTCTCGCCTTCCTGACCGCGACGACATCCGGATTCCGGGTCGTCAGGTCCGGGACGACCAAGGCCGAATCATCGGCTGCAAGTCTCTGTCGAATCCCAACGGCGGGATTCGCTGAGGCTTAAGGCCAGTCCGCTTATATCATCATAATCTGGGACGGTATGATTTACCGTATACTCTCAGATTATGATGATATATTATACACGTGAAAGAAAGAGAAGGAATAGAAATACAATCGGTATTTCACCTTCTCTTTCTATGATCCATAATAAGGAGGAAAAATATTATGGAAAGCAAGACCACCATCACCGTTACCACCAAGGGCAACAAGGAGTTCGACGCTGATGCGACCAAGAAGGCCATCAGCACAAGCGTCAAGCGTGCAGCCGTTAGCACGACGGTTGCCACCACGGCCATTCTCACTCGCAACGTTGCGAGTGGCTACGCCGTCGGTGCTGCATGCAGTGGCCGCAACAAGGCCAGCTCCAGGGCAATGAAGGTTGCCGCTGTGGCAGATTGTGTCGCAGTGGGCGCCACCGTCGTCGCTGCAGTCAGCGCAAGCTGCGCTGCTTATGAGGCAGCAACCATGTACGAGAACTTCGAGATCCAGTGACCGCTCGAAGTTCTCCCTAGCACCGAAAAGAATCACTAAAGTACCTGATGAAGATTAGAGGATGCTTCATCAGGTACTCAATTTTATATGATCCTCAAAAGCAAATGTACTAGGAGGTACGAATATGCTTAACATTATGAAGAAGAAGACCACCACTGAGAAGACTGCCATCCAGATCACGCCGAACCAGAAAGCAACTACCACTGTGGCGAACGTCGCTGGCAAGGTCAAGACTGGCGCATTCGGTGTCGCAACCGGCGCTGGCATTGCTGGCACCATGATGATGCAGAACGAGCGGGGCATCCGCAACCGCAAGGCCCGGGCCGAATACCATAAGAAGGTTGGGGCCGTGTGCACCGTTGCTGTTGGTGCTGCGGTCGTCGGTGCTGGCGCGGCTATCGTGCAGAGCATCTTCGATCCCGTCATCGACGTGAGCATGCTCGAGATTGAGCCGGATGCATATGTGGAGCTCAATGACAAGGGCTCCGAGATTCAGGAGAAAGCTGCACAGAAATCTGAGGCAGCTGAGCATGTCGAGGATGAAGGCGCTGCCGAGGACAGCAAGACTGATGTCGATCCTGAGCAGAATGCCGATCAGCATGTAGAAAAGGTTGTGGCTGAGATCGTGCGGACCGAGCAGCCTGTATCCGCGCCCAAGGCTGCTGAGAAGCCGATTGTGGAAGCAACGGCTACTGAGGTTCAGACTCCTGATCCTAAGGATGACCAGCCTGCTTCTGCTGATCCCGCACCTGTTGCTCCTCAGGCAGAGCAGCCCGTCGCACCTGCACCTGCTGCACCCGCTGAGAAGCCTGCTGATTCTGCAGCTGCTACGCAGACCAACCAGGGCAACAACGCCCAGGATGCCAAAAGCCAGACCGGCGAGCAGAAGCCCAAGGACAACGGCCAGGGCGCAAGCAACAACAATCCCAAGAACGGGAACAACCATGCCAAGGCAGCAAAGTGATGCCAAGGCGTTCGAATACGTACTAAGCTTTGGATGCTTAGTACGTCCACCTTAGAGATGGCAGAGCAGCAATAGTTGCTCTGTCTTTTTTTGCATATATTTCGTTTATATATTATAATAGTAAGATCATTAGAATATCGGAAGGAGGTTATTATTTCTATGATCCAGAATCATTACAGACAAATAATTCTATTTGAGGTGGTGATTCTTTCTGTGTACATACCGATCCATATCAATCTCAATCTTCCTCTAGTAGCAGTTGTAATTTTCATACTCGGTGCTGTGAATATGGCAATTCTTTCAAAAGTTTGTAAAGTCAAAGCAAAGCATTCAAGTAAGGTGTACTCAGGAACATGTGTCTTCCTCATCTTATTTTATGCTCTTCTTTGGATTCTTACAAACATGATTGAATAAGAGTGTGGATGTTATGTAATATCCCAGTAGGTCAATTGATTCGATCTACTGGGATATTTAAAGCTATTATTGGAATGACTAATTTATAGTGAAAGGATGTGAAACCACATGGATGCCGTGGAAAGTTTGGAACTCGGAAAACCATATTTGCTTCGTGTTACAGACGGAAAAAGAACATGGAAACTTCCCGCATATGAGGTAACGGATAAAACATTGAGAGCAATCGTGTTTGATCCAAAGAGTAAGAAACTCAAGTGCCTCGATGATATCGAAAGAGATGTCCGGTTCATTGTAAAGTTATCCATTAAGATGCAGCATAGTATCTTACATCGAGCACGAGATGGTATTTATATCATTCATCTCAGATGTGCGCCAGCAGCTTCTGAAAAATACAAGGAGCTTGTTGGAGAGTATGTCTTGGCATACAACGAAAATCTGTTTTTGAAAATCAAGGAGAATAAAAATGGCTAATAATAAAAGTGTGTACCAGCAGACTACCAACGTCAGTATTCCGAAGAATCGTCTTCTGGACATTGCTGCCGACGAATACTTCGGTAAGAAGACGTACAAGGTTCTTCTTTGCCTGTTTACCGAGCTGAATGGCTTCGATCACAATCTTTTGAAGAGAAGCCAGGATCCTCTCAACTTTAAGAAGATTGACTTTAAAGCAATTGCTCAGACTGTCGGTCTTTCTAAGGACGAGGTAAAGAAGTGCGTCAATAATCTGGTTGACTGGGGCTATGTGGAAGAGGGTTGCTCTGACACTGTCAATGATGGCTATCGCTTCACGTTCTAAAAACAATAGCCTAAGCCCTTTTAGAATACAAAAGAAAGGAGACGTGTATATGTCTAAGAAGAATCGACCGAACACTGTTTCGGCCGCAATCTCCGAGGAAGCAGTAAACACTGAAGTTGAACTCACTCCTGTGGAAACCTCTGTGGAACCTATGGCTGTGGCTGAACCTGAAACGGTTGAAGTTCATGGCGGCGTAGTAAATCCAGAAGTTCTCGATGAATGTGAGCCCATCACTGTTCCTGTGGAGGATCCTGTGACTGCTATCAATCATCATATGGAAGAGATCAATGCATCTCCCATTGAGATTAAGACCCAGGATCATGTTGAGAAGCTCAAGGACGATGTCATCGCGATTGAACTTATTCCCGGTAAGACGGTAAAGATCCGTCCGGGCACCAAGAAGACCTATACTGGTCTTGACCTTCCTGAGTTTGCACTTCGCAATACCTATAAGGTAGAGAAGGTCATCGGTGATCGTGTCATCGTCAAATCTGGGTTCTACCAGACCGTTGTCAGCAAGAGTGATTTGGTATTTGCTGACTAACCATAAGTTAGGTTCGTAATGAGTATTTGGTATAAGCATATTAGACATATCTGATTCTCTCAGAGTCTGTATGCTTATACCGATTTTTACTCATAGCAACACACATGGCAATAGAAATACGAGGTGTACCATGATTGTATTTACTTTAAGTATTATTCTTGCTTGTCTTTTCGTGTTTACCGGCAAGCACAACAGTGGAAAGCATTCGCGTCAGAAGGGCTATAAGATGAGCGCTACCAATATGCTCATTGGCGTTCTGACTTGCGTTGTTGTTTGTTCCACTTTCGTTATGGTGGGTGATTACATTGACCCTGCCATTGGAGATGATTTTGAAATCACTGCATATGCAGATGGCGGTGAATATTCATTCAACCAGATGTTAACGACTCTTGTTGCAAAGCTGGATAGCTATAAGAGTGCCAAGAGTGAAGTTCCTGAGGTTGAAACGATTGACAATAAAGAGACCATTGACGAAGAGGCTGGAGTAATTACAGCTGTTCGTGATGAATCCGTCGCATATAATGAAGACGGTGTTCCTGTTGAGACTCCTCCATGCCTTGGTTCTTTCGTTGACTCTACGAGCGTTCCCGAAGTAAGTGAAAATGCTACTCCTGCGGAAAAACCTGTAGCAGTCGCAAAAACGATTGGTACCCCGGCAGCCAAGAAGTCAAAATATAACTTGTCTGAAGCCGATAAGGTTGCCCTCCAGCGAGTGGCTCTGGCTGAAGCAAAATGTGATGGTGTGAAAGGTATGGCTCTCGTTATGAAAGTCATTCTGAATCGCTATGACTCCCCTAGATTCCCGAATTCCGTGATGAGTATCATCACACAGAAGAATCAGTTCTCTACCTATTACAATGGCACTTTTGCAAAGGCAAAACTTTGTGATGAAAGTGCTCAGGCATTGGAATTGGTTCTGAGCGGTTGGGATGAAACAAACGGTGCTCTGTATTTTGAGCATAATCCCAACGGCAAGGCTACCTGGCAGAGAAAGCACCTGACGACATTATTTACTTATAAGGGTCATACCTTCAGTAAGTAATTTCGTCGAAGTACATTTAAGACACGTTGAAGAATACGCAATATGATTCTTCAACGTGTCTTTTTCATTTGAAAGGAACATCGTATGAAAACTATTTACAGGGTTTCTACAACGAGCTGCTATGAGAATACTACTCCAGATATTGCTTTTTCTACGAAAGAGAAAGCTTCCGAAGTTCTCAAAATGCAGTATGACCGGATTAAGGAAAATAATACAAAATTTAACGAGGATGTCTTTAATCCTGGATAATCTTATAGAGTTGAATATTTGAGTGATGATTTTGGGCTCTTTGTCGAAGACTCCGCTATCATTGATGAAATTTGCCTTGTTGAAGACGAGGACATTACAGATGATATGCTAAGTGAAACCGTATAAGGTTAGATGAATCTCATCTCGCTTTTCAATGATATATTATATTGATATATCAAAGAAAGGAGATGAGATTCATGGTTACTCACTACAATGATATCCTTGCTGAGATTAACTCCAATATCGAAGGTAAGGTATATCGCCGAGTCGAGAATGCTAATGATGCTACGATTAACTATCGACATTATGGCGTTACGACAAAATCCGAACCTGTTCGACTAATCTCGAATATCTAGTAGGAGGAAGGAAGGTTGGAAATGTTAACAGGACAGATTCAACCTTTCTTTTTTGTTGGGCAGCGTTTTGATATCCATTTTCTAAAAGACGATAGAATATGAAAGGATGTGTTGCTAAAATGACTGTATTTTGTACCTTTAGGTTAGCAGAAAAGAGCTACGATCATCTGTTAGACAAAATCTTTCTGCATCGAGAAAATGCTATCCAGGAGCTCTATAAAGAGCAGAGAAAAATCATTCTTGATAATCCTCGGAGAACAGCAATACGTGAAATGGACGTTGTTGTTGACGAAGAGAAGATGATGTGTTACATCGTTTATGATTACAAGAACGGTGAGGAAAAGAAAGCGAATACGGAATTTCCTGAGATGATGATTAAGGAGATTCCACTGGAGGATATCATAAATGAAACGTAAAGTATATGCGTTATTCATTGTACCCGGTCAAGCAATCAATAAACTGGATCGAATCTATCTTACAAAAGAAGATTTGATTGCTCGGCTTAAAGAAATGAAAGCTGAGTATTATAAGAAATATAACCCGGATTTCATGAAGGAGAAAATATGCATTGATTATGATCATGATCGCAATATTCGGCTTCGTCGTCAAGAAACGGTGATGGTTGCTGGATGTGAATGGGTTAAGAAAACCACACTCGCATTTTCTGAAATGGTAGACTTGGAAGGAGATCTTGAAAAATGATTGGAAAACTTACTATGGATCCTGGTGAAGACACTCCTAATTACATCTATGGTATTGAGATTCGTCTTGACGGCGGTATCACTTATACCGAGAATGATCACTATCGGAGAGTGGAAAGAGCAAGAGAACGTCTGAAAACCATTGCAGATATGAATAAGAATCTTTCTTACGATCATCGTGCTGATGATTTCTTTCATCAGGAATGGTTCACTTTAACTCCTGATGGTAAAAGAACCAAACACTGGTGTGTTGGAGCCGTGAAAAGATTTTCTCTCTGGTAAAGACGCAAATATTGAAAGGACTGATGCAAAATGTCTTCTACTGCGACCGTGTATGCAATCTTTAAAAAGAAGGAATCTTTGGATGGAAAATATGCTCCAAAGTATTCTTTCGTCTATTCCACTTTTTGGATTAAAATGCCGTTGGCAAGGCTTTACTTCAACCGTATCATGATGGAAGCAGCTGATAAGGAATGGGGCCTTTTCTCAAAGGGTATTAAGCGGTATATCATCGGTCATGGTGATAGTTTTACGGTTGGATTTAGCGATCAGGATAATAAGGAATTTCGGAGAGACACCTACACATTTGTGCAACTTGAAATATCGTGGCCAAATGCAGTAAATCTTCGGAATATGTCTGGACACGTAGTGTGTGAATTAGATGAGAATGAAATTCCTCATGTCGTTGCATACTATGGAGTGAGGAAAACCTATAATTCTTATCACAGCGGAAAGGCCGTTCGATACTGCTTCAATATTGATTTGGATAAGAATGGAAAAATGACATTCCATTCTTGATATATCAAGGAGGGTTTTAATGAAATGATGAAACTTATTACAGAAGAACCGTCTCAGGCATATGAGGCTGTTCGCCAATTCGAATTTGAGCAGTTCTTTCAGTGTATTTATCAATGCGGCAATTCTTGCACGAACCATATAGGCTATTCTATCAAAAATGGCGAAGACTACCACATTGATAAGAACGACCACTATCTTCGTGAGAATCCTGCTCCATGGGCTGGGTCTAAGCCTATCGTTGATCTTGCAAGAGAGTTCCAGTTCAATAAGGGCCCATATCTGAAGATCAACGTGTACCTGATTCACCATTACTACCTTGCATTTGTTGCGTATGACTCTCGTACATTTTCAATCAAGGAAGCTCAGGTAATTCAAATTACATCTCTTAGAGATCTTATCAATCGCCTCATCAATGCTGGAGCACCTTGCGAGGCTTGTGATTATCTTCTTTCTAATCTTATCACTCGAGATCTCGAGCCTGTAAAGTACATTCGGATGTATACTCAGTATGTTACCGTACCGGGTGGTCCTGTTACTGAGACGATTGGCGATACTTATACTGAGAGTGAAGCAGAGTGTGCTCATATTCTGGATAGCTTTGAAAGTACATTTAAAGCGAATCCGGAAACGTTCGTTCACGTTGAACGTACTGATCCTCTCCATCTTTTCATTACATCGAAAGATGCAGAAGGGAACGAAACGAATTCTTGCTATTGGTTTAACAAGATCAAGCAAAGAGACTATTTGGAGTAAATATTATGGGAATGGATGTGTATGTCATCGCAGTTACATCATACATCAACAGCCAAGTTGTGAGTATGCGTGTAGAAGACGATGCATTTACCAGTCGATCTGATGCAAAGCAGAAACTCAGATCAATTAAGAAGAGCATGGATTTATTAACCCCTGGAGAAAATGAAGGTGGTGATCATGATCAGAAATACTATATCTCCAGAGATAACCAAATTCTTGAGCACGGGAACATGTTGATTTGCAATATGACCCGGTATTCTACAATTGGCGAACCTTATAAAACGTCTACAATTTACCATGTTGGAAAGACCCATGTTCATTATCATCATGAGCTGAGTCGTAAAGAGGCCGAAAACTTCTTTGAAAGAAAAATCAACGAATGACATTATTGGAGGAAATGACGATGAATGAAGCCTACATTGTAACCCTTTGCACGATGAGCCGTGATCTGATGCATGATACGAAAGACATCAAGATGGACCCTCCCGATATTAAGCTTGTTTCCTTTGTCGATACTTATGACAAGGCGAAGGATGCTATGAAAAAAGGTCTGGATGACCTGATGAGCAACCCTGAGAATAACATCATCTCCCTTCAGTACGTTGGCGAGAATGCCGTTTATGTCTCCGACTTTGATGAGAAGAAGCGTGTTGGTACTGCTGCATGGCTGCAGATTCATCCCACTTGGATCGGGCCTTGCATTGGCACTCCGTCCAACATGGAAGACATTGCTGCAACCTACGCTGCAACCAATACCGTGATGGCAGACTACGAGCCCGATGAACCGGAAAAGGAAGAAGACCACTTCCAGGATAACCCTGATGCAGAAAATCTGTATGATGAGAAACCTTCTGAGGAGGACGTGACCTATGGCGACTAAGAGTTACTATGTCATCGTGTATGACTTACATGTCACAAACCATGGAGATACGAAAGATATCTTCACGAATATTGGAGTCATGGTCGGTGATCTTACGTTCGAAGAACATTGCTACGCAACGTTTTACCTTGGTGCGATTGCTGCAGAACTTAGCAAACGTGGTGCAAACGTCACGTGCAATGATGATATGAACCAGATCTTTGCAAGTTGGACTGGAACGGATAATAAGGACTATAAAGTCGCTTTCCGTATCAAGGGTCGTAATCTGATCAATGGCACGAATTTGTTTGATGACATGAAAATTCTCAGCAATACTTGTGAGAATCTTTTCTCTCATCCGTACACAGGAGTATAATCAATGGAAGAAGAAAAAATTACACCAGTTGCCCTTGTCATGTGTAAGACATTCAATGCCGTAACCAATGACCTTCTTCACGTTGCTCCTGTATATGGATTCTTTGATGGAGACGATGCTGTTTCATATTTTGATGATATGGAGAAGACCTTCAAAGAATACGTTGGGAAGGACGGCAAAAAGCTCGACGTGAAAAGAATCAATAGCGAAACTCTTCACGTCGATTTTGAAAATTCAGATGGTTTAAAAGGAAAGAATATTTACTATCTGGAAATCATTAAAGTATTTTAAGGATGTGGTTTTATGGTTATCTATGTGATCCTCTATGCAGATGATATTGGAGAAGTCGGGAAACCGTCGTATCTTGTCAATGCTGTACACACAGCGTACTTTACGAAAGAGAGTGCCGAAGCTGAGGCAAAGGAATATGAAGAAGATGAGCGAGTCGTTGAAGTTCATCCAATTGATATTGATCTCTTCTCTGGAATTCCTTGGGAGAGAGACATCTATATCATGGCCTGTTACACACAGGATTTCCAATTCGCTGGGAAAAAGTCAAAGCTTTTTGTAACAGCAGCATCTCCAAATAGCGAGAAGTTGCTTGGTTACATGACGTTCCTGGCACATCTGAACGACAAGAATGGATGGAAGATCGTGGATCATTATCCTCAGCAAAGGAGGATGATCTTCAAAAACGATGACTTCTCTTTACAGCTTCGTATGTGCTGTGTGCATCTTCCGCATGATATTTCTGATCGAATGAGGTATGTTGAAGAATGAATCTTTATATTCCTATTCACGAAGAAATCAAAGAGGGAACTCTCAATCCTAAGATTATGGATCCTGCTCATTTGACTCTCTTCGTTTATCCATTCTTCTTCCGTACAAGAGAAGAAGCTGAAGCAAAATGCAAAGCTAGAGTTCCGGCTGGTGAAGAAGGTTATCTCGTCAATCGGGACTATGTTGTGTGCTTCTCCGTTGATGGAGAGAATCCTGAGAATATTCCGTTCGAAGGATATGTGGTTACGCAGACAACG
>ULTP01060432.1_pt1 | contig 27039 bp, 28 predicted proteins | sample 1957721 | NCBI WGS metagenome assembly ULTP01 (sample SAMEA4835737, study PRJEB28245) | human gut metagenome | biome: gut microbiome; material: fecal sample | place: Denmark | collected 2008 | reverse complement strand
GTGATGTTCCGTTTAATTCAATACAACAATATATTTTTTGCTTTTCTATATTATATAAAACAAAATCTATGCTTCTATCACAATATCTTTTATATAATTCATCTTTATTTCTTTTTGTATTAATTTTTATAATTTGATTTAAAGCAACTTCAAGAAAAACTTCAATTTTAGTATTTTTATATATTTCTTTTAAACATAAATATAACTTATATTCATCTTTATTGAAAAATTCTTCTTTTTCTACAAAACTTGGAATTATTGAATATTGTATATTCCATATTCCTTTTTTTTCGTATTGTATACACTTTTTTCTTTTTTCCTCTTTAGTATTCATATAACTTCTCACTTTCTTTTATATGGATTTGGATTATCCGTTAATTCAACAATATAGTCAATTGATGTTTTATATATTATTGCTAATTTTTTTAAACTTTCTATTGGTATTTGTCTTTTTTCACTTTCATATTGTTGATATGTATTTTGTTTGCAATTTAATAATTCTGCTATTTGTTTTTGTGTAAGATCATTATCTTCTCTTAAATCTTTTAATCTCATAATATCTCCTCATAGTTATTATAAAATATCTCATTTAGAGATATTGACAATTATCTCATATTGTGATAATAATATATATAATAAATCTCATTTTGAGATAGGAGATACAAATGAAAGAAAATGTAAAAACAAACTGTTTCGCTTTCAAAGATAATCATTGTACTTGTTTAGACAAGTTATATTGTGAATTTTGAAAGTGTAACTTTTATCAAACAAAAGAAGAATTAGAAGAAAAGAATGAAAAAGTATTAAAAAGAAAAGAGGATTTAGAAAATGAAATTTGTTGAGAAATGTAGATTTTTAAAATTAGAAATTGCAAAAACAAAAAAAGATAATAAAGAATATGGAATTATCTCTTTACTAGATGAAGATAACAATTCACATAGATTTTTTGTTTTTGAAGATTTAAAGAATAAATTTTTAGGTGCTGGTTTTAAAGAATTTGAACAATTTGAAGTATTATTTGAAGTTTATGAAAATAATCAAGCTTGGAATATTCGCTTATTAGACTTCAACAGAAATAATAACAATGGAAAACAACAGTAATATTGCCATAGATGAACCAGCATATAATCCAGAAATTGCTGAAAGATTAGATACAATAATTCAATATCAAAATGCACAATATGGAATATCACTTTTCTGTATTGCCGTATTTTCAGCAATATTTGTAGTTATTATTTTATATAAGTTTATTACTCATTTTTTTGAGTTTTAAATATATAGTTTTTGAACTTGTACTTTAACAAGTTCCTCCTTAGGTTTTTATCGATAAAACATACAAAAGAAAAAATTAAGAAAGGAGATACAAAAGATGAACGAAGTATTATATACAGTAACTGCAGAAACAGTTGCACCAGTAACTACTGCAATTTCAAGTGGCTTATCTACTCTTATGCCAATTGGTATAGGAATTATGGCTACATTTATTGGTATTGGTATTATAAAAAGAGTAATTTACTCATTCTTATAATATTCAAAACATATTCAATATTTACATAATTTAATAAATATACAGAAGATAACAGAATTGCCCCTACTTTTTTGTTATCTTCTTTTACTTTAAAGAAAGGAGAAAAAACAATTGAAATTTAAAAATAAAATCTTAATAATTACTCTAATATTTGTAGCTATAATACTTTTAAGCAAATTAGATTGTTTTGCACTTGAGAATGTTACTATGAAAGGTTATTCTGAAGAATTTTCTAGAGATACTTTTAAGAATTTATCTACTGCACAAGAAAAATTAGACTATATAAAAAGAATGCCTTTTTATTCTAAAGAAAGTGATAATCTTAAATATATTTTTATGGCTTACTCTGATCATACAGCTTATTTAATGGTTAGTGATTATCCATTTAAAGTTAGACAATTGAATAGTGGAAATGCTCAAACTTATATTTCATCACTTGGCACTTCTCATATGTATTCTATTTGGTTTCAAGAAAAATCTAAACTTTATAGTATTAATACTGCAAATAATTCTGAATATTCTGATTCTTTATTTACTGGAAAAATGGATACATCAACAATGCTTTCTTCTTTATCCATAAATCATGACTTAGTATTTACAGACAAAGGAAATGGCACAGGAGTTGCAATATCAAGAGAAGATTGTAATCAACCTTTCCCGCTTATAACCCCGACTCTACAGGAGGTACTGGAGAAGGGGTATCAAACAGCGCAGGAAACAACAACACAGTCGATAACAGCACAACTGGTGGAAATACTTCCAGTGGGGGTAGTGATAATGGCGACTCTAATACTGGTTTCTTTAATAGCATACTTTCGTTTTTGGAGACAATAGCAAATTTTACTAAATACTTAAATCCATTTGATAGTGAATGGTTTGGTTACAAAATTTTAGCAGGAATTGGAGATTTTTTTAAAGAATTATTTACTAATATAGGAAATTTATTTTCAAGTGTTATTTCTAATGTTGGAAATATATTTTCTTGGTTAGGCAAATTTTTTGATAATTTATTAAATTTCTTTACACATATATTTGTTCCAAACGATTCACAATGGCAAAATATAAAAGATAAATATTCCGACTTAGGAGATTTAGCAATTTCACATTTGCCATTTGTTGCAAACTTTTATGATGTTCTAGAGAAACAAGATTTAGCAGTTTCCAATAGTGATATGCTAGTAATAAATATGCCAGAATTTAATTTCTTTGGCGTTAAAATTGCTTCTAGAAAAGTTGTTGATGTAAGAGAAGCTTATGAGCCATATAGACAGAATATCAGAACTGGTTTAACTTATATTGTTTTTGCATTAGGTATTGTTTATATCATCAAATATATTGTTGGCTGGGGACAAACTCAAGCTAATACTGATGTTAAAGAAAGCTCACAATATATGAGTTGGTCTAGAAAAAAATAGGAGGTATTTATGATTGTATATAGTTTAGCAATGTTATTATATGAATTTTTAGTTTTGTTAATTTCATTAATTCCTAGCTTTGAAGGCATAACAAATGTATTTTCGTTTTTACCTTCTATGTTTGAAAGAATAGTTACTTTTAATTATTACTTACCTGTTGCAGAAGCAGTTTCTGTTGTTATAGCTTGCTTATTTATTACTGTTAATTATAAAGCTATAAAAATAATACTAAATAAATTTGGAATTGACTTAACAAAATAGATTTGCTTGTAGTAACGGACTTCATGTCCGTTACTGCAAATATTTGAAAGGAAACAAATGATACAGATATTTATAACATTTTTTAAAATTATGATTTGGTTCTTTGTAGGCCTTCTAATATTTTTAGATATTGCCAAAAAAGGATTCATACATAATTTTATCTTTAAATTTATTGAATCTTTTCCACTTTTTATAAAAGACTTTGTTACTATGGATAAAAAAGAATTCAGAGGTTATGGCTTTCATATTTATTGTGGTCTTGGTGGTTCTGGAAAAACTATATCAATAGTAAATTATCTTTTAGCAATGAAACAAAAATATCCAAAGCTTAAAATTTATACTAACTTTTACTTTCCTGCTGGAGATGGAATAATAAAAGATTGGAAAGATTTAATTGAAATAACAAACTATGAAACTGTCGAAATTACACAAGAAGAATATGAAAAACTAAAGAAATTTAAAACTAATAAAGAAGGTAAAAATGGAGAATTTTGGACAGAAGATGTTGAACTTACAAATGAAGAAACTGGCGAAATAGAAACAATTACTAATTATTATAAAATTATTAATCATGGTGTTATTTTTGGCTTTGATGAAATTCACATGACACTTAATTCAGATAAGTGGAAAGATAGACCAGATGATCTACTTTATTATATTTCACAACAAAGAAAAATGCATAAACAAATAGTGGCTAGCTCACAAGTATTTACTAGAATTGATAAAATTCTTCGAGAGCAAACAAACTATGTAGTAGAATGTAACTCATTTTTACTTGGGAGATTAGTAGTAAATCGTTTTTATTACACGGAAGAATATATAGCAAATGATGAAAAGAAAGATAAAGGCTCTAGAAAAAGAAAAGTTAAAAATTATAGAATTTTTATTGCTAGAGATTTTATAAGAAACTCTTATGATACAGAAGAAATAATGAAAGATTTAAAAGTTGGAAAATCAAAAGATAAACAATTAGTAGATTTAATAAAAGAATATAGTAAAAAGGAGTTTTCAAATAGTGATGATTAATTTTATAGTATTTTTACATACAATTTCTATTCTATTTATAGTTATTGGTGTTATTTTAATGGATAAAAGATTAGATTCTGAAATTTTAGAATTAAAAGAAATTTTAATAAATATTAGCCTTTTACAATTAGTAGATGAAGGTATTATAGAAAAAATTAAGGAGGAAAATGATGTATAGATTAGGATATTTTATATTAGGTGTAGTTATTACATTTGTATGGGATTTTATAGATATGAAAAATATAAAAAGAAAATATGATTTAAAAATTGAGAAATTAGAGAAAGATATAAAAATATTGAAAGGAACTAAAGCAAATGGATAAAGACAAATTTGTAACGTTCAGATTAACTTATAGTGATTTTCAGACGTTAGTGTCTATGTTAGAAAAGTCACGTTATTCGTACAATTTAGGAGAAAGAAATATACTAGAAAATTTTAGAAATATATTAAAGAAGTTGTAAATTACTTTTAAAAGATGTGCAAATTTTTATAGTTCGAAGAACTAGCAGAGCGAAATAAAAATGCACACAGAAAGGATTTTATTATGAGATTTGATAGTTATTATATGTCGTTTGCTCCAGAAACTTTAGTAGCTAAATATCGTATATTAAATGGATATACTCAGGCAGAATTAGCTTATATACTAGGAATAAGTACAAGACAATTACAAAGAATTGAAAAAGATTTTTCACGAACTAAGATTTCTACCTTAAGAAGTATAATACGAATATTAGATATTCCGGACAATGAAATAATAGAATTTATTAAAGGAGAAACAATATGACTAGAGATGAATTTATAAAAAAAATTAGAAAAAATGTTCCAGAAAATTCCGAAATAGTTGGTTGTGATATTTTTTACTCTTCTTTTTTAGGTTTGTGCTTTAATGATTATTCTTTTTTTGATCCTTATTATAAAAGTTCAATTAGAAAATTATTAACAATAAGATTCTGTTCAGAAGATACAGAAATTCAAGCTACAAATTTATTATCTGAAAACAATAATGACAACTTGCAAATTCCGGAGGGGTCTTAGTAACACCCTCCGAGTGTCCGGATTTCCGGAATAATTTATACAAATGAGGTATAAAAATGATAGATACAATAAAAATTTTCACAATGATTTCTAAAGATAATTATGAGATTATAAGAAACAACAGTATAGTAAAAACATCATATCAAACAAAAACTGGTGAAGTTTTTTATAATATAGTAAATGATAAATTAGAAGGTTCTTATTCTTCTTCCCTTTCTGTTAGAGTTGGAGAAGGTGGAAAATATAAGTTCATAAATCAATATTATTTAGAAATCGAAGGCAGTTTTCATAAAATAATTAGAGGATATAATACACATAATGGATTTTATAATATTATATCTATAACAAAAAATCTAATAAAAATGTTGGAACAACATTATTCTATAAAACTACCAGATTTTACTCATTGGTTTCTACAAAGAGTAGATATAACAAAAGTATTTGATTTAAAAAATAATGATAATGTTCGTGATTATATAAATAATTTGAGTTTTTGTAGATATCCTCGAAGAAAAATAAAACACTATAATGATGAAAGTATTTATATGTCAGGAACTACAACTACACTAAAGATATATAATAAAATGTTAGAATTTAGAAAACACGATATGAAAAAACTCAATTCAAGTGGCTTTCCTGTTTTAGAGTTTTTACCTGTAATACAAGGATTTATTCGTTTTGAGTGTGAGATAAAAAAGAAAAAATTAGAACAAATATATAAAAAGAAATACATAAGAATAAAAGAAATAAACTATAAAGATTTAGAAAAAATATGGAGTGAAGAATTTATGAAAATGATAAGATTATTTGAAAAAGATATGGAAATAGTTAGAAAAAAGCAAGATGTTGAAAGAAGATTAAAAACACTATATAAAGAAACAAAAGCAGTTAGATTATATAATTTCTATTTATCAATAATGGTAGATGGTTTAGAAAACGTAAAAAATAAAACTAATAAATCTAGTTACTACGATAATATAAAAGCTTTAAAAGATGCAAATATAGACTTCTCACAAAGTACAAATATTAACTTTGATGAACATTTTGTAGATTTTGACCCATTTTCTTATCCAGAGGTGATTTAATGAAGATATCAGAAGCAGTTAATATTTTTATTGAAAATCAGTATATATTAGGGAATACAGAAAAAACTATTCATCATAATAAAACACATTTATATTTTTTCATTAATTGGTGCAAAGATATTGATATAACAGAATTAACATTTGAAACATATAAAAATTATATAGTTTATTTAAGAAATAAAAAAACAAAGTATAATAAGTCTTTAGCAAGTCGTACTGTTTTTACATACGCAGAGATTCTTAAACAATTTATTCATTTTTGTGAAGAAAAAAATTTTATTAAAGAAAGTTTCTATGAACAAATAAAATTGCCAAGATATAAGAAAAAGGTAATACGCATTTTAAATGAAAATGAGATTAAATCAATTTTAAATTATTTTGACTGTAATTCTTTCTATGGTGTAAGAAATAACTTAATAATTAGCTTAATGCTTGATTGTGGGTTAAGACTTTCAGAAGTAATAAATTTAAAATTTACAGATTTTGAAATTGAAAGGAAATTAATTTTAGTAAATGGAAAAGGGCAAAAACAAAGATATGTTCCTTTTTCTGTAGCAACATATAATTATTTTCAACAATATTTAAATTTTTTTGAAAATAAATTTATTCCAACAAATAGTTTTTTTGTAGATATTGTAGGCTTTCCAATCACAATGGAAGCAATTCAGTCTTTTATCAGAAGAATGCGTAAAAATCTTAATATAAATGACTTACATCCACATTTATTGAGACATACTTTTGCAACATTATATATTTTAAATGGTGGTGATCCATTAAATTTACAAATAATATTAGGACATACAACATTAACAATGACTCAACATTATGTTCATTTAGCTGCTCAAATGAAAATTGCAGAACAAATGAGATATAGTCCACTTTCTAATATCTCATTTGTAAATACAAGTTCAAATCTATGTAGTCGGATTTGAAGATAAATATAAAACAAAAAAAGCTTGATATTTCAAGCTTTTTTTTGGTAGCGAGAGGGAGATTCGAACTCTCGACCTGCCGGGTATGAACCGGATGCTCTAGCCAACTGAGCTACCTCGCCATATAATATACTTTTCGTACATCAGTGATTTATATTATAAAGTTATTTTTTCCATTTGTCAAGATAAAATAACAAAAAATGTTGAAATTTTTTTAAAACTTATATATAATATAAAATCATAATAGTGGAGGATTTATTATGGAAAATATATTAATAAGAGAATTATTTAAAAATTCTGAAAAATATTATACAAAAGAAATTAAAGTTTCAGGCTGGATTAGAACAGTTAGAGATTCAAAAACATTTGGATTTATTGAATTAAATGATGGAAGTTTTTTCAAAAACTTACAAATAGTATTTGATAATACTTTAACAAATTTTAGTGAAATATGTAAATTAACAATTAGTTCATCAGTTGAAATAACAGGAATTTTTACAAAAACAGAAAATGCAAAACAACCATTTGAACTAAAAGCTACAAGTGTAAAAGTAGTAGACTTGTCTGATTCAGATTATCCACTTCAAAAGAAAAGACACACAGTAGAATATTTAAGAACAATTGCGCATTTAAGACCAAGAACAAATACATTTAATGCAGTATTTAGAGTTCGTTCAGTTGTATCTTATGCAATACATAAATTTTTCCAAGAAAAAGATTTCGTATATGTGCATACACCAATTATTACAGGAAGTGACTGCGAAGGTGCCGGAGAAATGTTTAATCTAAATACTTTTGATTTAAACAATGTACCAAAAACAGAAGATGGAAAAGTAGATTTTTCAAAAGATTTCTTTTCAAAACCAGCACATTTAACAGTAAGTGGACAATTAAATGTAGAAACTTATGCTTTTGCTTTTAGAAATGTTTATACATTTGGACCAACATTTAGAGCTGAAAATTCGAATACAGTAAAGCATGCAGCAGAATTTTGGATGATAGAACCAGAAATTTGCTTTGCAGATTTAAAAGATGATATGGATTTAGCAGAAGAAATGCTAAAATATGTTATAAAATATGTTTTAGAACATTGCCCAGAAGAAATGGAATTTTTCAATAACTTTATAGACAAAACTTTATTAGAAAGATTAAATAATGTTGTAAATTCAGATTTTGGAAGAATAACATATACAGATGCTGTTAAAGAATTAGAAAAACATAATGATGAATTTGAATATCCTGTATCATGGGGAGTTGATTTACAAACAGAACATGAAAGATATTTAAGTGAAAAAATATTTGGAAAACCAGTTTTTGTAACAGATTATCCAAGCGAAATAAAAGCATTTTATATGAAACAAAACCCAGATGGAAAAACAGTTGCAGCATCAGACTTATTAGCACCTGGAATAGGTGAAATTATAGGTGGAAGCCAAAGAGAAGATAACCTTGAAATACTACAAGCTAAAATGAAAAAATTAGGATTAGATGAAAAAGATTATTGGTGGTATTTAGATTTAAGAAAATATGGATCAACACCTCATGCTGGATTTGGACTTGGATTTGAAAGATTAATGATGTATGTAACAGGTATGGGAAATATTAGAGATGTAATACCATTTCCAAGAACACCAAAGAATTGTGAATTCTAAAAACATTAATTTATATAAAAGATAAAAGATAAAATCAGTTAGAATAAAAAACAAATCTAAGATTTTTTTATAAAAAATAGACAAAAAATAAATCGCTAAACTGCGATTTATTTTTTATCTTCTTTTGATTTTTTTGCAACTGGGATAACAACATTTTTTTTCTTTTCTGTTTTAGGTCTTAAATCAGTTCTACAATCTCCAACATCTGATATAATTAATTCAGAATCGTCTCCCATAACAACTTCGATTTCTTCTACTTCATTATTTTTATTTTCTTCGTTAATCATAATATTCACCTCATAAAAATATTCATCTATATTATACCACAAATGCTTATAAAATGTCAATTTTAGAGGTTTCTAGTTCTTGACACAAAGCGAAAGTCGTGTAATAATATATAGTATAAATTTAGGAGGAAATTATGGAGTTAAAAAAAGAACAAGCTATAATTGAAGCAATGCTTTTTTCTAGTGGTAGAGAAGTTACTACTAAAGAGATAATGAATATACTAGAAATTGGCTCTGAAGATATTGAAAAAATAATGCAAAATATGAAATTAAAATACGAATCAGAAGATAGTGGAATAGAACTAATAAAAGTTGAAGATAGTTATCAATTATGTACAAAAAAAGATTTATATGAATATATCTATCCACTATTTGATAACAGAACAAAACCAACAATATCAAATGCTGCGTTAGAAACATTATCTATAATTGCATATAATCCTAAAATTACAAGAGCACAAATCGAAGCAATTCGTGGAGTTGGCTCAGATGGAACAATATACAAATTATTAGAATTTGGTTTAATAGAAGAAGCAGGAAGATTAGATGCACCAGGTAGACCAACAATGTATAAAGTTACAAATCAATTTATGAAAATGTTTGGAATATCAAGCTTAGACGAATTACCAGAACTTCCAAGATATAAATTAGATGAAAATGAACAAATCGTAATTGAAGAAATATTAGAGGCTCCTATGCCCGAAAGGGAAGAAAATAGTGAAGAATTAGAAAAGTCAGAAAATGATTTACAAGAAAATGAATCTGAAGAAACAAAAGAAGATAAGGCAGAAAATTAATAAACAGATTTAAAAAACGAATTTAATGTATTGGATTTAAAAAATAAAAAACTATAAAAGAAGGGAGCGTATGATTTTATCATACAAATAAATAAATGGGAAAAGAAAATTTTGTTAAAGAAATTACTAATATAGAAGAAGATTTTGCACAATGGTATACAGATGTTGTAAAAAAGGCAGAACTTGCCGACTATACAGATACAAAAGGATGTATAGCAATTCGTCCTTATGGATATGCAATTTGGGAAAATATTCAAAAATATACAGATGAAAAATTTAAAGAAAATGGAGTAAAAAATGTATATTTTCCAGTATTAATACCAGAAAGTTTATTACAAAAAGAAAAAGATCATGTTGAAGGATTTGCACCAGAAGTAGCTTGGGTTACAGAAGCTGGTGGAGAAAAATTAGATGAAAAATATTGTATTAGACCTACATCAGAAACAATGTTTTCAACTTTATATTCAAAATGGCTAAGCTCTTGGAGAGATTTGCCAATGGTATACAATCAATGGTGCAATGTTTTAAGATGGGAAAAAGAGACAAGACCATTTTTACGTTCAAGAGAATTTTTATGGCAAGAAGGTCATACAATTCACGAAACACCAGAAGAAGCACAAAAATTAACATTAAAAATGTTAGATGTATATACAGAAGTTATTGAAGATTTATTAGCAATTCCTGTATTAAAGGGAAGAAAAACAACAAAAGAGCAATTTGCTGGTGCTGAAGCAACATATACAGTAGAATGTTTAATGCATGATGGTAGAGCATTACAATCTGGAACATCACATTATTTTGGACAAAACTTTACAAAACCATTTGATGTAAAATTCCAAAATAGAGATGGAAAAGAAGAATATGCATATCAAACATCATGGGGAATTAGTACAAGACTATTAGGTGCGATTATAATGGCACATGGAGATAATAGAGGATTAAAATTACCACCAAAAGTTGCTCCAATTCAATGTGTAATAGTTCCAGTTGCTATGCAAAAAGAAGGTGTAAAAGAAAAAGCACAAGAACTTTTTGATAGTTTAAAAAAGAAATTTAGAATGGAATTAGATTTAAGAGATAACTACACACCAGGATTCAAATTTAATGATTGGGAAATGAGAGGAGTACCAATTAGAATAGAAATAGGACCAAGAGATATAGAAAATGGAGTGGCAGTATTAGTTAGAAGAGATACATTAGAAAAAGAAACAGTAGAACTTACAAATTTAGAAAACAGAATATCAGAGCTTTTAGAAGAAATCCAAAAAAATATGTATGATATATGTTTAAAAAGAAGAGAAGAAAAAACAACAGTAGCATATACATTAGAAGAAATTGCAAATAACTTAAATGAAAATCAAGGATATGTAAAAACAATGTGGTGTGGAGATACTGCTTGTGAAGATAAAGTAAAAGAAGTTACAGGAGCACATTCAAGATGTATTCCTTTTGAACAAGAACATTTAGCAGATACTTGTCCAGTATGTGGTAAAAAGGCTACTACAATGATTGTATGGGGTAGACAATACTAATAAAATGTAGAGTAAAATTTGAGATTATTAAAAAAATTAAACACCGATTATACAACTGTTTGATTGCATTAAATAAAAAATTCCGGTTTATCCGGAATTTTTTTTGTTGATTTATTATATAAAATTTTAAACAACTAATTTTTTAATTTGTTTTACTTCATTATATAACTTTTCGATATGAGCTTTACGAACTATATAAGATTGCTTTAACTCTTCAAGAACTATTGGAACTCTGTCGACAGTTTCATCTCTCTTTAAAAACATTTCAACACCTTGTTTATAATATTCTTTTTTTGATTCGTTTGGTGCTACTATCATTTTTTGATAATATTTATTGGCTTCTTCAATTCTTTTTATTTCATCTTTTAAATAATCTAAATAATCAGCACGAGAAGCAATTTCGTATTCTGTATCATCAATACATACTTTAAATAAAGCTTTAACGATTTTTCTATCAATTTTTCCAAGTTTTGCATCTGTTGCAATAAATTTTAAACCGTCAGTAATGTTTTTTATAGGATTTGGTTTTGTATCGTCAATTAAAATATTTAAAGTTTCAATAATTCCAATATGAGTTTTGTATTGTCTTTTAGCACTAATAGCTTCATATTCATCAGCTACTCTAATAATTTGAGCTTCATAAGGAATTTGACTTGCTGTTACACCATTAGGGTAACCTGTTCCATTTAAAGCTTCATGGTGATACAAAGGACCTGCAGCGTATGGTCTAAGTTTTGGATCGTTCATACACATTTTGTATCCAATTGTAGTATGAGTTTTCATTACTTCATATTCTTCATCTGTTAAACGAGATGGCTTTTGCAAAATTGATGGTGGAATAAACATTTTTCCAATATCGTGCAAATAAGCACAGGTTGTGCAATAAATTGTAAAACCTTGACTTAATTTTAAATATTCACATAAACGGCAAGTAATACTTGCAACATTTTCAGAGTGTCTTCTAGTAAAAGCATCTAAGCTATCTAACATTTTTAATTGATAACGAATTCTATCATCTAAATTGTAAGATTTTAAAGAAGTTTTACTAAAAAAATCAAATTCTTCTTTCATAAATTTCTCCTTAGTTTGTCTGTATATTTTAATTTTATATCTTAACTGAAAATTGGTCAATAATAAATGCAAAATTTCCAAAAAAACTAAGTGTAGTATTTGAAAATAATATATATCAATTTTATAAAAAAGTTTTAAGAGTAATAAAAAAATCCTCGAATTTTATTGAATAATTTACAAAAATGAGATATGATACGAATAAGATTTTGGAGGAAGAAAGATGTATTTAAAACGATTAGAAATGTATGGCTTTAAATCTTTTGCAGATAAAACTGTTTTGGAATTTATGCCAGGAATAACAACAGTTATAGGACCAAATGGTTCTGGTAAAAGTAATATCTCAGATTGTATTCGTTGGATTTTAGGTGAACAAAGTATGAAATCTCTAAGAGGTGCGAAATCTGAAGATATAATTTTTGCTGGTACACAAAATAGAAAATCATTAGGATTTGCAGAAGGTTCTATTGTAATAGATAATTCAGATGGGAAATTGCCAATCGAATATAATGAAGTAATAGTTACTAGAAAAATATATAGAAGTGGTGAATCTGGTTATTTTATAAATAAAACACCATGTAGATTAAAAGATATTTTAGAATTATTTATGGATACTGGAATTGGAAAAGATGGATATTCAATTATTGGGCAAGGAAAAATAGACGAAATTTTAAGTAATAAATCAGAAGACAGAAGAAAAATTTTTGAAGAAGCAGCTGGAATAGTAAAATATAGATCTAGAAAAGAAGAATCAGAAAAGAAATTAGAACAAACAAAAGTAAATTTACTAAGAATTAATGATATTGTATCTGAAATAGAATCTAATATCGGACCTTTAAAAAATCAATCAGAAAAAGCTAGAAAGTTTTTAGACTTAAGAGAAGAACTAAAAGGAATAGAAGTAGGATTATTTTTATACAATATAGAAGATTATAAAAATAAAATAAAAGAATTAAAAGAAAATATAGATATATTTGAAACTCAAAAAATAAAAGAAGAAGAAAAAAATAATAATTTACAATTTGAAAAAGAAGAACTAAAAAAGAAAATTGATGAATTACTTGAACAAATAGAAAAAACACAAAATCTAGGATTTGAAAGTGAAAAAAGAAAAGAGCAATTTAATAGTGAAATTGGAATTGCAAACGAAAGAATTGCAAATAATCAAGAAAATGATGTTAGATATGAAAAAGAAATCGAAGAATTAGAAATTAAAAACAAAGAATTAGAAGAAGAAAAACAAAACAAAATTAACAAAAAAACAAATTTACTAAATAATAAAGAAAAGTTTGATAAAGAATTAAAAGAAAAAGAAGCAGAGTTAGAAAAATACTCAAAAACATTGTCAGAAAAAGAATTAGAAATAGAAAGTAAAAAACATATTGTAGAAAGTAATGTTGACAAAAAATATGATTTAGTAGGAATTATAAATACAGAAAAAGCTAATTATGAAAACCTAGAAAAAAGAGAAAAAACATTAAAATCTGAAAAGCAAGATACTATATCAGAACTTGACAAAGTTAGAACAGAAAAAGATGATATATCAAAAGGATTTTATGAAATTCAAAAAAGTAGAAATGAAATTCTTGGAAAAATTGCAGAAATAAATGATAAAAAAGAAGAGTCTTCAATAAAAATAAAAGAATTTGAATTTGATATAAATAATTTACAATCAGAATACAGAATGAAAGAATCAAGATATAAATTTCTTGTAGAAACAGAAAAAGAAAAAGAAGGATATGCAAGAAGTGTAAAATCTTTATTAGAAGGAATTGAAAAAAGTCCTGCTTTGAAAAAGGGTGTAAATGGAGTTTTAGCAAATTTAATTTCTGTAAACGAAAAATATGAAACTGCAATTGAAATGGCGCTAGGAGCATCAATACAAAATGTAGTTACAGATACAGAAGAAGAAGCTAAAAAATTAGTAAACTATTTAAGAGAAAACAAATTAGGAAGAGCATCTTTTTTACCGATTACATCTGTTAAAGGAAATAAATTAGCAAAATTAGATAAATCTGGAATAAATGGAGTTATTGGTATTGCTTCTGATTTAGTTGAAATGAATAGCAAATATGATGGAATATTACAAAATTTATTAGGAAGAACTGTAATTGTAGAAAATATAGATAGTGCAGTTGCATTAGCTAAAAAGAATAATTACTCATTTAAAATAGTAACATTAGAAGGAGATGTTATAAATCCATCTGGTGCAATATCTGGTGGTTCAGTACAAAAGAAAACAGTTAGTTTGCTAGGTAGAGGAAAAGAAATAAAATCTCTAGAAAAAGAACTAAAAAATATTCAAGCTAAAATAGAAAAATTACAAAAAGAAGAATCAGACTATAAAGAAAGCATTAGTGAAATTTTAAAAACTTTTGATGAAGAACAAAAGAAATTACAAGAAATAGAAATAACTTATGCTACAGAAAATCAAAAACATGAAAATATTAAATTAGAAATATTAAAACAAGAAGCAAAACTTGACAAAATTAAAAGAGATTTAGAAGAACTAGAAAATGAAAAAACAGAATGTTTAGAAAAACAAAAACTTTCTGAAGAACAAATGAATTCAATAGAAGAAGAAAATAATTCTTTAAATTTGATAATAGAAGAATTTACAAATACAAATAAAGATAATCAAAAATATATAGATGACTTGAATTTTGATATTACAAATTTAAAAATTTCAGTATCATCATTTGATGAAAGTGAAACATCTATTGATGAAATGGTTGAAAGAATAAATACAGATATTCAAAATAATATTAATAGTATAAATAATAAAAAGAATTTGAGAGCACAAATAGTAGAAACAAATAATGAATTACAAGAAAAAATACTAGATATTAAAAAACAAATATCAGAATTAGAAAAAGATGTTTCAGATAGTTCTGAAAAAGTAGAAAATCTAAAGAAAGATAGAACTTTCAAAAATGAAAAAATGATAAAAATTGAAAGTGAAATAGAAGAACAATCATCAAAAATTGAAGATATAAAAAATCAACTTTCAAAATTAGATGTTAAAAATTCAAAAATAGAACTAGAACTAAATCAAGTAGTAAATAAAATGTGGGAAGAATATGAACTTACTCCTAACAATACAGGAGAAATTAAAAAAGTAGAAAATCCTACAGAAGTACAAAGAAAAGTAAATGAACTAAGAGCACAAATAAAAGATTTAGGAAGCGTAAATATTGATTCTATAAATGAATATAAAGAAATAAAAGAAAGATATGACTTCATGAGTGAACAAAGACTTGATTTAGAAGAAGCAAGTAACAAATTAAAAAAAGTAATAAATGAAATGACAAATACAATGAAAGAGCAATTTTCTGTACAATTCAAAGTAATTAATAAAAATTTTGGAGAAGTATTTAAAGAATTGTTTGGTGGAGGAAAAGCAGAATTAATTTTAGGTGATGAAAATAATATTCTAGAATGTGGAATTGAAATAGCAGTACAACCACCAGGCAAAAAACTTCAAAATATGATGTTATTATCAGGTGGAGAAAAAGCTTTTACAGCAATTGCTTTGTTATTTGCAATTTTAAAAATAAATCCAGCACCATTCTGCGTATTAGATGAAATTGAAGCAGCTTTAGATGATGTTAATGTATATAGATTTGCTGAATATTTAAAGAAATTTGTTTCAACAACACAATTTTTAGTAATAACACATAGAAAAGGAACAATGGAAGCAGCAGATACTGTATATGGTATAACAATGGAAGAAAAAGGTATTAGTAAATTATTATCAATGAAATTAGAAGATTCTAAAAAGAGCAGTAATTAAATTTTTGCACAATATTAATATAAATGGGGGATTTTGCTATGAAAAAAATAACTAAAAAGTGGTATTTAATTATACTGGCAATTTTTATATGGTTAATATTGACAACAAAAAGTTTTGCAGGTGATCAAGATTTAAATGAATTGAATTTTACGGTAGATTTACAAAGCAATGGAGACATGAAAGTGACAGAAATTTGGGACGTTGATATATACGATACCAATACACTGTTTAAAAACTTTAAATATGATAGCAACAAATTTGAAAATGTTTCAGTAACAGATGTTTCGACAGGGGTTGAATTTAGCCAAATTAATGAATTAATGTATCATGTTACAAAAAATTGTTTTTATGCAATGAGAAATGATGATGGATTGTTTGAAATAGCTTGGGGAGTTGATGTAAATAATTCTCAACGCAAAAAATACCAAATAGAATATACAGTAAAAGATATAATTAATATGTATAATGATTGCTCTGAACTATATTGGCAATTTATAGGAAAAAATTTTTCAATACCTGCAAGAAAAGTAACAGGATATATAAATTTACCAATGGAAACAGAAACATTAGAAGACTTAAAAGTATGGGCACATGGACCACTTACAGGAAATATAAATAAAATATCTAAAAATCAAGTATTTTTTGAAGTAGATAATTTGTCAACAAGTGATTTTTTAGAAGTTAGAATAGCAACACCAAATTATGTATTTTCAGAATCTACAAATAATAAAAATACAAATAATTTAGAACAAATTTTACAAGAAGAAACAGCATGGGCAGAAGAGGCAAATAGACAGAGGGAAGCTGCTCAAAAAGCAGAAGAGCGAGCAAGTGTATTATCAACATTAGCAGTAATAGTTGCAGATGTAATATATGTATTAATATGTATTAAAGTAACTAAAGATGTTATGCAAGATAAAAAAATAAAACCAAGTCAAAAAATAAAATATTTTAGAGATATACCAGATGAAAATGCAAGTCCAGCAGAAGCTGCATTTCTATACTATTTTAAGGCTACAAAACCAAATGCTAAAATTATTTCTGCAATAATGATGGACTTAGCTTTAAAAGGAGCAATAAAATTTGAATTAGATCCTCAAAATAAAAAGAAAGTAAAAGTAATAATAAATAATTACAACGAAAATTTACCAAAAGATGAAGAAGAAGTTTTTAAATATTTAAAGAAAGTTGCTTCAGTCTATGGTGATTTTGAAATGAAGGAATTTGAAAAATATTCTTCTAGTCATCCAACTACAATTGAAATGTTATTGGAAAATATAGAAAAAAGTGGTAAAAAAAGTAATGTAGAAGCAAAGAATTATGATGCAAAAAATGCAGAATTAGGAAGTGTATGTATAGCAAAAAGTTTAGCTGCAATTACAGTTTCTTTTATACTAGGAATTATGACACTTGGATATGCTCAAAAAGGATTGGTAATTTTATTTTTCTTAACATGTTATTATAGTGTAATGTGTTGGATTTGTTCTTCAAAATGTAATGGCTTAACACAAAAGGGTGTAGACAGAAGAGAAGAATGGAAAGGATTAAAAAGATATATGGAAGACTTTTCTATGTTAGATGAAAGAGAAGTTCCAGAATTAGTCCTTTGGGAAAAATACCTTGTATATGCAACTGCTTTTGGAATTGCTGAAAAGGTATTAAAACAATTAAAAGTAAGATATCCAGAATTGGCAGATGACAATTATTTGAATGACAGAATGAATGTAATGTATGTAATGTCACATACTGATATTTCGAAATCTATTAGTGCACCAATATCTAGAAGTGTATTAGCAGGCACAAGTTATTCATCAGGCTCTGGTGGAGGAGGAGGCTTCTCTAGCGGAGGTGGTGGAGGAGCTGGTGGAGGCGGCGGAGGTGGCCGTTAAAATCACTAGTAGAAAATAAATGTAAATTTTATAAATTAGAAACATATAATAGAATATAAAAGAAAAAATGGGTTTAAACTAAAGAGTAAAAATTCGGTTTAAATCCACTTTTTTTGACAAAATTGTCAAGCTTTAAAAATCAAACATATAGAAAAGTAGAGAAAAAACGAGCATTTTAAACTTACAAAAAGAAATGCTAAAAAATGGCAAAGCTCAAAACGAATAAATTGGAATAAAATACTTATACTATAAAATAACAGGAAAAATGAATTTGCATAAAATATAAAATAAGTGTATAATAGTACTTACGTGACACAGAAAAATAGAGAAAAAGGAGAGTGAATATTTATTTTAGGAAGATGGGTTAAATATTACACAAAAGAAATCTTTAAAACCCTAAGAATAGTTCTAGTAGGAACTACAATAATCTTAACAGCAGTATTCATTAAATACAAACCTGCATATAAAGTCACATTAGCAGGTGAAACACTAGGATACATTCTAGACAGAGAAAAATTAGAAAAGAAAATTAGTAATTATATAAATAACACAACAGGTAATATTGCATTTATAGATGCAAAAGAATTACCAACTTATGAATTAAAGCTAGTAAATAGAGGGGAAGAAACTAAAGAAAAAGAAGTTCTATTAGCAGTTGAAGACAAATCTGTTATAACATACAAAACATTTGCAATAACTGTAGATGGAGATAAAAAAACAGAAGTTAGTTCAGAGGAAGAAGCTAATTCAGTTGTAAAACAAATCAAAGATACTACAAAAGAAGGTGTAAATATGGACCTTGGAATTAATGCAGTATATACAACAGAATTAAAATTAGCAAATTCAAATGAAGCTTTAGCAACTTTAAATGTAATAAAAGACGAAAAAACTCATGCTTATGAAGAAGAACAAAGAAAGAAAGCTGAAGAAGAAGCTGCTAGAAAAGCAGCAGAGGAAGCAGCGAAAGCTGCAAAGGCAAAACAATTTGCATTGCAAAGTACAACTACAATGGCTGCATCAGGAGCTTTAAACGGAATGAATTTATCACAACCAGTTAGTGGAATGATTAGTTCCAGATTTGGAAGTGTAAGTAGTATAAGAAGTAGTGCTCATACAGGTTTAGATATAGCTACATCAATGGGAACAGGAATTAGACCAATAGCACAAGGAACAGTTATATTTTCAGGATGGAAAGGTTCTTATGGAAATTTACTTATAATAGACCATGGAAATGGTGTTCAATCTTATTACGGACATTGTCAAGCATTGTATGTATCTGTTGGTGAGTCAGTAGATTCTTCAACAACAATAGGAGCAGTTGGTTCAACAGGTAACTCAACAGGACCACACTTACACTTAGAAATAAGAATAAACAATACACCGGTAAATCCACAAAATTACTTATATAAATAAAATATAAGATATTAAATATTAAAACAGTTAACAAATTATTTTAATTTTGTTAACTGTTTTTCTATATATAACAGAAAAATTTAATTGAAATAAATGTATCTTTGAATTATAATGAAATTCAAGAAAAATATGAAAAGAGAAATAAAATAGGAGTCTAATAATTGAAAGATAAAAAGAAATGCATTTTGTTTTGTATTTTAATATTTGTACCAATATGTTTGTATTCATTTTTCTTGAAAGTTGATGTTGGTGATGAAATAATAAATATGCAAAGCACCGTAAAAATGCTAAATGGAAATTTAATATACAAAGACTTTAATGTAATAATAACGTCATTATTTTTTTATATAGGAAAGATAATATTAACATTGTTTGGAAAAAATATATTTGTATTTAGAATATATAATGTATTAATATATGAATTTTTATTTATAGCATTGTATAAATTATTGAAAAAATTAAATGTAAAAGAAGAAATAGTACAATTAGGAATTTTATTTATATTAGTATTATCTACGATATTTATACAAGTAGGTGCAAATTATAACATATTAGTAATAGCATTTTATATTTTAGGGATAAGTTTATACAAAAAAGATGATAATGTAAAAAATATTTTATTGCAAGGAATATTAATGTTTTTGGTATTTGGGACAAAGCAAAATGTAGGAGTATATTATGTTTTGGCAATATGCTTATCAAATGTGATACTTGACAAAAAAGAACAAATAATAAAAAATATTTTACTAACATTAAAAGAAATTGCTGTTTTTGGAATTTGTGTATTAATATCATGTGTCACAATGTATTTGCAAGGAAATTTATTTGAATTTGTAGACTATGCATTTTTAGGAATGAAGGATTTCACAAATAATAATTTAATAATAGGAAGCGAAATATCAAGTATTATTTTTATATTTTTAATTGCTAGTTTATTAATAGATGTATTGTATATATATTATATGAAAAAAGGTAAAATAGTAACATTACAAGAAAAAAGTATATTAATATTTTCAATATTTTTGAATTTGACGACATTTCCAATTGTAAATATGTATCATCTAAGTTTTGCTATAATATTAAATTTTGTTATGCTTTTGGTAATTATAAACAAAACAGATATTAAGAGTACTAAAATAATTTTACCAATAACTTTAATAATATATGTAGCGATTAATGTAAACGCATGTTGTTATTTATTAAAAAATAAAAATTTGGAATTGGTTTTAAACAAAGATTCTAAATTTTTTGGAGGATTTGTAAATACAGAATTACTTAAAGAAATAAATGAAGTAGATACATATATTCAAGAAGAGGAAGAAAAAGGAAATAAAGTAATTATTTTTTCTGAAAAATCACCATTATATATGATAGAATTAAATAAGAATAATGGAATATTAGATTTGCCATTTAATGGAAATTTAGGAAGAAAAGGCGTAAGTGGACTAATTGAAAAAATACAAAATATGAATAATGTCAAAGTGTTATTAAATGAAGAACCGTTTTGGCAAATTCCATTGAAAGCAAGAGAATATGTTTTACTAAATATGAAAAAAATCGGAGAAATAGGAGAATTTAGTATTTATGAATAATTTGGATCCGAATGCATTATATATATTAAATCAAATGGTAATAAGTTTAATGCTAGATGAAACAACAAGAAATCAAAATGATTTAAGACCAAAATGGTTGCAATTTTATATATACAATATAAATCAAAGTTTACAAAAAGCTTTAATTGAAAACAAAAAAAGTGAAAATTTAAAAAAAGATTTTGAAGAAACAAAAAAGTTAGTAGCTGAAATAAGTGAAAACTTAAGAATAAATAAAAAAGAAAAACAACAAGAAGTATTAAATAAATTAGAAAATAAAAAAATACAGTCAGAAGAAAATCTTATTTTAATAGATGAAATAAGTCAAAATATAAAAAAGCAATATCCATATTTTAGCTTTTTAATATTAGACATGAATGAAGATGATTTAATAGAGTTATATAAACATAGAAAGAATTTAGAAACATATTTGAAAAAGAGAATACCGAAAAGATTAAAAGAGGAACTTGAATTAATAAAAAAATCAAGTGAAGAAAATTTTGATGAACTTTTGAAAACAACAATGGACTCAATAAATGAAATTAGTTTTAAAACAGGATATAACATAGAAACAATAATTAAATTATTAAAAATAGGTGAAGAAGAATCTGAAATAGAGGAAAACGCTGGTATTTTATTAGAATATTCTGAAAGATATCAAAACATAATAAATGCAAAAAAATCAAAAGAAGAACATGAAGAGGAAAATAAAAATAGTAGTTTTCTAAATAGAGGAAAAAATAGTGATGAATTAAAGCAAAGAAAAAATGAAAAAAATAGCAATAAATCAAAAGAAATACAAAAAGAAGAAACTGTTAAGCAAAATATTGAAAATAATATAAAAGAGAAACAAGAAACAGTAAGTAAAACAAAGGAAATTATAAAATCTGACCAAAGCAGTAGTGCAGAATTTGCAGAATATTTAGAAAATATATCAAAAACATATTTGGCTAAAGAAAATGCATTTCCAATATTTTTACATATATATAGTAAAGAAAACGGTGGATTTTTTGATTTCTTTTCAAAAGAAAAAATGAAAAAATTTTATGAATTATTTAATCTTTATGAAAAGCAAAATAATAGAAGAGGAAAAATATTTATATTTACAAATAAAAATCAGAAAGAATTAAATAAAATGATAAAAGAATTTCAAAAATTTGAACAAGAAAATGGACAGAAAATGCTAGAAGGTGGAATAAGCAAATATGGTACATATTTTTGTGATATGGAAGGAAAGCAAATTCCATTAGTTAAAATAAATAATGAAAATTATGAAATAGGAAAAAAAGAAATAGATTCAGTAATGTATGAAGGATTTAGCAATGAATATTTAGATAAAAATGAAAAGGATTTTTGGAGTTTTAAGTTTCCTAAAAATTTTGGAAAAGGAACTACATTAAGAATGTACGATTTAATAAAAAGAAAACTTTTTCAACAAAAAAATGAAGTTGAAGTATTAGGATATACCAATAAAAATTTTGGAGTTGATGTAATTTTGAATTCTCAAGCAAAAGCAAAAGACAGAATAAATACATACTGTAAAACTAAATTTCATATTGAACCTAATCTTGGAATAAGCATTTCGCCAAATAAATTTGATAAAATGTTACAAAAAATTGAAAATAAGCTAGAAGAAAGAGATAGATAAAAAATAATTTTTAAAAATGTTGAATTAAAAATAAATTATATGTATACTATAAATTAAAGAAATAAAATGTTTTTTAGAGATATTTTTTCTAAATGGCAATTAATGTATACTATAAGCTAATTAAATAAAAATACGAGGAGGAAAGCAATGGCAGAAGTACAAGAGAATGAAAGAAAAGAAATCGAAGACATGATTAATGGTTTAGTTGAAAGAGCTAAAAAAGCTTCTGAAGAATATAAAAAATTAGACCAAGAACAAGTCGATAGAATCGTTAAAAAAATGTCAATGGCTGCATTAGACCATCATATGGAACTTGCAAAACTTGCAGTTGAAGAAACAGGAAGAGGTATTTACGAAGATAAAATAACAAAGAATATGTTTGCTTCAGAATATGTTTATCATAGTATAAAACATGATAAAACAGTTGGAGTAGTTTCAAAAAATGAAGAAGAAGGATATTCTTTAATAGCAGAACCAGTTGGTGTAATAGCAGGAGTAACACCAGTTACAAATCCTACATCAACAGTTATGTTTAAATCTATAATTTCAGCAAAAACTAGAAATGTAATTATATTTGGATTCCATCCATCAGCACAAAAATCTAGTACAAGAACAGCTGAAATATTGAGAGAAGCTGCTATTTCTGAAGGAGCACCAGAAGATTGCATATTATGGATAGAAAAACCTTCAGTTACAGCAACAAGTTTATTAATGGATCATCCAGGAGTAGATTTAATATTAGCTACTGGTGGTTCAGGAATGGTAAAAGCAGCATATTCATCAGGAAAACCAGCATTAGGTGTTGGACCTGGAAATGTTCCATGTTATATAGATAAAACAGCTAAATTAGATACATCTGTAACAGATTTAGTAATGTCAAAATCATTTGATAATGGAATGATTTGTGCTTCTGAACAAGCTGTAATCGTAGATAGAGAAATAGCACCAGAATTTGAAAGATTAATGAAAGAAGCAAAATGCTATTTTGTAAATGATGAAGAAAGAGCAAAATTGCAAGCTAGAATGTTTGATCCAGAAAAATCAAATAAGTTAAGAGGAGAAATTGCTGGTCAAAGTCCAAAAACTATTGCAGAATGGTCTGGATTCGAAGTACCAGAAGATACAAAAGTATTAGTAGTATGGGAAAATGGAGTAGGAGATGATCATCCTTTCTCTAAAGAAAAATTAAGTCCAGTATTAGCATATTATGTAGTAGATGGAAAAGATGAAGGAATAGCTTTAGCTGATAAATTAATTAGATATGCAGGAATGGGACACTCAGCAGTTATTCATTCAGAAGATAAACAAACAATATTAGAATTTTCTAAAACAGTAAAAACAGGAAGAATTATTGTAAATTCACCTTCAACACATGGCGCAATAGGAGATATATACAATACAAATATGCCATCACTTACTCTTGGATGTGGTACATTTGGTGGAAATTCAACAACAGCTAATGTATCATCAGTAAATTTAATAAATTTAAAAAGAGTTGCTAAAAGGAGGGTTAATATGCAATGGTTTAAAGTTCCAGAAAAAATATATTTTGAAGCAGGTTCAATCAGTTACTTAGAAAAAATGCCAGATATATCAAGGGTATTTATAGTAACAGATCAATCAATGGTAAAATTTGGATATGTAGATAAAATTTTATATCATTTAAGAAAAAGAAAAGAATATGCACATTCAGAAATATTCTCAGAAGTAGAACCAGATCCATCATTTGACACAATTAATAAAGGTGTTGAAGCAATGAAAAACTTTGAACCAGATGCAATTGTAGCACTTGGTGGAGGTAGTGCAATAGATGCTGCAAAAGGAATGTGGCTATTCTATGAACACCCAGAAGCAGATCCAGAAGGATTAAAACTTAAATTTATGGATATAAGAAAAAGAACTTATAAATTCCCTAAATTAGGTGAAAAATGTAAAATGATTGCAATTCCTACAACATCAGGAACAGGATCAGAAGTAACATCATTTGCAGTTATTACAGATAAGAAAAGAAATATGAAATATCCTTTAGCAGATTATGAATTAACACCAGATGTTGCAATAGTAGATCCAGATTTAGTAATGACATTACCACCAAAATTAGTAGCAGATACAGGTATGGATGTTTTAACACACGCATTAGAAGCTTATATATCTGTTATGGCATCTGATTATACAGATGGATTAGCAGAAAAAGCTATGGAAATTGTATTTGATTATTTAGAAGAATCATATAAAGGTGAAAATGCAAAAATTGCTAGAGAAAAAATGCACAATGCAAGCTGTATAGCTGGTATGGCATTTACAAATGCATTCTTAGGAGTAAACCACTCAATAGCACATAAATTAGGAGCAGAATTCCATATACCACATGGTAGAGCAAATTCAATAATGCTACCTTATGTTATGAAATATAATGGATCAATTCCTACAAAATTTGTATCTTGGCCAAAATATGACCACTATATAGCAAATGAAAAATTAGCACATGTTGCTAAAAGATTAGGATTAGAAGCTTCAACAGTTGAAGAAGGTGTAAAATCTTTAGTAATGGCTATTAAAGATTTAAGTATTAGAGTTGGAGAACCACAATCAATTAAAGAATGTGGAATAGATGAAGCTGAATTCTTAGCAAAAGTTGATAGCTTAGCAGATAAAGCTTTCTCTGATCAATGTACAACTGTAAATCCAAGAGTTCCATTAGTATCTGAAATAAAACAATTATTATTAGATGCATACTATGGAAATCCAATTTACTAGAATTGAAAATTAAAGTTTAAAATAAAAATCGCTTACATGATTTAGTGTAGGCGATTTTTTTGCATAAAAAAACCAAAACACACATATTAAGATTAAATATGTGTGCTTTGGTTATCTAAAACTTAATTATACTTATATTGCAAGGTTGTTTTTATCTTTTTGAGCTAATCTTTTTAATTCTTCTTTGTCTTTTTCCTCTAGATTTTCTAGACTAAATATTAACAAAGATAAAGCAGTTTTATTAAAAGATAAATTTTTCATATTTGCTAGATGTTGAATCTCATTAATAACATCTTCTGACAACCTTAAAGTTTTAGATATACCGCTATGATTTTTTGGAATATCAGGAAGCGATTGAATTGATTTAAAAAATTTAAACAAATTAAGTAATAAATCAAATTTTGAATCATTAAGATTTAATAGTAGCAAAGATTTGGGAGGAGATTTTTATTTAAGAGGATTCGAAAGTTTACAAGGAACATTCTACCCAAAAACGATAGTTTTATCAAATGTGTCTGAAATGAATAGGAATTTTTTTAACCATTTTCCATATGTGGAAAAATTAGTAATGAACAATTCTACTAACGTAACTTTTATAGAAGGAATTGATAATTGTACTAATTTGAAACATTTAGAGGATTATAATTGCTCAATCGGTTCAATTCAGTCAATTGCTGGTTTGAATAACTTAAATTATTTGAACATTAGCAATAATAAAATATCTGATATATTAGCAATATCGAATTTGAAAAAATTGGCGTATTTATCCTTAACTAGCAATAGTATAAATGATTTAAATCCGTTAGAAAATTCAATTGAGAATGGAAAGATAAGTTTGCAAAAGTTATACTTAAATAATATTATTATTCAAATAACAACAGTTTCAGGTAATAACAATATTCAAATTCTTAAAAATTTATATAAAGCTGAATTAAGAACTTTAGACATTTCAAAAAATAATTTTACAGCAGGTTCAACAGATGAATTAAAGAACTTGAAATGGACAAGTTATAAAGAATAGAAAGAATTACTACTATTTAGGTATTTTATTTAAGAAAGTTAAAATATTTTAAATAAGAGTAATAAGAAAGAATGTTGAATAATAAAAAAGTCTTTAATTACTATAATTAAAGACGGTTTCTATTTGCTAAAATTCTATCATTTACCGAATTTGAAGTCAATAAATAGTAGTGATTTTTTTTGGAAAATGAATAATATAAAAGAGTAAAAAAGACATGAAAGTATATAAAAATATACTATTTCATGTCTTTTATTGTTTTCTTTAATTATAGTAATTAAAGAAAATCCATAAAAATAGAATAATAGAA
>ULTP01078092.1_pt1 | contig 27361 bp, 33 predicted proteins | sample 1957721 | NCBI WGS metagenome assembly ULTP01 (sample SAMEA4835737, study PRJEB28245) | human gut metagenome | biome: gut microbiome; material: fecal sample | place: Denmark | collected 2008 | reverse complement strand
TGAATTAATTTTTTAAATTCGAAGTATTTTTTTGTTCCAAAAAGTGTAAGCTATATAAAAGAGAATAAAAAATGTTGAGTATAAAGAGAAAGGAGAACATAGTTTATTTAGCAATTAAATAAATTATAAAATAAAGATGAAGCAAAAATACGAATATTCTAAAATAGGAAAAAATTGTTTGATTTTAATTTTGGGTATATTACTATTTTATTTTGGAATTAAACTAAGTATGTTTTATATGCCATTTTTAATTGGATATATAATTTCTATTTTAATAGAACCAATGATACGATTTTTGAAAAATAAAACTAATATATCAAGAAAAACTAGCAGTATAATTGTATTAATAGTAGTTTTTGCTCTATTGACAGCAATAATGTCTTGGGGAGTTATTACATTAATAAATGAAATGAGTAATTTTTTAGGTGGAATCAATATTTATTTTGAAAAAATAATTAATTTAACTAAATATATATGGAAGTGGCTTGGACAATTTAATTTACCAGAAGATATAAATTATCTATTACAAAATAGTGTTACAGAAATCTTTAGTGAACTTTCTAATTTGTTAAAAAATTATATGAGTAAAATATTACAATCAGTTAGTTCGATTCCTAAAGTATTTATTTATACAATAATTACAATACTTGCGACATATTTTATAAGTTCAGATAAATTTTATATATTAGATAGAATGGAACACCATATTCCAAAAAAATGGGTGGGAAAATTCAGAACACATTTATCTGAAATTATTAGTACATTAGGAAATTATTTAAAAGCAGAAATCATTTTAATATTAATTACTTTTATAGTAGTTACAATAGGGTTAAATTTATTTTATGTAATAGGTATGAAAATAGAATATCCGTTTCTAATGGCTTTGTTTATAGGATTTATTGATGCTTTACCTATTTTAGGAGCTGGAACTGTTTTTATACCATGGATAATTATTGAATACTTAAATGCTAATAATAGTTTAGCTTCTTGTCTTTTAGGATTGTATATATTAATAATTGTATTAAGACAAATCTTAGAACCTAAACTAGTTAGTAATAAAATTGGAATTCATCCAATTTTTACGCTAATAGCAATGTATACTGGCTTTAAATTAATAGGAATTCTAGGTATGCTTATTGGACCAGTTGTTCTTGTAATATTGAAAAATATTTTTGCAAATAGTATTGATACAGGTCTTGTTAAGTGGATTATAGAATAAATATTAGTATTGAATATAGTTAATAAATCACAGCTGTTGGAACATAAGCATCTTTTGGTTGTTCAACAAATTTGTTTTCAGGAGCTGTAGTTTTTTCTATACTGCTAATATTTAAAATAGGAATTTCACCCAAATATTCACCTTTCTCTATTGTACCAGTAATTTTTACCCAATCACCAGTATTAAAATCTTTTGCATTAGAAACACTACATAAAAATCCAACAACAACGGATTGCAAATGGTTTGAATCGATATACATATCTCTTGCTAAAATAAATTGATCATCTTTTATGTCTGGTACACGATAAACATATCCAGTAAATGAAATTTGTTGACCAATGTATGTGCTTAAATCATCATGTACCATTTTTAAAACATCTGTATAATTTTTTTCTGTAAGAGTTGCTACTTCTTCACTAGGAATGCAATTACTATCTACAATAGTTTTTTCTTTAGTAATATTTCCAAGCATTTTCCATAAAGAAATGCCAACAATAATAATACAAATAATTGCAAGGATACATATAATTACCTTTGCAATTGAAGATTTTTTTAATTTGAAATTAAAAATAAACATATAAATCTTGTTCCTTTCTAATATAGTTTAAAGTAAAAATATTGATATAATATCAAATAGATTACAGTAAATATTTTGTTATTAAAAGATATGACAAATTTGCTAAAATATGTTAAGAAAAAAATTTACTTTTTGACATTTTCTTTTTTGAAAACTTGCAATTTGCTTTTTTTAGTGATATAGTTTATAAGACAAATTTTACAAAAGATTTGCATATAAAATTAGGAGGCTTTTAAATGGGATTATTTAAAAAGATTTTTGGTACATATAGTGAAAAAGAAGTAAAAAGAGTAATGCCAATAGTAGAAAAGATTAATAGTTTAGAACCAGAAATGGAAAAACTAACAGATAGGGAATTGGCTAATAAAACAAATTATTTTAAAGAGCAATTAGCAAACGGAAAAACATTAGATGATATTTTACCAGAAGCTTTTGCAGTAGTTAGAGAAGCATCAAAAAGAGTATTAGGAATGAGACATTTTGATGTGCAATTAATAGGTGGAATTATACTTCATCAAGGTAGAATTTCAGAAATGAAAACTGGTGAAGGAAAAACTTTAGTTGCTACATTACCAGTATATTTAAATGCTTTAACTGGTAAAGGTGTACATGTTGTTACAGTTAACGAATACTTAGCAAAAAGAGATAGTGAATGGATGGGAAAAGTATATCGTTTCTTAGGATTAAAAGTTGGATTAGTACTTAGCAGAATGGATCCATCAGCTAAAAGAATAGCTTATAATGCAGATGTAACTTATGGTACAAATAGTGAATATGGATTCGATTATTTAAGAGACAATATGGTTATCCGTAAAGAAGATATGGTACAAAGAGGTTTGAATTATGCAATTGTCGATGAGATCGATAGTATTTTAATAGATGAAGCAAGAACACCTCTTATTATTTCTGGTAGAGCAAATAAGTCTTCAGATTTATATAAAAAAGCAGATTCTTTTGTTAGAAAATTAAAACCAAAAGTTATTATAGAAGAGGATACTAAAGATTTTGACCAAGCAGAAGATAATGAAAAATATGATTATATAGTAGACTTAAAGGCAAAATCAGCAACTTTAACTCAAAAAGGTACAGAAAAAGCAGAAAGCTTTTTTGGAGTAGAAAACTTAAATGATTTAGAAAACTCAGATTTAGTTCACAATATTAATCAAGCATTACATGCACATGGAGTAAAGAAAAAAGATATCGATTATATAGTTAAAGATGGAGAAGTTTTAATTGTAGATGAATTTACAGGTCGTATAATGTATGGTAGAAGATATAGTGATGGTTTACATCAAGCTATTGAAGCTAAAGAAAATGTAAAAATAGCAGATGAATCAAAAACTTTAGCTACAATTACATATCAAAATTACTTTAGAATGTATGAAAAACTTTCTGGTATGACTGGTACAGCTATGACAGAAGAGGCAGAATTCAAAGAGATTTATAACTTAGACGTTATAGAAATTCCTACAAATAAACCATTAATTAGAAAAGATTTAACAGATATAATTTACAAAAATGAAAATGCAAAATATAGAGCAATTATTGCAGATATAAAAGAAGCTCATAGCAAAGGACAACCAATATTAGTTGGTACAGTATCAATTGATAAATCAGAAAAATTAAGTAAATTGTTAGACAAAGAAGGATTACCACATGAAGTATTAAATGCTAAAAATCATGAAAAAGAAGCTGAAATTATAGCACAAGCTGGTAAATATAATGCTATAACAATTGCAACTAACATGGCTGGTCGTGGTACTGATATTATGCTTGGAGGAAATAGTGAATATTTAGCAAAACAAGAAATGAGAAAATTAAGATATTCAGAAGACCTTATTGTACAAGCAACAGCTTTTAATGAAACAAGTGATGAAGAAATTCTTGAAGCAAGAAAGAAATTTAAAGAATTAGAAGATAAATATGACAAAGAAATAAAAGAAGAAAAAGAAAAAGTTATTGCAGCTGGTGGTTTAAAAATTATTGGTACAGAGCGTCATGAATCTAGAAGAATTGATAATCAGTTAAGAGGACGTAGTGGACGTCAAGGAGATCCAGGTGAAACAAGATTTTATTTAGCTTTAGATGACAATTTATTAAAAATATTTGGTGGAGACATAATTACAAATATTTTTGAAAAAGGCAATTTACCAGAAGATATGCCAATAGAAGTAAAAATTGTTGCTAAAACAATTGAAAATGCACAAAGTAAAGTTGAAGGTAGAAACTTCTCTATTAGAAAACATATCTTAAGCTATGATGATGTTATGAATGTTCAAAGAGATATTATTTATTCTCAAAGAAGAACTGTATTAGATGGAGACAATATTCGTGACAATATAATTGCTATGCTAAAAGATTCTGCTGAAATGTTTGTAGAAACATACAGACCAGAAATCGAAGATAACTCAATAAATAGAGAAACTTTAGCAAATGAAATGTTTTCAAGCTTTGCAATAAAAGATTTAGAAGAATTAAAAGAAGAAAAAATCAATATAAAAGACTTTGAAAAAGAATTGGAAGAAAAAGTTATTTCTGCTTATGAAGAAAAAGAAAAATCTATCGGAGAACCAATGAGAGAACTTGAAAGAGTTGTCTTACTAAAAGTTGTAGATAGCAAATGGATGGATCACATCGATAGTATGGACGAATTAAAAAATGGTATAGGTTTAAGAGCTTATGGTCAAAAAGATCCTGTTGTTCAATATAGAATTGAAGGTGGAGAAATGTTTGATGAAATGATTGCTCAAATCAAACTAGAAGTTACAAAAATCTTACTTCACATTACTAAACAAGAAAAAACAGCAGAAAGACAAAGTGCAGCAAGCATTACATCAACATCAATAGATAGAAGTGCAATAGATGGTATGAATATTGAAGGAGAATCAAATCCTCAAAATGCTTCAGAAAATAAACCTCAACCTATTAAAAATGATGGACCAAAAGTAGGTAGAAATGATCCATGTCCTTGTGGAAGTGGCAAAAAGTACAAAAACTGTTGTGGTAAAAACGCATAAAATCAATACTTTCAGAGATTAGAGTAGTTTACATAAATATGAAAACAACCTAAATTGTTTGCATTTTGTTTGCAAATTGTTTTCATACAAGTAAGTAAAAACTCTGAAACTATCTAAAATAAAGACTTTGCAGGTTGCAAACAAACTAAAAACAAATATAAAAAGTGTTATCATTCGTGGTAACGCTTTTTTGTTTACCTTCGTGGAAGGAAGTATAAATGTGAAATGTCGAATGTAACAATTCAAAAAAGAGGAAAATACTATCAATATAAGTTTGAAACTGCAAAGATTGATGGTAAAAGAAAATTTTCAAGCAAGTCTGGATTTAGGACTAAAGCTGAAGCAGAAAAGGAGGGGATAAAAGCCTATAACGAATATATGAATACTGGGCATGATTTTACACCAAGTGATATGAGTTATTCTGATTTATTAGATTATTGGTGTGAGAAATATTATAGAAATGGTTTTGCAGATGTAATTAAATTGTCTAGAATGTAAAATAATGAGCTGTATTGAATAAATATTCTTTACAGCTTATATTTTTTGTTAATTTATTGTAAAAAAATCATAAGATTGATATAATAAGGTGCAAGAGAAATAGTAATTTTTTGAGGAGATTAAGTTATGAAAGATAAACAAATATTACTTGATAATATAAGTGAAGTGCATACTACTGAAATGGGGATTGATAGAATTAAGAAGAATCTAAAATTGAATACTAATGATGTAGTTGAATTTTGTAAAAATAAAATTTTAGATAAGAATTGTAATATTTATAAGCAGGGTAAAAATTGGTATTGTGAAATTGATAATATTAAAATAACTATTAACTCTTATAGTTATACAATTATTACAGCACATCTAATCAAATAAATTACAATTTAGTAATTAGTTAGGAAAATAGTAAGTTGTAGAGGAGAAAAAGATTATATGAAAAATAAAAAAGTAATAATTATAATAAGTATTGTTGTAATTGCAATTTTAATATGTCTGTTCGTATGTTCAAATACTGGGTTAAAAGGTCTTGAAAAACAAGTGGATAATATTATATTGCCTGAAAATGTTGATAAGATTGCATTAAAAAGTAAAATTGGAGATTCAGGAGGAAATGGAGATCAGTTATCACGTCGTGTAGTTTTAGTAGTTAAAACAGAGAAATCATTAAGTGAACTAAAACAAGAATTTGAAAATATGAATCTGAAATTTCCAAATTATTTTAAAAACAATAATAACACACCTATTTTCTACATTACTAATTGTGAAAGTAATGTGTTTAAATCAAGTAGAGATTTTTCAATATATTTTGATGAATTGAAAAATATTAAAGATTATGATAATTATTTTTTTGTAGAGTTTGTTGAATAGACAAATTACAGTTTAGTAATTAGTTAGAAAAATAGTAATTTATCGAGGAGGTATTTGTAATGAAAAATAAAAAAATTGGTATAGGTTCATTGTCATTGTTACTAGTAATTATTGCTTTCGTTTGGGCTTTTAATATTTTTGGAGTTTGTGTAGGAGATCACATTTTAGCAACATTGAACATACCTACTTGGTCTAATATGGCTAATGCGACTGGAACACATTACACTATTTTTAATACCAGCACTAATATTATCTATTAAATATAAAGATAATTTGTTTACAAAGGTTGGAAAATAGTTATCAATTACTTTTATTGGAATACTTTTACCTGGATTTATATTTATGATTGTATAGTAACAAATTACATAAGTCAGTAAGATTTAAAGAAAGCAATGATTATTTTTAATTACTTTTTTGTTGCTTAATTACGGCAAGTATTTCCTCTGGACTTTCTACCATACCTCTTTTATACCATTCATCACATAAACCAAATACTAAATAAGCAACCATTACTTTTGAAGAGGCGATATATATCAGCAAATATTAAAAGATACTATTCCAGAATTTAAAAAAGCAAATGATAGCTTGTTTATATGGGATGGTGTTGGTTGGTATGATGATACTAGAAATTTGACAGCACACACAATAATTTCAACCCCAGCAGTATGGCTTCCGTTTGAAGAACAAAAAAGTCTATTGTAGAATGGTTAAATGATGCAGTAGATGGAAAACTTACAGATTATGGACTTGATTTGATAAATAAAGAATATCCTAAAACGGATAAATAATAAGTAAAATACCTTTCAAGACTAAAAGTAGCAAGTCAAATGTTTTGCTACTTTTTAAAATTTATAGTATAATCATCTCGAGAAATTACAATTTATAAATTAGTTAAAAGCTATGATATAACAGTGTTTAATAGATATGTTAAAATGCATTGCTTGTAGCAACAGGGTATTTGTCATACAATTTATTTAACGAAAGGAGGAATTATAAATGTTAAAAGATAATTTGAAAACATTAAGAAAAAATAAAGGACTTTCTCAAGAAGAATTAAGCGTTAAATTAAATGTTGTAAGACAAACAGTATCGAAATGGGAACAAGGATTATCTGTTCCAGATGCAGAAATGTTAATATCTATATCGGAGGTATTTGAAACACCAGTTAGTACAATTCTTGGAGAGAACATTGATGAACAAGAAAAAAACGACTTAAAGGTAATATCAGAGAAACTAGAGGTCATTAATGAACAATTATCCAAAAAACAAAAGCAAAAAAGAAATATATTTGTTAATACTTTGATAATAACTGATGTTTGTTTGATTTTATTATTTATCTTATTAGCTGTGTTAGGTAGTCCGTATCAAAATTGGGATTATAGTAATCCAGAATGGGCAGTTATTGGAACTATATGGCATTCATTTGAGTGGGTATATTTTAAAGTAGCTCCATTTATGATTGTTGTTATAACGGTAATTGGAGTAATACTTGTTAAAAGAAATAAATAATAACAAATTACAATTTATTGAGTAAATCAGAAATGGTTTGCTCATTTTTTATATAAAAAATGAAAGGAGTGAGAAAGATTGCAATAACAATTTTATTAATATTTATTTGTATAGGAAGTTATTTTATTTGTAGTGGTTATCAAATGTATAAGAATGCCATAAATAAAATGCCATTAAAGGATAAAATTACAACAATTAGGCAAAAAGGAGATTATACAAAAATTGATGATATGCCTCAAATATATTTAAAAGCAGTTGTATCAGTTGAAGATCATAGATTTTACAAACATTTATATTTGAATACTTCATATTTTGGCAATGGATTTTATTCTGTTAAGTCAGCAAGTTTAGGTTATTTTAATAAATTACCAAAAGATATAAATGATAGTGAATCAATTATGCTAGCAGGAATCCCAAATGCTCCGTCTTTATATAATCCAATTCAAAATAAAAATTTAGCAATTGAAAGACAGAGGCAAGTTATAAATAAAATGATTAAATATGGTAACCTAGATAAAGTTGAAGCAGAAAAAATTATAAAATAATTATATTTAATTTTCTGAATTATTATAATTTATAAAATTAAAGTGATATAATATGAATGATTAAAAAAGCAAATTATGAAAGGAGACAAACTATGAAAAAAATATTAATTATAGAAGATGAAAAAATCATCAGAAATGAGTTAAAATCTTTGTTAGAAAATTCAGGGTATGAAGTATTAATTATAGAAAAGTTTGATAATGTTAAAGAAAATATAAAAAATATGAAATTTGATTTAATTTTAATGGATATTAATTTACCTAATAAAAATGGTGAAATTTTATTAAAAGAAATTAGAAAAGAATCTAATATTCCTATTATTATGGTTACGAGCAGGGTAGGAGAAGTAGATGAAGTTTTATCTATATCTTATGGTGCAGACGATTATATTACTAAGCCATATAACCCAACAATCTTATTATTGAGAATACAAAATATATTTAAACGAATGGATAATAATATGGACGATTTATTTTATGATAATATTAGTGTTAATCCACAAAAGGGAATATTGAAACAAGGTGAAAAGGTATTAGAACTAACTAAAAATGAAATGATTATCTTTACATATCTTTTAAGTAATCGTGGTAGAATAGTAACTCGTGATGATTTAATGACAGATTTATGGAACAATGATGAGTTTATCAATGACAACGCTCTAACAGTAAATATTAGTAGATTGAGAAATAAATTACAAAATTTTGGACTTGAAAATAGAATTGAAACAAGAAAAGGACAAGGGTATAAATTATTATGAGTTTTAAAAAATATTTATTAGATAAAACAGTACAGATAACTGTGTCAATTGTTGGATTCATAATTGCTATTCTTATGTTAAACGCATTTAAAGTGGAAAATGATTTGAAAATAGCATTGACAATATTATTTTTTTTAGTTGCAACATTTAATATTATTTTTGATTATTTCAGGAAATACAAATTTTACAAAAAAATATTAAATACGCTTGATAAGTTAGATAAAAAATATTTAATTTTAGAAATATTAAATAAGCCAAACTTTTATGATGGCGAAATTTTTTATCAAATTCTTTATGATATAAACAAGTCAATGATTGAAAATGTAAAAGAATATAATTTAAGTATTACCGATTTCAAGGAATATGTAGAAATGTGGATTCATGAAGTAAAGATTCCAGTAGCAAGTTTAACTTTATTAATTCATAACAACAAAAATATGTTTGATAAGAGATATATAGAACAAATTAGAAAGTTAGATAACTATATAGATCAAATTTTATATTTCGTTCGAAGCGAAAATGCCGAGAAAGATTATCTTATCAAAGAAATTGAATTGCAGAAGATTATCAAAGATGTTGCTTTAAAAAATAAAGATGACTTATTAGAAAACAAAGTTAATCTTGAAGTTGATATTCATAATGAAAAAGTTTTAACGGATTCAAAATGGTTAGAGTTCGTATTAAATCAGATTATAAACAATAGTATTAAATATAAAAAAAATAATAACGATCCAATAATAAAAATCAGTGTAAAAGATGAAAAAGATAAAGTATATCTAACTATTTGGGATAATGGAATAGGAATACCTAAAAATGATATAAAAAGAGTATTTGATAAATCTTTCACTGGTGAAAACGGTAGAATAATGGCAAAATCAACAGGTATGGGACTTTATATTGTCAAGAAATTATGCGATAAATTAGGACATAAGATAATTATTGAATCTGAAATACATAAATATACAAAAATTACAATTATCTTTTATAAAAATGATTTTTATAAAGTTGATTAAAGTTTATGCAGATTTGGATACTAAAAATAAATATTACAAAATTGTAATATTCTGTAATATTAGAATAACGACTAATCCTATCTTTTATATTACAATGTAATCAGAAAGGAGAAAGATTATGGAAAATATCTTAAAAATTGATAAAATTGAAAAATATTATGGCAATAAATCTAGTCTTACAAAAGCAATTGATAACCTATCATTTGATGTTGAAAAGGGAGAATTTGTTGCAATAATGGGAGCAAGTGGCTCTGGAAAGACTACTCTTTTAAATTGTATATCTACAATTGATAAAGTTACATCTGGACATATTTATGTAGCAGGTAATGATATCACAAAATTAAGAGGAAATAGTCTAAATAAGTTTAGAAGGGAAGAGTTAGGTTTTATATTTCAAGATTTTAATTTACTTGATACTTTAACTGCTTATGAAAATATTGCTTTGGCACTTTCTATTCAAAATGTGAATTCGAGAGAAATTGATACAAGAATTAAAAAAGTTGCAAAAGAACTGGATATTGTTAATGTACTTAATAAATATCCATATCAAATGAGTGGAGGTCAAAAGCAAAGAGTCGCTAGTGCAAGAGCAATAATTACTAATCCAAAGTTAATTCTTGCAGATGAACCAACAGGTGCATTGGATTCAAAGTCAGCTAAAATGCTTTTAGAAAAATTTGATTATTTGAATAAAGAATTACAAGCAACAATTCTTATGGTGACACATGATGCGTTTACTGCAAGTTATTCTTCAAGAGTCATATTTATCAAAGATGGCAAAATTTTTAATGAAATAATTAAAGGAACAAATTCTAGAAAAGAATTTTTTGATAAAATAATAGATGTTGTAACATTACTTGGTGGTGACTTAAACGATGCTCTTTAAGTTATCATTAAAAAATATTAGTAAGAGTATAAAGGATTATGCCATCTATTTCTTTACTCTGATACTAGGTGTTGCGATTTTTTATGTGTTCAATGCAATAGATGATCAGTCAGTTATGATGAAGGTATCATCAACAACAGCAGAAATAATAAAACTTATGACCAATGTTCTTTCTGGTGTTAGCGTGTTTGTATCTATAATATTAGCGTTTTTAATTGTTTATGCAAGTAGATTCTTAATAAAAAGAAGAAATAAAGAATTTGGAGTTTATTTAACGCTTGGAATGAGCAAAAAGAAAATATCCTTAATATTATTTATTGAAACATTAATAATAGGTATAGTTTCATTGGTAGTTGGTTTAGGAATAGGTTTTTTATTATCACAATTGATGAGTATTTTGGTTGCTAATATGTTTGAAGCAGATTTAACTAGATTTCAATTCGTATTTTCAACAAATGCTTGTATTAAAACTTTGATTTATTTTAGTATTATGTATTTTGTAGTTATGATATTTAATACTATAAATATTAGTAAATGTAAATTGATAGATTTAATGCATTCTAACAAAAAATCTGAAAAAATAAAATTAAAAAATCCATTGTTTTGTACAATAGTGTTTATTATTTCTTGTATAGCATTAGGATTTGCTTATTATCAGGTTACTGGTGGTATTGAGAAAATGGCTAATGCAAATAGTATTTTTGTTCCTATAGGAATAGGTGCTGTTTCAACTTTCTTTGTGTTTTGGTCTTTATCGGGATTGCTTTTAAAAATATTTATAAGTATGAAGAACACTTATTATAAAGGGTTAAATAGTTTCACCCTTAGACAGTTTTCAAGTAAAATAAATACTATGACTTTTTCGATGACAATAATATGTTTGATGTTATTTATAACGATTTGCGTGCTATCAAGTGCAATGTCTATGAAAATATCTATGACAAATAATTTGAAAAAATTGGCTCCAGCAGATGTTCAAATTGGTAAGTTTATAAATGTAACTGATTATGAGTATTATTCTGAAAAACAAATAGAAGATTCAAAAATTTCAATATATGATACACTTGAAAAATTAGGCTATGATGTAGATAACAAACTTAAAGATATAGTAAAACTTGATGTTTATAACTTTGATAATATTGACTTAAAAACCAGTATTGGATCTTACTATGATATTGCAAAGGATAAATATCCTTTAATGCCATACAATAAGAAGGAAAGTATTGTAAAGATAAGTGATTACAACAAAATTGCAAAATTGTTTGGACTAAAAGAATATACATTAAATGATGATGAATATTTTATTGTTGCTAATTATTCAGAATATGTAGAATTCAGGAATGAGGGACTTAAGGAATATACAATACTTAATATAAATGAAAAGGAATTAAAACCAAAATATGATAGTTGTGTAGAAGGTTTTATTGCAATGAATTCAACATATTCAAATATGGGAGTTTTTGTTGTTCCTGATAATGCAGTAAATGATTCAATGAAAAAATATGAATATTTAACTGCTAATTATAATGTTACAGATATAAATGAGAAAAATCTTTCGGAAAAAGAGTTAAGTGAAATTTGCAAAGAAAATTCTAATAATACTGTTATTGATTTTGATTCTAAAATGACAATTAAAGAAAATAGTATTGGACTAGGTGCAATGGTTACCTTTATAGGATTATACTTAGGTATTATATTCTTAATTTCTTGTGCTGCAATTCTAGCACTTAAAGAATTATCGGAATCAAGTGATAATGTAGAAAAGTTTAATATGCTAAGAAAAATAGGCGTAGATGAAAAAATGATTAATAAAGCATTGTTTAGACAAATTGGTATATTTTTTATGTTTCCGTTATTAGTTGCAATTATACATTCTGTATTTGGAATTAAATTTTGTAATTTTTTGTTAAGTGCCTTTGGAGCCGCTAATTTAGTATCATCAATAATTGGTATTGCAATATTTATTGTTGCGATTTATGGAGGATACTTCTTAGTAACTTATATTTGCAGTAAAAATATAATTAAGGAAAAATAATATATCTGATAAAACGATAAAAGAGGCTATTACAAGCCTCTTATTTTAATACTCCAATTTCTCCATATCAAATAATGGAGAGTCATAAAAATCTTTAAGTTCTATTTTTAAAGTTTTACATATTTTATTGACAAATATTATCAATAGATATACAATAAAACAAATGTTCTTAAAAGAAGATAATATGAAAGAATTAAGTGTATTAGATACAAGAATTAGTTATTTCAATATTGATAATGAGGATTATATTTCTTTAACAGATATGTTAAAATTAAAAAATGGAGAATTTTTCATATCTGATTGGCTAAGAAATAGAAATACAATAGAGTTTTTAGGAATTTGGGAAGAACTACATAATCCTAATTTTAATTATGGCGAATTCGCCATAATTAAAAGTCAAGCAGGATTAAATAGTTATAAATCAAGGTTAAAACAATATCAGAAGTATTAACATTAAATATATGTTGATACTTCTTTTTGTTTACAAAAATATTTGTATTGGAGGCAAATATTATGAAAAATGTTAGTGCAAGAAAAGTAATAAAAGCGAATAATTGATTAGAAAATTTTTTGAAAAGATTGAATCTTAGATATATATATGATAAAATACAAATGTTCGTAATATGAAAGAAATTTAAAAAATAATGTAAAAAATATATTACATATTTAAAGAAATATTTATTAAACTAATATTATAAAGAGGGAAAGAATGACTGAGAAATTAATTGGAAATGAGAAAAACATTTTATTTTATAGTGATGAAGAAGGTAATACAAAAGTAGAAGTACTCTTAGAAAATGAAGATGTATGGCTAAATGCTGAAGCTTTAGCATCACTTTTTAATATTGATAGAAGTGGAATTGTAAGACATATAAACAACATTTATAAAGATGAAGAATTAGATGAAAATACCACATGTGCAAAAATTGCACATATGGGTAATGACGGTAAACAAGTTTATAATACAAAATATTATAATTTGGATATGATCATTTCTATTGGATTTAGAGTTAACTCTAAGAAAGCAATTAAATTTAGAACTTGGGCAAATAAAATAATTAAAGATTATATGGTTCAAGGTTTTGCATTAAATGATGAAAGATTTTTAAAAGCAAAAAAATCTGATCAAGAGTATTTTAAAAGATTACTTGAAAGAATTAAATTAATTCGTACAAGCGAAAGAATGTTTTATCAAAAAATCACTGATATATTTGCTGAATGTTCTGTTGATTATGATAAAAATAGTGATACTGCAATAACTTTTTATAAAACTATTCAAAATAAATTTCATTATGCAATTACTGGAAACACTGCTGCTGAAATAGTTTATAACAGAGTGGATTCTAAAAAGGAAAATATGGGACTTAATACTTGGGAAAATTCACCTGATGGAAAAATTTTAAAATCCGATGTAATTATTGCTAAAAATTATTTAAATGAAAAAGAAATTAAAAATTTAAATAATTTAGTAAACTTATTTTTAGATATTGCTGAAAATAATGCAGAAAGAAATATAACAATGTATATGGAAGATTGGAAAAATGAAGTAGAAAATGCTTTGAAAGTTTTTCATTATGAAGTTTTAGAAGGAAAAGGAAAGATTTCACATAAACAAGCAGTCGAAAAAGCAGAGACTGAATATGAAAAATATAAAGTTATACAAGACAAAAATTATGTGTCAGATTTTGATAGACTAATAAATGAAACAAAGCAAATTGAAAATGAATAGATACGAATAATATGTGAAGTACAGAATCAACTTGTCAAAATTTCTGACAAGTTCAAAAAAAGAAATTATACAAGAAGCATAAAAGCTATTTTGAAAAATCAGTAATAGAAATAAATTGAAAATTAAAGAAAGGTACTAAAATTAGAAACGAATACTATAAATATTACAATATAGTGAGGAGAAAGAATATGGAAATATTATTAACAAGACATGGACAAACTGAATGGAATGTATTAAAAAAAGTACAAGGTAAAGCAGATATTGAATTAAATGAAAAGGGGATTCAACAAGCAGAGGAAACAAGAGAAATCTTAAAAAATGAAAAAATAGATTTGATTTTGTGTTCACCATTGAAAAGAGCCATGCAAACTGCAGAAATTATAAATCGAGGAAGAAATATCGAAATGATAATAGATGAAAGAATTTCAGAAAGAGATTTTGGAGAATTTGAAGGAATGATTAATACTGAATTTGATTTTAATGCTTTCTGGAGTTATAAACAAAATTTAAAATATAATAAGGCAGAAAATATAAAAGATTTTTTTGAAAGAATATATAGTTTTTTGGATAGTGTAAAAAATGAGTATGTAGGAAAAAGAATATTGATAGTATCACATGGTGGAGTTAGTATTCCAGTAAAATGCTATTTTGATGGAGTACCAGATTTAGAAACATTATTACCTTTGTCTTTAAAAAATTGTGAGGTTGCAAAATATTCATATAATATAGGAGAGTGAATTATGATGAACAAAGTTGCTTTAATAACAGGTGGTTCAAGAGGAATAGGAAAAGCTATTTCAGAAAGATTTGCAAAAGAAGGTTACTCTATTATAATAAATTATAAAGAAAATACATCAAGAGCAGAACAATTAAAAACAGAATTAGAAAACAAATATCATGTTGAAGTATTTACTATAAAAGCAGATTTATATGATGAAAAATCTATTATAGATATGGTTAAAACAATAGAAAATAAATATTCGAAAATAGATGTATTGGTGAATAATGCAGGAATAGTAATAGATAAAGAATGTAATGATAAAACTGTAGAAGATTGGACTAAGACTTTAAAAGTTAATTTAATAGCTCCTTTTTTATTAACAAAATTGATTGGAAATAAAATGTATAATAAGAAGAATGGAACAATAATAAATATTTCAAGTACAAATGGAATTAATACTTATTATCCCAAAAGTACAGATTATGATGCTTCAAAATCTGGATTAATAAGTTTAACTTATGACTCAGCTGTTCAATATGCTCCTTATGTAAGAGTGAATTGTATAGCACCAGGTTGGGTAAATACAGAAATGAATAAAGAATTGGAAGAAGATTTTATAAAAGCTGAATCAGAGAAAATTTTGGTAAGAAGATTTGGAGAACCAGAAGAAATAGCAAATGTTGTTTATTTTTTAGCAAGTGATGAAGCAACTTTTATTAATTCAGAGGTTATAAAAGTTGATGGTGGTTGGTATTAAATTATAACAATTAAAATTAATTGTTATTCAAATAAGCAATGCTCTATTTATGTACAAGAATAAACAAAATTTAAGATGAAATAATTGATAAATATAATATAGACCAAATGAATATTCAAGACTATTAAGATTTATTAAAAAACAATTTATAGAAAGAAGGAATAAAATGAAATATTTTAAGAAAATAGTAGGAGATAGAATATATTTATCTCAAAGAAATAGCGAAGATTATGAAATATTTACAGAATGGTTAAATGATTTTGAAACAACTGATTACTTAGGAAGGAGTGCTCAATTATATTCATTGGCAGGTGAAAAAAAGTACTTAGAAGATAATAATTCACCAGAGGCAATTTTTTCAATTATTACTTTAGATGAGGATAAGATAATTGGTAGTGTTAGCTTGGAAAAAATTAATCATTTAAAAAGGAAAGCAACATTAGGGATTTTTATAGGAGATAAAAATTACAGAAATAATGGTTATGGTACGGAAGCAATTAAATTAATATTAGAATATGGCTTTAAATACTTAAATCTTAATAACATTAAGCTTGATTTAATTGAGTTTAATGAAAGAGCATTAAAGTGTTATAAAAAATGTGGTTTCAAAGAATATGGAAGAAGAAGAAAAAGTGAATTTGTAAACGGAAAATATTATGATATAATTGAAATGGATATTTTAGCAGAAGAATTTTTAGAGGATTGCATCAGAAATAAAAATATATAAAATTAAAATTAGGAGGATTTTATGGCATCAAAAGAATGTTTATAAAGAAGAGGATAAAAATATAAAGGAGTTTATTTTAAAATGAAAATAGGAATAGATTTAGATGGAGTTGTAATAGATAGTGAAACAACTTTTAGAACATATGAAGAATTATATGATTTAGCAATTTTAAAAGAAAATAATTTAATAGATAGAGAAGAACCAAAATTTCAAGCAAGATATAATTGGACAAAAGAACAACAAAAAGATTTTACAGATAAATTCTTTTTACAAATATCGAAAGAAAGTAACTTAATGTCTGGTTTTATAGGAGCATATAATTATTTAAAAGAGCAAGGACATGAATTTGTAGTTATAACTGCTAGAGGATTAAGAACAGATGGCACATTTATGAAAGAAATGGAAGATGATGCAAAACGAGTATTAAATGAAAGCAATATAATATTTGATAAATATTATTGGGGACAAGCTGATAAATTAAATGTATGTAAAAAAGAAAATGTAGATGTTATGATTGATGATGATTGGAAAATTATAGAAAAGCTTTCGGCTAACAATATTAGAACTTTATATTTTAGAGATACAAATTTAAAAAAATTAGAAGAAAATAAATATATAAAAGAAGTTAATAATTGGGGAGATATATGTAGATATATTTCTGAAATAAAAGAAGGTTAATATGAATTTTGAAGAAATAGTAAAATTAATTGAATATTTATATAAGAAAATAATTTAAAAGGAGAGTATTATGGAAATTGATAAAATTATAAAAGATCGTTTTTCAGTTAGAAAATTTTCAAGTAAAGAAATTGAACAAGAAAAAATTGATGAAATAATGAAAATGGCAAGATTAGCGCCAACCGCATGCAATTTACAACCACAGAAAATTTATGTAATAAAAAGCGATGAAGCTAAAGAAAATATTAAATCAGTTTGCAGAATGACTTTTGATGCACCGATTATTTTGCTATTTTGTTGTGATATGGATATTGTTTGGAAAAATAGAAGAGAAGATAATTATAGTACAGCTGAAATGGATTTAAGCATTGTCGGAACTTATGCGATGCTTAAAGCATGGGATTTAGGAATAGGTTCATGTTGGGTAAGAGCATTTAAAACAAATGATATTAAGAAAGTATTAGAATTGCCAGAAAATATAAATCCGATTTTTATGATGCCAATTGGATACATTGCAGATGATTGTGAACCAAATAAGGAGCTACATTTTTCAAGAAAAAGTGTAGAAGAGGTAGTAAAATATTTGTAAATAGGAGTTTAGTAATATGAGATATAAAACAATAACGAATAGATTTGGCAAAAAAATAGATATGCATTTATGCCAAACAAAAGATGGTTCATACATCATAGGTATACCAGACGGCATGAAAGATAATTCAGAAATGTTTGTACAAACATATAATGCTGGTGGCAGAGAAAAAAATAGCTATTCAGAAAATGTTAAAGATGCTGTAGATGATTGTGAAAATCCTATTGAAAAAGATTATCAAGATTTTATGACAGATTTTCCAATAGTAGTTCCAATTGTACCATGCTTGAAAGGATTACCAGATTTTCAACAAATGTCAGTTGAATCTGTAATTGATTTTCAAATACATGAAAAGGTTAAAGATTGTATTGATAGTGCTAGATTAGAAATTGAAAAAATAACAGGAAAAAATGTACAAGATAGAATATTTTTAAGTGGTTATTCTGCATCTGGATTATTTGCACAAAGATTTGCATTAGCATATCCTGAAATGATAAATAGAGCTTTAATAGGTGGTGCAGCAGGAACTATACCAGTGCCTACAAAAAAATTAAAATATCCAATTGGAATTCAAGATTATGAAACAGTATTTGGAAAAGAATTTGATTCAGAAGCATATAAAAGAATTCAATTTGCATATTATGTAGGAGAAAAAGAAGCAGCAAAAGCTGGCGAATATGATATAAATGGAGATAGGATAAAAAGTGATAAACAAATACCAGCACCTATGCATGATATGTCTTTTAGAAGTGCGACTACACCACAAGATGTTGGTAAAGAGCAAAGAAGATTACTAGGACAAACTTTAGATGAGAGATATAAAAATGCAATAAAAGCTAACCAAATATATGGAATCGATATAGAAGGTATTGTGGTTAGCAATTCAACTCACAGAGATATTTTTAATACAATAAAAACACCAGCATCAGTATTTTTGAAAGATCAAATAATAGCTTTTTATGGAAAACATAAGCAATTTGATCCTAATGCACAAGGATGTTGCTCAAATATAGATGAATCATATCAAAAAGCAAGAGAGACAATAAAAGAAGATAATGGACGCTAAAATCGTAGAATTGAAAATTATATATTTGTAGAAATTATAAAGCGATGAATTTAATATATTGTTTAGAAAAGTATATCAAAAACATACAATAGAAACACAAAATAATATAAATAAAGATGGAGGTATATAAAATGGATTACAGAAAATTTAATAATCAAATAATAGTTAGAATTGATAAAGGAGAGGAAATCCTTGAAAAAATAAAAGAAGTTGCAATAAAAGAGAATATAAAACTAGCAAATGTAAATGCCTTAGGAGCAACAAACAATTTTGTAGTAGGTGTTTATAATGTTAATGAAAAGAAATACTATTCAAATGAATTTAAAGGAAATTTTGAAATAGTTTCTCTAACTGGAACAATAAACACAATGAATGGAGAATTTTATACTCATATTCATATGAGTGCTGGAAACGATAAAGGAGAAGTTTTTGGTGGTCATCTAAATAAAGCAATAGTAAGCGCAACTTGCGAAATGGTAATAAATATTATTGATGGAACAGTTGATAGATATTTTGATGAAGAAATTGGATTAAATTTATTTAAGCTAGATAAAAATTAAAAAAGCTTGCCAAATGAAATCCTTTATAGTAAAATATTAAAGAAATAAGGGAGTAATTAGCATATAAAATATAGAATATGTAATAAAGTCAACATACTGATATAAAATATCTGGCTTTATTTTAAATAATGAGACTTGTTTGCAAAATAAAAATGCAAGCATTGTCTCTTTTTTGCTTATTTTATATATAATTATTGAATCTTGTTTATATAATTAAAAAGAGGTGTAAATAAAATGCTTTTATTAATATTTTTAATCATTGTAGGTTTTGCATTTTTGATTGTAGGTGCAGATTTATTAGTTGATGGTGCAAGTGGTATTGCTAAAAAATTTCATATACCAGAAATAATAATAGGATTAACAATAGTTTCAATTGGTACATCTATGCCAGAACTTTTTGTTAGTATAACTTCTGCAATAGATGGATATTCAGATATGGCTATTGGAAATGTAATTGGTAGCAACTTAAGCAATTTATTACTTATTTTAGGATTATCAGCTATATTAAGACCTGTTGTATTTCAAAAAGAAACAAGGAAATATGAAATCCCAATGTGCTTAATATTTACAATAATTTTAATGTTCTTTAGTAATACATCACATACAATATCAAGAATAGAATCGATAATTTTAATAGTTTTATTTTGTTTTTTTATCGCATATACAATATATATGGGTAAAAAAGAAAGTGCAAACGAAATAATAGAAATCAAAGAAGAGGAAAAAGAACATTCTATATTAAAAAATATTATATTAATAGTTTTAGGAATAATAGGATTAAAAGTTGGAGGAGATTTTGTAGTAAATAATGCTGTAAAAGTAGCAGAATATTTTAATTTAAGTGAAAAAATAATTAGTTTAACAATACTTGCTATTGGAACTAGCTTGCCAGAATTAGTAACAAGTGTAACTGCTGCTATAAAAGGTAATAGTGATATAGCAATAGGAAATATAATTGGCTCAAATATATTTAATATGTTATTGATAATAGGAGTAGCATCTTTTATTCACCCTATAAATTATAATTTGAGTTATAATTTTGATATGTCAATATTATTTATATCAACTGTTATATTAGCTTTATTTCCTATTATACCACCCAAAAACAAAATGAGTAGAGCAAATGGTATAGTATACATATTGCTATATATAGCATATTTAAGTGTTTTATTTTGTATATAGGAGAAAACGAAAATGGGAACAATTGAATTATTATTTTTAAGTATTGGTTTAGCCATGGACGCTTTTACAGTTTCAATTTGTAAAGGTATTTCAATGCAAAAAATGGATTGGAAAAAAGCATGCATTATTGGTTTATGGTTTGGAGGATTTCAAGCATTAATGCCATTGATAGGATATTTTTTAGGAACAACATTTGAAAATTTAATAATAAGTGTAGACCATTGGATTGCTTTTTTACTATTGGGATATATTGGTGGAAAAATGATTAAAGATGCTTTTAGTAAAAAAGAAGAAAAAGATGATGATGTTAGTTTTAAGACAATGTTTGTATTAGCAGTAGCAACTAGCATAGATGCTTTAGCAGTAGGTATAACATTTGCATTTTTTGATGTTAATATGTTTGTTGCAATACCAATGATAGGAATTACATCATTTGTATTACCTCTATTTGGGACTAAAATTGGAAACAAATTTGGTGATAAATATGAAAGAAAAGCAGAACTAACTGGTGGTATTATATTAATACTATTAGGCTTGAAGATTTTATTAGAACACTTAGGTATAATAGGATAAGTTAAAAAAACTTATTCTATTTTACAATTATGGAATATGTTTTAACATTTGTTGTATGTAACTTTGTAAAAGTTCTAACTATCGTAGTACCAACATCAATTAAATATTGACTAAAATTTTAAAAGATAGTATAATATTTATGTAAACAAAAATAAAATTCATTAAGAATCATTAAGAAAGGAGAGTTTTACACTAAAAACTCTAATACTAAAGAAAAATATTAATTGAAATGGTATTAGAAAATGTAACAAGTAATTAGCAACAATCAACCAAAATCAGTTAATTAGGAGGAAAAATTATGTTACAGGAAGAACAGCAAAAGCAAAGGGAAAAACAAATGGCAGAATTTTTTGAAAGAATAAAATCAGAATTCGAAGTACCTGAGTTTTTTGAACACAAAATTCGGTATGTAGAAAACAAAAATGATGCTGATATAATGATATCTTCTGGGCACAGCCTAGGTGATTACCTTATTTTGGGAGCAGTAGCTCTTGAAAAAAGCATTTTTTTGAAACAGGCCTGTATAATAAAGGTGTACAATCAGAAAGCACGAGAGGCCAGGAATGAAATAGTTACAGTGCATTATGAGAATAACTTGGTAGAAGAAGTAACAATAAATTCGGAGCTATATTTGCAGATATACAAAACGATTGATCGTATTTATACAAAAACTTACAAAGGAAACAGACCTGTCGGTTTACTGGGACTTTCAATCACAACTATCTTGCCTATGAACTTGATTGGCAAAGGAAACATGGATCCAAATTTTTTTGAAACAATGAAATTTGAAAACTTTGATGATCTGGTTCCAGCTCAGAAGAATATGCTAAATTTAATTACCGAAGTTGTAGCTGGCTCATTTACAGCTATGCTTTTTGGAGGATTTGATTGACAACTATATGGAGTAACAAAGTGTAACATTGTTTTATATATCTAAAAGCAATTGCTAAAATTTGCTTTTGACCTGGTAAGTTAAAACTTGCCAGGTTTTTTCATATAATATAGTTGAATTATAACTCAATTTCTATTATAATAATCTATGAATATAATAGAAATTAAATATAGGAGGAAATGAACAATGATAGATATGCATATACACACTAATCATTCAGATAGTTCTTTTTCAGTTCAACGAGTTTTAGAAGAAGCAGAAAAATTAAAACTTTCATGTATTTCAATAACAGACCATGATAGATGTTCAGCTTATGATGAATTAAAAACAATGGATATAAAAAAATATTATTCAGGAAGAATTGTACCAGGAATAGAAATAAAATGCTTTTACAATGGTAGACTAATGGATTTATTAGGATACAATTACGATATAGAAAAAATGCAAAAATGGTTAGATGAATATTATAAAGACAAACAAAGAGCAGATGTACAAACAAAATATTTTAATCATTTTTATGAAGCATGTCAAAAACTAGGATTAAAAGTTACACCTAAGGAAGAAATAATTTGGAATCCAGATAAAGATTGGGCTAGTTTTACAATATATAATGATTTCAAAAAATATGAAGAAAATAAAGAAAAATTACCAGAAGATTTATGGGAAGATTTTACTACTTTTACAAAAAAATATTGTGCTGATGAAAACAATATTTTCCATGTTGATAAATCAAAAGATTATCCAACAATAGATGTGGCTGTAAAAGCAATAAAAGATTGTGGTGGAGTTGCTATAATGGCTCATATATTTATTTATAAATGGGCTAAAGACAAAAAACAACTTATTCAAGATATAATGGATAATTTTGATATAGATGGTTTTGAATGTTATTATAGCAAGTTCTCAGAAGAAGAAACAAATTATATTGTGGATGTTTGCAAAAAAAATCATTTATATATGAGTGGTGGAAGTGATAGCCATGGTGCAAATAAACCAGACATAAGTATAGGAACAGGAAGAGGCAATTTACATATAGAAGAAAAAGTTATAGAAGATTGGGTGAACAAATAAATGAATGACTTTGATAGAGAAATAGCTTTATATAAAATTCAAAATATAATTGCAGAGAAAATAAAAAATAATACAGAAAGAAATTATGAAATATTTAAAAAGAAAATAAAGCCATTACTTGAAGAAAGAAATAAAATACTTCTAGGTGATGAAGTTTTAATTAAAAAATATTTAGAAATGAGAGAAGATTAATTATGAAACCAATAGAAGATTATGATATGACAGAAGAAGAAATTGATAGATATACAGATATAGCTTTAATAGACTTTTTGATGGATGGAAATACTTCTAAATCACCAGAAGTAACTTTTGTTGTTGGACAACCTGGAGCAGGCAAAACTTTACTTGCTGCTTTTGCAACAAGAGAAATACAATCAAGAGATTCTAATGAAAATTTACCAATTAACTTAAATGCAGATAAAGTTGCTACTTACCATAAATATTACAAAGAATTATTGAAATATGCACCAGAAGAAAGATATAATGCAAGTAGAAAATTTGTTAATCCTGCAATAAAAGAAATTCAAGAAAAACTTATAGATAAAGATATAAGTATGGTAATGGAATGTACATTAAATAGTAACAAGAAATTAGCTTTAATGGATAGAATAAGAAAAAGAGGCTACAAATCAAATGTTAAAGTTATGGTTGTAAATGAATTCGAAAGTAGAATGTCAACAATGGAAAGAGAAGCACAAATGCTAAAATACGGTGAGAAACCAAGAGGAATAGACAAGAAAACTCATGATGAACCATTATTATGCAATGCTTGGAAATTTATCTGCTATAATGGAAAAATCTTGTTGGGATTCTGTTAGTTTATATAGAAGAGGACCAAACAATAGTGATCCAGAAGAATTTTTTTCAGCTAACAACAATACTACTGGTTATGAATTAGTTAGTAAAATAAAAGCAGAAAGACAAAGACAAATGGAAGAGCTTAGAAAGAAACCTGAAGAATATTATTCTAGAGTTCAAAATGTTAGAGAAATTTTTGAAAAATTATATATGTCAAATACATCAAAAGAAGATGCAATTGCAAGATTAAATGAATTAGAAAAAGATTATACTGAATTTTTAACAAAAAGAAATTTAGAAGACAAAACAGATAGAGATTTAGAAGGAAAATAAACTGTTTAAAGAAAGGAACATCAAATGCTAGATTTGGAAGAAAATTCAAGAAATTTAGAAATGTTGTTAGAAAAAATTAATAAATTAGAAGAAACAGCAAACTTAGATAGCTTAAGCAAAGAATTAGAAAAACTAAAAAAAGAAAGCTCTGCAGAAAATTTTTGGCAAGATACAAAAAAATCTAGCATAGTATATGGCAGAATAAAAACAATCGAGAAAAAAATCGAGAGTTTTAAAGCAATAAAAAATGAAATAGCAGATTTAAAAGAATTAAATAAATTATTACAAGATGAAAAAGATGAAATACTAGAAAAAGAATTGGAAAATTCTACTAAAGATTTAGAAAATAAAATTGAAAAATTACAAATAACTACTTTGTTTTCAGGAAAATATGATGGCAATAATGCTATAATAACATTACATCCTGGAGCTGGTGGAACTGAATCACAAGATTGGGTTGAAATGCTATATAGAATGTATACTAGATGGGCTAATAACAATGGATTTTCTGTAAAAGAACTTGATTATCTTGATGGAGATGAAGCAGGTATAAAAAGTGTTACAGCTCTTATTTCTGGTGAAAATGCATATGGATATTTAAAAGGAGAAATGGGTGTTCATAGATTAGTTAGAATATCTCCTTTTGATAGTGGTGGTAGAAGACACACATCATTTGCATCATTAGAAGTTTTACCAGAAATAGACGATAATGTGGAAGTGAACATAAATCCAGACGACTTGCGAATAGATACTTATAGAGCATCTGGTGCAGGTGGTCAACATATAAATAAAACAGATTCAGCAGTTAGAATAACTCATATTCCAACAAATATTGTTGTTTCTTGTCAATCAGAACGTTCACAACAAATGAATAAAGAAACAGCAATGACAATGCTAAAATCTAAATTAATTAATTTAAAAGAAAAAGAAAACAAGCAAACAATAGACGAATTAAAAGGTGTACAAAAAGATATTGCTTGGGGAAGCCAAATTCGATCTTATGTTTTTTGTCCATATACACTTGTAAAAGACCATAGAACAAATTACGAAGTAGGAAATGTTCAAGCTGTTATGGATGGAGATTTAAACGAATTTATGATTTCTTATTTAAAAATGATTCATAAAAATAATAATTTATAATGAAAACTAATAATAAAGGTGGTGAGGAGAATGTCTGCAAAATGTAAATGGTGCAATTACAACGAAGGTGGAGACTGTAGAAATCCAAAAAGTGATTATTACAAAACTGATGTAAGAGACATCAGAGAAGGCGGATGTGAAGATGGAGTAGAATAAAGCAAAGACTACATAATCACATAAAAATAAAAAAAGAATAAACTAATAGAAAGTAAGATTTAGACTTAAATTTTATTTAAAAATACAATAAATCATTACAGAAAAAATTATTGATGCTTATTTAGATAATTATATATGCAATGATTATAAAAATGAGGTACAACTATGGGAATCATTGTACAAAAATTTGGAGGAAGTTCAGTAGCAACTGTTGAAAAATTAGAAAAAGTTGCAGAACATATTATAGACGAAGTTAATAACAACAACCAAGTAGTAGTTGTTGTTTCAGCACAAGGTAAAACAACGGACAGATTAATTGCAGAAGAAAAAGAAATTACTAAAAAAGTTTTTCCAAGGGAACATGATGTTTTAGTTTCTGTTGGAGAACAAATCACAATATCAAAACTTGCAATGCTATTAAAAACAAAAAATCAGAAAGCTGTATCTTTATGTGGCTGGCAAATACCTATTTTAACAAACAGCAATCATACAAATAGCAGAATAAGATACATTCATAACGAAACTATAGAAGATTATTTACGTTCAGGAAATATTGTTATTGTCGCTGGTTTTCAAGGAATTGATGAAAATGGAAATATAACAACATTAGGCAGAGGTGGCTCAGATACAACAGCAGTAGCATTAGCTGCAAGTTTAAAAGCAGAAAGATGTGACATTTTTACAGATGTTGATGGAGTATATTCTGCTGATCCTAGAATTGTAGAAGAAGTAAAAAAACTAAGAACAATATCTTATGAGGAAATGCTAGAATTATCTAGTATGGGAGCAAAAGTACTTCACAATAGATGTGTTGAAATTGGAAAGAAATATGCAGTTCCAATATATGTTAAATCTACATTTGAAAGAAATAGTTTAGGAACACTTGTTACAAATAAAGAATCTTTGTTAGAAGATTTGATTATAAATGGTGTTGCAAAAGATGATTATATATCAAGAATAACGATAGTAGGATTAGAAAATAAAATTGGAAAAACATACAAGTTATTTAAGCTATTATCTGAAAATCAAATAAATGTTGATATTATAGTTCAATCTTTTGGTGAACATATAACAAAAGATATAGCGTTTACAGTAAAAATGAATGATTTACAAAGAACTTTAGATGTATTAGAAGAAAATAAAGAAATGTTACATGCAGAAGCAATTTTACATTCAGAAAATTTATCAAAAGTTTCTATTATAGGTGTTGGAATTGCTAATAAGCCTGGTGTAGCAGCAAATATGTTTGAAGCTTTGTATGAAAATAATATAAATATGCATATGGTTACTACTTCAGAAATAAAAATTTCTGTTTTAGTAGATGCAAGTGAATCTGACTTAGCAGTAAAAGCAATTCACAAAAAGTTTTTTGGAACAGAAAAATGCTCAATTTAAACATTTAACAAACCCAGTAATTATTAAAATTACTGGGAATTTTTTTATATAATAGGGAAGTGCTATGCACTTC
>ULTP01047026.1_pt1 | contig 27440 bp, 26 predicted proteins | sample 1957721 | NCBI WGS metagenome assembly ULTP01 (sample SAMEA4835737, study PRJEB28245) | human gut metagenome | biome: gut microbiome; material: fecal sample | place: Denmark | collected 2008 | reverse complement strand
TACACGACCTCCGACGGAAAGATCGCCTATCTTGCCCCGGAGGACGTGCTGCACATTCCCGGGCTTGGCTTTGACGGCGTCATGGGCTACAGCCCCATCGCGCTGGAGAAGGCGGCCATCGGCCTGGGCATCGCCGCCGAGGAATATGGCAGCAAGTTCTTTGCCAACGGCGCGCGGCCATCGGGCATCCTGACGCATCCCAATACGGTAAAGGACCCCGCCGCGCTGCGCGCGAGCTGGAACGCGGCCTATGGCGGCTCGGGAAACGCCAGCCGTGTCGCGGTGCTGGAAGAGGGCATGACGTTTACGCCCCTGTCGATTCCCAACAACGAGGCGCAATTCTTGGAAACGCGGAAGTTTCAGGTGACGGAGATCTGCCGCATCTTCCGCGTGCCGCCGCACATGATCGGCGATCTGGAGCGCGCGACGTTTTCCAACATCGAATCGCAGAACATTTCCTTTGCGGTCCATACCATCCGCCCGTGGCTGGTGCGCATCGAACAGGCGGTCAACCGCGCCCTGATCCCGGAAAACAAGAAGGGCCGCTTCTATGCACAGTTCAACATCGACGGTCTGATGCGTGGCGACTACAAAAGCCGTATGGAGGGCTATGCCATCGCCCGCCAGAACGGCTGGATGAGCGCCAACGACATCCGCGCGCTGGAGAACCTGAACCCCATCTCCGAGGAGGAAGGCGGGGACGCGTATCTGGTCAACGGCAACATGATCCCCATCAGCCTTGCCGGGCTTGGCGTGCTTATGGGACTGGCGCAGCAAAGCGATGCGGAGGCGGCAGAGGAAGAACCTGCGCCGGCGGAAAAGGAGGATGGTGAAAACGGCGAAACAAATGACACTGGGCAGTCTCTTTGACGGCATCGGCGGTTTCCCGCTGGCCGGCGTCTATGCGGGTATGAAGCCCGTGTGGGCGTCGGAGATCGAGCCGTTCCCCATACGGGTAACGGAGAAGAGGCTGCCCGGCATGAAGCATTACGGCGATATCCATCGCCTGTCCGGCGCGGGGCTGGAGCCCGTGGACGTGGTCACGTTTGGCTCGCCGTGCCAGGATCTCTCCATTGCCGGGAAACGCGGCGGCCTTGAAGGCGCGCGCTCCGGCCTGTTTTATCAGGCCGTGAGGATCATACAGGAAATGAGGGATGCGACCAATGGACAATACCCGAAATGGGCTGTGTGGGAGAATGTGCCGGGCGCCCTGTCCTCTCACGATGGGGAGGATTTCCGGCAGGTCCTCGAAAGCCTCCTCCGCGTCAAAGACCCCGAAGCAAATGTTCCTCTGCCGGAGAACCATAAATGGCTGCCGGCAGGAGAGATCATGGGCGACGGTTATTCTCTCGCCTGGCGAGTGCTCGACGCGGCGCAGGGTTGGGGCGTCGCACAAAGACGAAAACGTGTATTTGCTGTCCTCGATCTTGCAGGACAACGCGCCGGACAGGTACTCTTTGAGTCCGAAGGCGTGTCGGGGTATACTCCGCCGCGCGGCGAAGCGAGGCAAGGAGCTGCCGCAGGTGCTGCGGGAGGCGTTGGAGCGGCAGGCTGCGCAGGGCGAAGCACCGGCGGCTTCTGTACAGGCCAGAGCAGCGCAAGCCGAAGCGACGGGTACGGCGAAGAACGCGCGCCCACGCTGCGGGGAGGAAAACCTCCGGGCGTCGCCATAGGCTTCAACCCTACGGACGGTCGAATCCGTATCAACAGGGATGGTATTTGTCAGACGCTCTGCTCACGAATGGGAACAGGCGGCAATCAAACGCCGTTGACGCTCAAGATCCGCTCCGGGTGCGAGGGCGGCGGCAAGGGCGCGCTTATCCAGCGAGAACTGTCCGCCACGCTCGGATGCAACAACGACCAGACATTGTTCGCGCCCGTCGCGTATGGCATCTGTTCCGACCAGAGCCACGCCATGCTGTCGGACAATCCGCGTGCCGGTATCTATGAAGCGGAAACCAGCCGGACGCTCGACCAGGGCGGCGGAAACCCCTGCTGCAATCAGGGCGGAATCGCGGTGTGCGAACCTGCCTATACATTCCGTCCCATGATGAACACACAGGTCGATCAGGAGAAGGCCGCGTCGCTCATGGCGCGGGACCACAAGGATCCTGTCGCGGTAAGTATGCCCGCCTACGCGCTCGACCGGGCCTGCTTCAGCGCCGGCGAGAACGCGCAATACCGCATGAACGTCAGCGAAGAGATGGCCCCGACGCTGGTCGCGGAAGGGCCGCCCGCCGTCGCGGAAGTAGACAGTATGTACATCGTGCGCCGCCTCACGCCGCTCGAATGCTGCCGCCTGCAGGGATTCCCGGACGGCTGGACGGAAAATCTGGGCACAGACGAACCGACGGAGCAGGAAATTGCAAGGTGGTTTGAGGTGTTCGAGGATTGGTACAGGGCCAACGGCAAGAATGTCGGGCCATCACGCAGCAGGATCGTCAAATGGCTCAAAGATCCGCGCACGGACGCAGCGGAGTACAAGGCATACGGCAACAGCGTGGCTGTACCGTGTGTCTTTTTTGTGCTCGCCGGCATCGTGTGGGCGGAGGAACAGGAGGGACGCGATTGAGAGAGATCCACTTGAACGGCTACATCGACGACGCGGAATGTTTCGGCGACGAGATCACGCCCGAATCGCTGCATGAGATGCTCTACCCGCCGGGAGAGGGCGCGCAGGACGATCTGCGCATCATCCTCAACAGCTACGGCGGCTCCTGCAACGCGGCGGTGCGGATGTTCGACGATTTGCGCGCCTATCCCGGCAACGTCCACATCATTGTATCCGGCACGGCGGCTTCGGCGGCCACGGTGCTGGCCACGGCTGCCGACCGGCTGGAGATGACGCCCGGCTCCCTGTGGATGATCCACGACCCCAGCGTCATGGCCTGGGGCAACGAGCAGGATCTGGAGGAGGCCATCCGCCTGCTCAGGGCGTGCAAGGAGAGCATCCTCAACGTCTACGGCAGGCGATGCCGAAAGGCGCGGGACGAGGTCGGCGCCATGATGCGCGACACGACGTGGATGGACGCGGGCGCGGCGCTTCAGGACGGCTTCATTGACGGCATCGTGGACATGGGCAGCGGCATCATCAACGCTGCCTTTTGTCATGAGACGAGCCTCGCCGAAGCCAAGGCCAAGGTCGCCGCGTGGATTGAGCGCAGCAGACCGAAGCGCAACCGAAATGCCGACAAGCAGCAGGATGCGGAGGCCGAGGTAGCCCCTGTGATTGCCGCACAACAGGCCGAACCACAAAGCCTCGAACCCCAACAGGCCGAGCCGGAGCGGGAAGCTCCCACGGAGGCACAGCCCGCAACTCCGCCCGGCGTTCCCGTAGCCCAGCTGCAAAAGCGGCTGGCGCTGATCACACCGACCAAACGATGACAAGGAGGAAAGCTGTATGAACAACATCCATGAGATGCGCAAAAAGCGCGGAGAGATCTGGGACAGGGCGAAAGCCTTCCTGACCGAGCATCAGGACGAGAACGGCATGCTCTCCGCCGAGGACACGTCGCAGTATGAGCGCATGGAGCAGGAAGTGGTCGATCTCGGCCACGCCATCGAGCGAGAGGAGCGCGCCGCCCAGCTGGAGCGCGAGATGAACGCGCCCACCGCTTCCCCGCTGGCCTCCCGCCCGGAGGCTCGCCCCAGCCAGCGGACGGGCCGCGGCTCCGACGAGTACAGGTCGGCCTTCTGGACCGCCATGCGCAACCGCGGCGGCCATTTTTCCGTGCAGAACGCGCTGCAGATCGGCACCGACAGCGAGGGCGGTTATCTCGTCCCCGACGAGTACGAGCGCACGCTGGTGGACGCGCTGCAGGAGGAAAACAAGCTGCGCACGCTGTGCAAGATCATTCGCACCTCTTCCGGCGACCGCAAGATCCCGCTGGTGGCCTCCCATGGCACGGCCAGCTGGGTCGAGGAGGAAGGCACGATCCCCGAGTCCGACGACGCCTTCGGACAGATCACCATCGGGGCGCATAAGATCGCGTCCATGATCAAGGTGTCCGACGAGCTTCTGCAGGACAGCGTGTTCGACATCGAGAGCTACATCGCCACCGAGTTCGCCCGCCGCGTGGGCGACGCCGAGGAAGCGGCGTTCATCAGCGGCGACGGCTCCGGCAAGCCCTACGGCCTGCTGCATACCACCAATGGCGCGACGACTGGCGTAACCGCGGCCAGCGCCACGGCGCTCACTTCGGACGAGCTGCTCGACCTCATCTATTCCCTCAAGAGCCCCTACCGCAAGCGCGCGGTGTTCCTGATGCACGACTCGACCATCAAGGCCATCCGTAAGCTCAAGGACGGAAACTCGCAGTACCTCTGGCAGCCGGGCATGAAGGAGGGTGAGCCGGACAGGCTGTTGGGCTACCGGCTGGTGACCTCCACGCACATGCCGGTCATCGCCGCGGATGCAAAGCCGATCCTCTTCGGCGACCTGTCCAGCTACTGGATCGCCGACCGCGAGGGCCGCTCCATGCAGCGGCTGAACGAGCTGTACGCGGCTACCGGGCAGGTGGGCTTCCGCGTGACGCAGCGCGTGGATGGCCGGATGGTGCAGACGGAGGGCGTCAAGTGCCTGGCCATGAAGAGCGCGTAAGGAGGGTGATCCGGTATGGAGCACACAGCAAGAAACTATCACGCGCACGGCGGCAGCGAATGGGTCGTGGGCGGCAAGCTCACGTTCCTGCCCGGCGCGACCGTAGAAGGCGTAGAGGGCTTGTTCGATTTGCCCCGTGGCGAAGGATGTACTTTGCCCTATATCGCCGACAGCGAGGCGGGCACAGTGGCCGCGCTCCGGGAGGATTTCAACCGCCTTCTGAGCGCCCTGCGCGAAGCGGGCGTCATGGCAAGCGCACCGGACGAGTGAGGTGAGGCGCAATGCTCGTCTCCGTGGATGAGGTGAAGACCCATCTGCGTATCGACCAGGACGAGGAGGACGTGTATATGGAGAGCCTGATCCGGCAGGCGCAGGCGGCGGCAGAGGACTACTGCCGCGTGTCGTTCGGGGACGACGCGCCTGAGCCTGTCCGGCTGGCAGTCCTGCTCTTCGTCGGCTTCTATTACGAGAACCGCGACGTCCCCGACCGCACGACCTACGGTACGATGCGCATCGCGTTTGAGAACCTGCTCTACCCCTACCGCGACCCCGAGAAGATGTTCTGATTTGGCCATCTTACGATGCAATGTCCCTCTCTCATAAGGAGGTGGAGATCTTTGCGCGGCTACAAAAACTTTGAATCCGACCCGCATCCCGGCGATCTTCGCCACCTTGTGGAGATCGGCTATACCGAAAACACCATCAACGAAAACGGCTATCCCGAACCCAACGACGTGGTCGTCTGCAAGGTCTGGGCCGCCTGCACAGACGCCGGAAACCAGCACTACCGCGCCGCCGACGTGATGAACACCGAGCAGGTCATCAACTTCACCATCCGCTATCGAAGCGACATCAAGCCCGGTATGTGGGTGCGCTTCCGGGGCGAGAAATGGGACATCTCGACCCTCGGCGAGTATTCCTTCAAGCGCACCTATCTGGGCCTGAAGGCGTCGCTCTCCAAGGGGGTGAGCGGCTAAGTGAAGCAGGTGCAGGAAGCCCTCAAGGGCATCGGCATCCCGGTCATGGCGGGCGTATGGCGTGCGACTTCCGCAAACCAGAACCCGCCTGTCCAGTATGCCGTGTACTCCACGACCACCACAGAGGCATCGCATCAGGACGATATGGTCACCTCCTACCGCACCTTCGTGTACCTGAACCTGTGGAGCGACATCGACCCCACGGAAACGGCCAATCGCATCCGCGCCGCCATGTACGACGCGGGCTTTTTCATGGTGGAGGAGTCGGACAAGGGCTACAATCAGCCCGCCTACGACACTGCCACTACGCAGTACACGGTGCAGTGGACATGGTGCCTGCGCACGGAGGTGAAACCGAATGCCCCTTGAAACGGACGGCTTTGACAGCCTCATGACCGACATCGCGGGCATGGCCAGCCGCATGGACGCGGACGGCTCGGGCGCGCCCGTGGCCAAACGCATTCTGGAAGCTGCGGCCCAGCCCATCCATCAGCAGATGAAAGCCAACGCCACGAAGGATCCACGCAGGCGTTCGGGCGATCTGCACGACGCGCTGAAAGTTGGCAGTGTCCGGCGCAGCAAAAAGCGCGGCCGGCACATCACCATCGGCGTTCACCGCAAGGACTGGAATCACGAAGACTACTACCCGGCGTTCGTGGAGTACGGCCACGGCGGCCCGGCTCCCGCGCCCGCGCATCCCTATATCCGTCCCGCCTATGACACCCGCGTGGATGAAGCCTACGAGATCATCCGCGACGGGCTGCGGGACGCCATCGACCGACTGTAACGATTGGAGGAGAACAGCCTATGGCAAGCCCTACCGCATCCCCGCAGGTCGCCTCGACCGTGGGTCTTAAAAACGTGGTCATCGCACCGCTGATGGAGGACAGCGAGACCACACATACCTATGGGACGCTGCAGCTCATGGCGGGCGCAATCGAGGCGTCCATCACGCCGGAGAACGCTGATCCTGATGTCCAGCACGCCGATGACGTCGAGTTTTCGGTGCTGTACCCTGACCCGGAATTGTCCTTCAAAACCAAAATGGCCGACATCCCGCTGACCATCCAGGAGATGATCTTCGGCAACGCCATCGACGACAACGGCGTGCTGGTGCGCACGGCGTCCGACCGGCCGCCCTACTTTGCCGTGGGATTCAAGTCGGAAAAGTCGGACGGTACGTTCCGCTATGTCTGGCTGTTTAAGGTGCGCGCCAAGCCGGCCACAGAGACCTACGCCACCAAGGAAGGCACCAGCGTCACGCGCCAGACCGGCGAAGTGGAGTGGACGGCCATCAAGCGCACCCATGACGGGCGCTATCAGGCCGTGGCCGATGAAGGCCAAAACGGCTTCGACGCTACGAAGGCCGCGACCTTTCTGGAGTCCGTCTACGAGCCGGCCTTCACGGAGGAAGAGTCCGGAGCGTGACCAACCGAACCTGTATGGGAGCACACCGCTTGCCGGTTCACAGCCGGCGGCGGTGTGTTTCTGTCTGATGGGAGGTGAAACCGATGGCGCTGGAGGCCCTGAAACGAAACGGGCACAACCTGCAGCTTGGCGGCTATGAAACGGATGGCCCCTACGGCATCCCGCGCCTTGCACCGGCAACGCTTGACGGGACGCTTTCCTTTATTCCGTTCAACTGTGCAAAGACCGACTCCATGCGCGCCCGACACGGCGTGCATTTTTTCATCGACGACTATCTCTTTGAGCGCGTCTGGAAAGATCCTGCCCGTTACGCGCAGATGCTAATGGACTTCCGCGCGGTCATGACGCCCGATTTCAGCCTGTTTACCGACTATCCTGTGGCGGTGCAGCTCTACAACCACTGGCGCAAGCACCTGCTGGGCGCGTACTGGCAGCGCATGGGCATGACGGTCATTCCGTCGATCTGCTGGAGCGACGAATCGTCGTTTGACTGGTGCTTCGACGGCGAGCCGGCAGGCGGTACGGTGGCGGTGTCCTCCGTGGGCACGCAGAAGAACCCAAACGCCAGACGGCTGTTTCAGCTGGGCTACAGCGAGATGCTGCGCCGGCTGAAGCCGGAGAAAATCCTCTTCTTCGGCGATATGCCGGAGAGCTGCAAGGGGAATCTGGAGCATCATCCCGCTTATTACGCCGCGCTTGCTCATGCGCGCAAAAAGAGGTAAGCTATGGGCGGACGAGGCGGAAGCAGCCATCGCAGAACCGCCGGCGGCCTGAGCAGCCTGACGACGACCGCCCAGGTGAGCGATTGGATCAGGCGCCAGCACTGGTTTCGGCCCTATGCTCTCGTGAATCTGGACGGCGTGGACGTCGTAGCCGCGCGGGAGATCGCGGTGGCGTATCAACAGGTTTTTGACCGATACCCACAGCTGATCGGAGCATTCAGCGGCGTCAAATCGTTTGATCTGGGCAATGGCGTGTATGCGGACTGCAATCTTCAGACCGGACAGATACGCGTCAGCGATACCATGTATCGCAACGCGCAGGCGTTGGCCCGTCAGTACGCCTCGGATATTCGCTCAAACTGGCATCCGGCCGGTACGGATTGGCAGGCCATTATCACCCACGAGATTGGACATGCCATCGACGGCTTTATCTCACAGAAGCTGGATGTGGGCGGCAGGTCATTTTACCGGGATTGGTATCAGAACTCAGCCATGCTGCAAAAGAAGGTGGCTGACAAATTGAACATCGCGCCCACGCGGGATCGGATCAGCAAAGAAGTGTCCCGCTACGGGGCAAGCAATACGGCGGAATGGTTTGCGGAAGCCTTTGCCGAAGGCATGCGTTCAAGCACGCCGCGCCGTATGGCGGTAGAATTGATGAAGGAACTGGATGAAATCATGAGGAGGTTACGCTGATGTCCATGGCAGCGCCCAGGTATATGTCGGATCCCGAATACCTGAAATGGTTTGACTTTGAGACGGACACCTTTCGCGAGGGGACGCCGCAGCATGTGCTCGAAATGGTGCGTAAGGAGGATGAGGAACGGGAGAAAATGCGTCAGGACGCGCTAAAAGAGGGCTTCATGCTGTGACAAGGAGAGGAGCAAAAACAGATGATCACCTGTACCCTGAACGATAAGAAATACACCGTGGACTTCATCACGGGCCGCGCGCTGCGGGAGATGGAGCCCGCGGCGAAGATGTACAGCCGCATCGTCGCGCTGTCAAACGCCGCCCTCAAGGGCGAGACACCGGAGGATGCCAAAGAGCTGTCCATCGGCGAGGCCATGGACGTGATGATCCGTTGGTTCTGTATCCTGTTCGGCAATCAGTTTACGCCGGACGACGTGCTGGACCATTACCCGGTGGACCGGCTCATGCACGACATCGCGCTGGCGCTCATGGCGGTGCAGACGCAGACCACGGAGATCCTCGACGAATTCCCTACGAAGGCAGCGAAGACGGAGCCCCCGACGGCGACCGCCTGACGCTGCCCGATTTCATCTATTCCACCTACAACAGTCTCCTGGAAGGCGGCTGGCGCATGGATGAGATCGACCGGATGGACCTGCCAGGCTTTCTCAGGATCCGCGCCTGGAACGCACGACAGGAGCAGAAAAAGAAAGCGCCTCGCCGACGCTATATCGACGAGGTGTGGCCGGGGTTGAAGCCGTGAAATTCATTCGGGCAGGAACAATGCCCGGAAACTGTCCTGTCGCTGATGTAGAACACGGACGACAAGTACTTCCTCCTCCATGCAGAGATAGAAGACGCAGTAATGCTCGCAGATCAGGTACCGATACTCGGTATGTACCGCGATCAGCGCATCCAGCGGCTTGCCGCGGCCGGGATAGTGTTCCAATGAAGAGATGCTCTTTTTGAGTTCGGCAAGGATTCTCTGCGCAGCGTCAGGGCTTAAAAGCTCATCGCGGATGTAATCCCTTATGGAGACGAGGTCGCTGCGTGCTTCTTTGGAGACGATCACACGGGCCATGTCAACCCTCCAGTCCGGCAAACGCCTCATCGACGGTCAAACCGCCCTCTCTGTGGTAGGATTCGACGCCCTTGGACAGTTCTGCCAGAAGGTTGACGGTCGCCTGTAGCTTTTCATATTCAGCAAGGCTCTGAACGACGTATTTTCCGCGCCCATTCTTGGTCAGGTACACGGTGGCTCCCTGATCGCAGGAACGCAGCACTTCGCTGTAATTTTTGAGGTCGGAGATGGGGACGATGCTTGGCATGGGATCAGCTCCTTTCCGATTTTATTATACCCGAATTTACCGACAAATTCAACCCCAAACTTAGCGGCAGAAATATGCCGCTTATTTTTATGCGATTGGCAGGTGAGAGAAATGAGCGAAACCCTCCGCGACCTTGTGGTATCGCTGTCGCTGCAGACGGACAACTTCACGCGGAACATCAAATCGGTCAACAAACAGATCGCCGAAGCGGAGAGCAAATTCCGTCTCGCCGCCGCGGGCGTGGAGGGCTTTGAGCGCACAACCACCGGACTGTCCACACAGCTGAGCACTCTGCAACGCCGTATGTCGCTCCAGCAGCAGGCCGTCACGCAGTACGAACGCGCGCTCGCCGCCGCCAACAGCAAGCTCCAGGAGTGCTATTCGCGCCAGACGGATTATGCTCAGCGTCTCACGGACGCAAGAGCCGCTCAGGAGGCGCTCAAGACACAGGTGGCCGCCTCCGCGCAGCAGGTGCGCGTATTCTCTGCAACACTGGGCGACAGCGACTCCGCCACCATCGCAGCCAAAGCCAATCTGGACGCGCTCAAGACCGAATATCGCGCCTCCGTGCAGGAGGTCAGGAAGCTCGCCGGACAGAACACGGCGCTGCAAAAGAGCGCGCAGAACGCCGCCGACGCGGTGAGTACAGCCGGCACGAACCTGAACAACGCCCGCGCAGCCGTCAGGAATACGCTGGCGGAAATCGACAAATGCAATCAATCCCTGCGTCTGGCACAGACGAATTGGGACGCGGCGGGACAGGCCATCGACGAGAGCCGCGCTGCCATCACCACCTTCGGCAAGCAGATCGCCCTGGCCGAGAGCCGCTTCAAGCTCGCCTCCGTGGGCATCAAAGAGCTGGATACCAGCGTCACGGGGCTTGCGGCCAAACAGACGCTGCTCACCGAAAAGCTCGATTTGCAGCGCCGGAGCCTCACGCAGTACGAAGCAGCCCTGCAGGGCGCAAAGGAACAGCTAAAAGCTGCGCAGCAGGCCAACGACCCGGAAAAAATCCGCCAGGCCAACGACGCGGTCATCGACGCGGAAGCCGCGCTGAACCGGGCCAAAACCGCCGTGGCCGCCACGCGGGTGGAGATCGAACAGACCAATCAGCTGCTCGCCACCGCGAAGTCCGCCTGGACGGCGGCGGGCAAATCACTGGAGGACTTCGGCAGGAAGTGCGACGCAATCGGCAAGGGCATGACCACCGCGGGCCGCACGCTGTCCACCGCCGTCACCACGCCAATCATTGCCCTGGGCACGACCGCCGTCAAGGCGTCGCTGGACTTTGAGACCACCTTCACCAGCGTTCGCAAGACCGTGGACGCCACCGAGGCGGAGTTTGACGCGCTGGCCGAAGCCTCCAAAACCATGTCCACGCAGATCGCCACGTCCACAGGCGAGATCAACGAGGTCATGGCCACCGCGGGCCAGCTGGGCATCCGCAACGACTATCTGGTGGGCTTCGCCCGCACCATGATAGACCTTGGCAACTCCACGGATATCGTGGCCAACGAGGCGGCCTCCACACTGGCGAAGTTTGCCAACATCACGAACATGGACCAGAGCCGGTTCGGCAATCTGGGCGCGACGCTGGTGGATCTGGGCAACAACTTTGCGACGACGGAATCGTCCATCATGGAGATGTCGCTGCGCCTTGCAGCGGCGGGCCATCAGGTGGGGCTGACGGAGCCGCAGATCCTGGGCTTTGCGGCGGCGCTGTCGTCGGTGGGCATCGAGGCCGAAATGGGCGGCTCGGCGTTTTCCAAGTCGCTGGTCAAGATGGAGGTTGCCGCGGCTACGGGCGGCGAGGCGCTGGAGGATTTTGCCCGCGTGTCCGGCCTGACGGCGGAGGGCTTCAAGTCGCTCTTTGAGAATGACCCAGCCGCGGCGTTCCAGGCGTTCATCACGGGCCTTTCCCGGATGGACGAGGAAGGCATTTCGGCCATCGCTACCCTGCAGGAGATCGGCATCGCGGAGGTGCGCCTGCGCGATACGCTGCTGCGCGCGGTCAACGCCAACGAGCTGTTTGCCGAGACGCAGGATCTGGCCATCAACGCCTGGCAGGAGAATACCGCCCTCACCGAGGAGGCGGGCAAACGCTACGCCACCACGGAAAGCCGGCTCATCAACCTCAAAAATACTGCGCTCCTCTTCGCCCAGCAGATCGGCGACGACCTGAACCCCACGATCCAGAATCTCATCGACGGCGCGGGCGACCTCATGGAGGGATTCCTCAAAATGGATGAGGCCCAGCGCATGCAGATCATCCGCATGGCCGCCTACGCCGCGGCCGCCGGGCCGGTGCTGCTCATTCTGGGCAAGGTGACGAAGGGCGTCGGGACGCTGTCGACGGGCATCGGCAAGTTTGCCACCGCCGTGGGCAAGGCGGGCGGCGGCTGGTCGGGCTTTCTTTCGGTGCTTACCAAGTCCCCGGCGGTGTGGCTGGCGATCGCCGCCGCGGTGGTGGCGGGCACGGTCGCTTTGGTGGACTACGTCTCCGGCGCGAAGCAGGCGCGCGAGGCGCTGGAGGGCATGAACGAAACCGCGAAGAAGTGGAAGGAGACCGCCGCGGAGACCTTCTATGGAAAAAGCGATGGGCTGTCCTTTTTCGGCATGAGCGAGAGCGACTTCGCGCGGCAGACCGCTTCGGCGGAGGATTGGCTCAGCGGGCTGCTTAAGGTCTGGACGGACGGCGAGAAGGAAAGCGATGAGATCGTATCCTCCTGGACGGAATCGTTCAAGGCGCTGACCGCCTCTACCCGTGAGGAGCTTGCCGCGCTCAAGGCCACGGCGGACGAAAGCGGCTATACCGGCGTTTCCGAGCAGCTCGCCGCCGACATCGCGACGCTGGACTCGCTGGACGCTGAGATCGAAGCCCTTTTGCGCAAGCGCCAGAACGGCTTCTTCACCGAGGCTGACCAGATCCGCCTGCAGGAGATGATCGACACGCGGGAAGCCATCGAGATCAAGTACAGGCTCTCCCCGGCGGACGCGGACGGCTTTGATACCATCCGGCAGAAGTTGGAAGCAGAAGTGGCGAGAGCACAGGCGCGCGGCCAACAGGACGCGGACGTGACGGTCTACGAAAACGCCATGGTCGCCGCGGCAGAAGGGCTTGCTGCGATGAACGCGCAGATCGACGCACAGTACGACAAGGAGTTCGCGCTCATCCAGCTGATCGAGGATAGCACCGAGCGGCAGAACGCCATGGAGGCGCTCAACGCGCAGTACAACGAAAACCGCCGCAACGCCGCGCTGGAGTATGCGGAGCTGCTCAGCGATGTGGTTCCCAAGGTCTGGGCGCAGGCCGACATTCAGCAGGCGGCGTCCGACGTGGACGCCCTGACGCAGAAGCTGCGGGAGTACAGCGCCGCGAATGAAAGCGAAAAGCCAGCCCTGCTGGAAGATCTGAACGCCATTACCGCCGCCATGGACGAGGGTGCGATCACCGAGTACATCGCCATGCTCACGCAGATCCAGTCCCTGCTGGACAGCGGCATGTCGGAAAGCGAAATTCAGGCCATGTTCCCGGAGATCGACTTCACAACGGCGCTGGAGCAGATTGCCGCCATTCAGACGTTCCTGAACAATCGCGAGCTGGAGCTGCCGGGGCTCACGGAGATGTTCGGCGACGCGCTGCCCGAAGAAGTGCTGACCATCGCCACGGATCTTGACATGACCGGCGCGCAGGAGCGGTGGGATACCTTCGCCGCGGACCCCGGCGCGATCACGACGGACGCGATCATCTCAGAGCTGCGCGAGGACGAAAACACGCGGCGCGTCCAGCCGCAGGTGGAGGCGTTCATCGCCAAATACACGGAAGTGCCGGAGGGCGCGGACAAGGCGGAGCTGACGCCGGAAGGCATCGTGGCGCTGGTCAATGCCTATGCCGAGGCGACGACCGGCGCGGACGTGTCCGGCCTGACGCCCGAGAACGTGACCGCCATGGTGAGCGCGTATCAGGAGCTGGCTGCGGGAACCGATATCTCCGCCCTGAAACCCGACGAGATCACCGCTTACATCTCGACCTATCTTGAGCAAAGCGGCGTGGAGACCAGCGGTCTGACCCCGGACGGTCTGACCGCTTTTGTTCTGGCCTATCAGGAGGTCACGGGCGGCGCGCTGACCGGTGCCCTTACGCCCGACGACATTACAGCCATGGTAGCCCGCTACATGGAAGCGGAAAACATTGACCTTTCGGCTTTGTCCCCGGATCAGGTGGAGGCCATCGTCAGCGCGTTCGCGGAAGCTACGGGTTGCGACAAATCCCAGCTGCTGCAAAACTTCACGGCCTACATCACACGGTACGACGACACCAACGCGGTCAAGCCCACGCTCAACGTCAGCGTGGGCATCTACGGCTATGATCTGATCGCCTACCGGAAGTTTATCGAGGAAAACCCTGTCGAGGTGCAGGGCATCGTGAAGCTGGGCGAGGTGTTTGAAAACCCCGCCGACGCGCTGCTCGACCCGCAAACGAAGTTCTGGCAGGATGGGCAGGAGATTCCCGTGCAGGCCGTGCCCACCGAGATGCTCACCGCCGACAAGGTGGCGGTGCTTGACGAGGACGGCACGCTGCATGTGCTCATCGCCCCGGACGTGACCGGCGCGCAGGAGGCCATTGACAGCCTGCGCACGGAGGTGGCCGAGGTCGATCAGCTGGGCGTGACGGCACTGGGCCAGGCGGCAGGGCTTCTGCCCGAGACGAGCCTAGACCTGATCGAGTCCGCGCTCTCCCGCCTGCAATCGTATCAGGAGACGCTGGATTACAACGCCTGGGATAAATTCTGGGCTAGCGTGTTCGGCGCGTCCACCAACAAGGGCACGCTGGATACCAGCATGAAGATCGACTTCCCTGCCGAGCGCGTAGCGGAGCTGTCCACCTATGTGGCGGAGATCGTCGCGGCCATTCAGCAGGGTCAGGCGGTGAAGCAGGAGGATCTGGACAACCTGCAGATGATCCTGACGTTCCTGCAGGAGCTGGATACCAGCGAAGTCGGCACGCACATTCTGGAAGGCGTGGGGGAAGGCATGACGGCGGCGGGCTGGGACAGCGACGCGGAGACGGTCGCGGCCAACCTGGAAGCCGCGCTGAATCTGGCGCTGGGCATCCAATCCCCGTCCGAGCGCGTCAAGCCCGTGGGACAGAACGTCTCTGCGGGCGTGGGCACAGGCATGGCGGGATACGACTTTACCACGGACGCGGCGACGCTCGCAGCCGCACTGACGGCGGCGGTCGGCCTTGCCCTGCCGCAAAACGCGCTGGCGGCCTGCGGCACGGCGGCCATGGCCGGATTGGCGTTGGCCATGACGGGTTACAGCATGAGCGCCACGGGCGCGTCGGTCGGCGCGGCTGTACGCAGCGCGGTTGGCGCCAGCCTGAACGCCACGACTCTGCGCTCCGCTGGCGTCAACGCCATGGCCGGATTAAAAGCCGGCATCAACTCAGGACGCAGCGGCGTGATCTCCGCGATGCGCTCAGCGGCACGGGCAGCGGTCAGCGCGGCCAAGAGCGAGCTCAAAATCAAATCCCCCTCGCAGGTGTTTGAGGATGAGGTGGGCGTGATGACCATGCGCGGCTGGGGCCGCGGCGTGATCAAGGAGAGCAGGGCGCAGGCAAAGATCATCCGAAACGCCGCGCGCTACCTGACCGGCGAGGCGCAGGCTGGGAGTATCATCACCACCAGCAACGACAACCGGCGCACCTACAACAATAGCGTCAGTTCCACCATTCAGGTACAGCAGCTGGTTGTGCGCGACGAGCAGGACGTGCGCGCGCTGGCGGAGGAGATCGCCGCGCTCACGCGCAGGCAACAGCGCGGAAAGGGAATGCGGATGGCGTAAATATCCCTCAAACGCGAAGAATTGACTTGACTTTCACGCGGCGTGGAGTGATAGATACGCTACCCTGAAGACAGAGGAGGCTATGGTATGTCACATTTTTCGGTTGCGGTATTTTCCAAAATGCCCGGATACGTCGAGGCGCTGCTGGCTCCGTTTGAGGAGCAGGTAGATCCGGATTCTCCGTATGCGGAGTTTGTCGAAAATGAGGAGTGCGATCTTGACAAGACTGTGGGAGCCGGTGGCTATTGGCACAATCCCAACGCCCGGTGGGACTGGTGGGAGATCGGCGGGAGGTGGCGCGGACTGCTCAGGCTGCTGCCGGGAAAGAGCGGATATCGCGCGCCGGTCGACCGGTGGAGCAAGGGTTTTGACTACCCTGCGGATCGCTGCGACGGGGCGAGGGTTGCCGACTGCGATTTCTCTCCGGATACGAGCCGTGTCGCCAGACTCCAGCGGGAATGGGAGGTTCTGGTCGAGGGCGCTGCACAGCGCGAAGGCGAAGACTTCATCAGCATATGGAAGCCGGAGTATTATCTGCAACGCTACGGGGACAAGGAAACCTACATCCGCAGAGAGACAGCCTTCAGTACATACGCCTTTGTCACGGCAGATGGCGCGTGGCATGAGCAGGGGCGCATGGGCTGGTTTGGCTTCGACGATGCCACCAACGAGAGCATGAACCAATATGAAAAAGAATTCCAGGCATACCTGCAGGAAGCACGTGAAAACGGACTGGCGATTACCATTGTGGATTGCCACATCTGATCGAAGTGGGAGAATTATGACAGAAGCTGCCTTCGGGCGGTTTTTCCATAGAGGCGCCGCAGGACGGAGGGATAACCGTGAAGGATTGGTTTGAGTGGAACGACGTGCGCTGCACAGAATACGGCATCCATGTGCTGGAACAGCCGCCGCTGACGCTGCCCAATGAGCGGGCGACGTTTGTGGATGTGCCGGGCCGCAGCGGAAGCCTCACGGTGCTGGAGGGCGACGCCGTCTACGACGATCTGGTGCTCACCGCGCAGTGCATCGTGGAGAATACCGAGCGGTATGCTGAGATCGCCGCTTACCTCAAGGGCAGCGGGAAAGTGACCTTTGCCAACCGGCCGGAGGGGTATTACGAGGCGCGCATCACCAACCAGATTCCCTTTGAGAAGATTCTGCGAGGGAATCCGCATCGCTCCTTTGCGGTCAACTTCCGCTGCAAGCCTTTTTGGTACCAGAAGAATGTCGCGCCCATTGCCCTGACCCAGAGCGGCTCGTTTGTCACCAATCCGGGGAATGTCTATGCGGAACCGGTCATCACGGTCTACGGCACGGGCGCGATCACCCTCATGGTGGGCATGATCATTACGGAGCTGGAGGGCATATCGGGAAGCATAACGCTGAACTCGCAGTTGCAGGAAGCCTACTCGGGAACGACCTCCATGAACGGCGCCATCAGTGGGGAGTTTCCTGTGCTGCTTCCGGGGCAGAACGCCGTAAGCTGGACGGGAAATGTGACTTCTTTGAATGTTATCCCAAATTGGCGCTTTCTCTGATTGCTTATTTGACAGGAACCGAGTAATATGAAGTGTGTAGAGTATGGGGAAACGGAGAGCCTGCTGCTTCGCGCTTGCAGGCTTTTCCATATGGTGACTATTCGTATCCAATGACTGTTCCGTTATGGTTGACGGTGGCGTCACTCAGGATGAGTGGCGCTTTTCCTATGCCTCGAAGGGAGGATGAACCCCATGATCTGCATCTACCCGGCTGACTGCACGGACTTCTCCAGCAACGGGCTGGGCATCGTCCAGCCGCAGTCCTGCACGGTCACCGAAACGCTGAACGGCGAGTGGGAGCTGACGCTCGTCCATCCCATCGACGAACACGGCAGGTGGACACGGCTGAGCGAAGGCAACATCCTGCGCGCGCCGGTGCCCGCTGCCATGACGCCGCAGATGAATCTGGTAACACAGCAGTACCAGACGCAAACCTACGACGTGGAGATCTATAAGGTAACCACCCAGCGCGACCCGCTGCGCCTGCGCTCAGGCACGGGGACAAGGTACAGAATCCTCGGCAAGTACAAGAAGGGCACTGAGGTCATCGTGGTAAACAAGACCACATCCTCGTGGTACGAGGTCACCTGCCCGGATGGGCGGCACGGGTATATGTCTTCCGAGTATCTGACCCATGTGCGCACGGAGCAGCAGAGCGTGCAGGTGGATGTCGGCTTTCAGAATCAGGTGATCGAGTCCCGGCAGCTGCGTGACCAGCCCTTCCGCATCTACCGCGTGGCGCCGGAGCTTGATAAGGTCACCGTGTATGCCCGCCACATCTTCTACGACCTGCTGGACAACATGATCAAGTCCCTGAAGCCCTCATCCTCCGCGGTGGGGGCTTCCGTCGTACAGAGCCTTTCGGATGCCTGTCTTACCAGCCACGACTTCACTTTCTACTCCGACCTGACCTCCACGGCGGAGGAAGTGGAATGGGAGAATGTCAACCCGGTGGAAGCGTTGCTGGGCGAAGGCGGACTGGTGGAAAAGTACGGCGCGGAGCTGGCGCGTGACTGGTTCGACGTGTTTCTGGTCAGGCGCGTGGGCGTGGACAGCGACGTGCAGATCCGGGAGCGCAAGAACCTGACCGGCATCTCCTACGACGTGGACGAGACCGACGTGGTCACCCGCATCATGCCCACCGGTGAGGACGCGGATGGCAATATCCTCTACCTGCCCGAGCTGTACATCGACAGCCCGAACATCGGCGCGTACACGCATCCGAAGTGGATCCACCTTGCGGCGTCGGAAGCGAAAGAGGTGGCGGAAGGCGAGAACTACAAGTCCCTGACCGCCTGCTATGAGGACATGCGCGCGGCGGCGCAGGCGGAGTTTGACAAGGGCTGCGACTTGCCCACGGTGACGCTCAAGGTGGACTTCGTCAACTGCGCCGATACCGAGGAATACCGGCAGTACGCGTTTCTTCTGAACATCTTCCTCGGCGACAGCGTGCGCGTGGTGGCCCGGCGCATCGGCGTGGAAGTCTCCATGCGCATGACGCAGTACACCTACGACTGCCTGACGCGCAAATACACCTCCGTGACGCTGGGAACCGCCGCGGATACGCTGGAAGGCAGCATGATCTCCGCCCGGCAGCTGGCCAGCGGCTCCATCACCGGCATGAAGCTGGCGCTCAACTCCGTGGGCAGCGGACAGCTGCAAAGCGGTTCGGTGGGCAGTCTGCAAATCCGAAACGCGGCCATCGGCAGCGCGCACATCCAGGACGCCTGCATCACCCGCGCCCATATCGCCGAGGCGCTCATTGATACGCTCAATGTCAATGCCCTGACCGCCGTGACGGCCAAGATCAAGGAGCTGGCCGCGGGCAGCATCACCACCGACGACCTCTACGCCTCCGTGGCCATGATCGCCACGGCGCAGCTGACCACGGCCAACATTGTCAGCGCCGACATCCAATGGGCTGACATTGAGGCGCTCAGCGCCAACATCGCGCAGATCAGTAAGGCGCAGATCACCGCCGCTACCATTGACGAGGCGAACATCGACTGGGCGGCCATCACCACCCTCACGGCGGCCACTGCAGAGATTGTCAATGCCCAGATGCAGACCGCCGACATCGACTGGTCGCACATCAAGGATCTGGCAACGGACACCGCCATCATCACGCAGGGCACGGCGGGCGAACTCTACATCGCGCGACTGGCCGTGACCGAGGCGAACATGGCCTCCCTGACGGTCGGTGAGCTGGTGGTCAAAGGCACGGACGGTCATTTTTACTCGGTGTCCGTGAATGAGGATGGACAGGTGGTCACGACGCTCAAACAGATCGTCAACGACGACGTGACTGACCAGAGCATCAACGGCGGGGAGAAGATCATCGAGGGCACCATCACCGCCGGGACGCTCAACGCGCAGGACATCTTTGCCGACAATGCTGTCATCCGAAGCCTCATCGCGGCCAACCTCGACGTGGACGCGCTCTTCGCCCGCGAGGCGACCATTGCAGCCCTCAACGCCATGGACATCACAGGCAACGAATACCTGCGGCTCATGGTCTCTGGCAAGGCGGATCAGGAGGATCTGGACGCGTTGGGTGAACGGGTCGACGCGGCGGAGCTGAAGCTCACGGAAGACGCGATTGTGTCCACTGTGACAGGAAGCGACCAGTACAGGGAGGATCTCGCCGCGATTGCCGCGGCTGGCGGCGCGGAGTTTGTGGTGGGCACACAGACAACGTACACCGCGGCGTGGACAGGGAACGCCGGCTTCCAGGAGCTACACGACGGACAGCAGATCGCCTACTGGCTGCCCGCCGCGTCCGGGAGCAACGTCACGCTGGCGCTGACGCTTGCGGACGGCAGCACCACCGAGGCGATTCCCTGCTACTATGGCGGCAGCGTCCGGCTGGGCACGCAGTACGGGGCGGGCAACATCGTGCGCCTGACCTACCGCGAAAACGTGACCATCTATTCCACGACCATCGCCAAAGGCTGGTGGGCGGACGCCAACTACAACACAGACACCTACGACCGCATCCGCGTCGGTACCACGCTCAAGGCAAAGACAGCCATTGCCGCGGGAAGACTGGCGGTCACGGACGCGGACGGCTGCTTTCCGTTGGCGGCTGGCGTACCCTTTGACGTGACCCGGCCGGTGCTCTACTGCGCCACCGCCGTGTCCGCCGGGATGTACAGCGCCAATTTCTACCTGACCTACCCCTTCTGTACGCTGCGCTCCATTGACCCGGACTTCGCGGGAACCATCGGCACAACCTGCTATGTGGTGGGCACGCTGGCCGGCACGGTCTTTACGCCGGCGGAAACATGCATAACAGCCACGGTTCCCACTGAGGACGACGGGATGACTTACATGGCGCTGGGTACGCTCACCGGAACCTACCAGACCTGCGTGTTCCCCGAACACCCGCTCTATCGCTTTGTGGACGGCGCGTTCAAGCCGTTATCGCAGGTGGGCTATGATGCCAGCGTGGCGGTGGGAGAAACGCGCCAGGAGATGTCCACCCGCTTTGAACAGACCGACGCGGCCATCGCGCTCAAGGCGGACCAGACGGAGGTCAATTCCCTCTCCACGCGCGTGCAGTCCGCCGAGCAGAAGATCACCCCGCAGGCCATTACGGCTACGGTAGCGTCGTCCGCGCTCTACGCCTTCGACAAATACGAAGGGCGAAATTACTGTCTGGGCAGCGGCAACGAATATACCTTTGTAGACAACAGGTACCGGAATCCGGATGGAAGCGAAACCACCTATACCCAGAAAACACTATCCGTTTCGGACGACCTCTTCGCTCATAGCAACAGCGGATCCGTCATTCGCATTTCTCTGGACATCCAAAGGCAGGATGTGGATGCCTCGGAAGCCACGACGCCCGGCATCTACTCAGGGTTCTGGGTGTATTACCAGTACATGGATGCGGGCGTTCTGAAGACCTCTGGCCTGGGATGGTATCTGCGGACAACGGACGCCAGCTTTGTGGCGTCGGATGATGACTGGGTGCGATTGCGATACGGGCCGCTGAATCTGACTTCGTACAACCCTGTCGCAATCGCGTACTTTGCGCTGGGCACATCTTCGGCAAACGGAACAACCGGCACGGTGCGCTTCCGCAACGTCAAGCTGGAGGTACTGAGTAACTGGACGGACTGGAGTGCCGCACCCGAGGACATCTATGGCCTTGCCGGGCGCATGACCAGCGCGGAATCCCGCATCACGCAAAACGCCAACAACATCGCGCTTAAGGTCAGCACTTCGCTCTACAACACCGAAAAGGTGTATCGCAGCACCACCGCGCCCACTACCCTCTACACCAACATGCTCTGGCTGGACACATCCCTTTCTCCGCCCATTCTCAAGCGGTATACGGGCTCGGCATGGATAGCCGTCGGCGCGCAGGAGCTCAAGACCAGCGGGATTTCCATTGGCTCAAACAACGTCGCCATCACCACGGAAAACTTTCTGCTCCAGTTGCTCGACCCTGCCAACAACGAAAACGTCCTCATGGAGATGAGCGCGGACGGCAACGTAGGCTTCAAGGAGCTGTACGCAGACGAGATCATCTCCGATTCCGTGGCGCAGGCATACGCCGGGCCGAGCGCGCTCTACGTCAACGCGTCCTACAGCGGAACCAGCGACACCTATTTCCGTTCGCTGGGCGAAGCGGTGAAAGGAATCAACAATCGTTTTCTCCGTCGTGACGTCGTCGTCTACCTCCCCAGCAGTTCAGGGGACATCTATGAACCGCAGGGTACGCAGATCGAAGGGATCAGCGGCCCGGGCAGGCTGATGATCTACGGGTACAGCGCGTGCCGTCTCAACAGCTATATCCGGGTGAAGGGATGCTCAGCGCATGTGTGCTTCCAGAATGTCTCCCTGCGGGAAAGCCGTCCGCTTAACGGCAGCAGCCGGAACCCGTATCTGGTGGAATGCTTGCTGTGTCATTTTGTGGAGTTGAATGGCTGTACACTGGACGCAAACAACGTCACCTATGACTCGGTCTACGCACGCGCCAGCCATGTGTTTCTGTACAATACCGGGCTGTATAACGCGCTGCAGGGTGTGGAGGCGTACCTGGCGACCGCGAACGTGAAGGACTGCAAGGGCTCCTGCAGCTGGGCCATGATTTCCTACGCGAGTGTGATCATCGCCAGCGGCACCGTACCCAACGGCAGCCGGGGGACCGGAGAGAACGGCCAGCTTTTCGCAAGCGGCGTTACGGTGGACTACGGCACGGCCATTCCTGTGGTCGTCCCGGACAGCACGACCATCCAGTACGCCACCCTCACGAAGTCCTATCGCGGCGGCTGGCGCTCGGATACCGTGGACGTGATCCAGGGGGTCTACTCCGACAGCGGCTACAAGTCCAGCCTGAACTGGAATTACGGCTGCATGTGGTTTGGCAACCTGCGCAGCGTGCTCTCCGGTACGACGATCAAGTCGGCGACCCTTACGCTGTACCGCAAGACGGGCAGCGGCTCCAGCTCTGCCAAAACGCTCTACCTGTGCGCCATCACCAACACCACGGCCAGCGGCGCGCCTTCCATCGCGGTAAACTACGGGGCCATCGGGACCATTGGCCGCGCGCAGCAGGCGACGTTCGCCATTCCGCTTGCGGCGGTTCAGGGACTGGCCAACGGGACGTATGGCGGTCTGTGCCTATACGAATCAAAATACAATTTCGGCTCATCCAACTGGTCGAACAACTACATGCGCATGGCCGGCACAGACAGCAGCCACAAGCCCTATCTGCAGGTGGTTTACAACAGCGGCGGCTCGGCCGTCGGCTAAGGAGGTTAACAGATGTACATCGCGATCCCCTTCGAGGGGCGGGTGAGAACGCTCATCCGCTCCTCTTTTCTTGCGGCAAAACGGACGGATGCCACACATTACAGCCTGACGGGCGAGTCATTCCAGATGTCGGGCGTCACGGCGGAGCAGGTGATCCTGCTGCCGGACAGCGTTGAGGTGAGCGAGGGTCAGGAAGTGACGGACGAGCTGCTCATGCAGGCGCTGCCGGTGGAATCTTTCATCACAGTAAGCGCGGACGAGGCGCTGCCCAATGTGCTGGGCCTGCTGCTCAGGCAGGCGGTGGCGGATGGACGCATCTCGGATGCGGAACTGCTCTCCGTTCAGCCTGTTCTGGAGGGACGCATCTGGCGCGCGGGCATCGCCGTGCAGGTGGGCGACGTGTTCACCTACAAAGGCGCGCTCTGGCGCTGCATCCAGCCGCACACCACGCAGGACGACTGGGCGCCCGACCTGACCCCGGCACTCTGGCACAGGGTGGAGATCATCGCCGAAGATGAAGTGCGCGTCTGGGCCGCCGGAATCGACTACATTGTGGGCGACGAAGTCGCGTACCCGGACGCGGAGGGCGAGCTGTACATCTGCCTTCAGGCGCACACCTCGCAGGAAGGTTGGGAGCCGCCGGCAATATCGGCCCTCTGGGCACCAGCGAGCGAAGGCGGTCAGGAAGATCCACCTGTGACGGAGGCGGAGACGTGATTCGCCAGTTGACGGCCATTGACAAAGTTGAAATCGGGGAGGGAGAAGAGCATGCCTGAATGGATCACGCGATATTGGGTGGAGTGGCTGTTCGGCATCGTGGCGGCGCTGGCCGCGGCGAGCTACCGGCGGGTCAGCAGGCACATGCGGCATACGCAGAAGAAGGATCAGGCGCTGGACGACGGGATGCGCGCGCTGCTGCGCGACCGGATCATCAGCGCCTGCGACCACTACTTTGAGAAAGGCTTCGCGCCGGTGTACGCCCGGGAAAACATCACCAGCATGTACGACGCCTATCACAGCCTGGGTGGGGATGGGATCGTGACCGACATGGTCAAGCAGGCCATGGAGCTGCCCTACAAGAAGGGCGGCGAAGCACCTGTGGAGCAATCGCGGGAATCCCGCGCTGCAATCAATACATCAAGGAGGAACGAAGTATGAACATCAACTGGAAAATCCGCTTTCAGAACAAGACCTTTCTGACCGGCCTGATCTCTCTGGTGGTGGTCTTCATCTATGATCTGCTGCAGCTGCTGGAGATCGCGCCCGCCGTGACGCAGAGCGCGGTCATGCAGGTGGCTGAGGGCATCCTCACCATCCTGGGCATGCTGGGCGTGATCGCCGATCCCACCACGGCGGGTCTGTCGGACAGCAAGCAGGCGTTGACGTACACCTCTCCCAAACAGGACTGATACAAACCGTATTCACCGCAGGGCGACGGGCGACCGCCGCCCTTTTTTCATGGGACCAGAGAATGGAGGAACCTATATGTCTGATCGAATCAACACCCCGTTCACCAACGAGCACTTTGTCGCCTTCTGCCTCTCCATGCTCGGCCAGCCTTACTGGTACGGAACGGTTGTGTATAAATGCACCGAAAACCTGCGCTCTCGCAAGGCGAGGCAGTATCCGTCGCATTACGGCTCCAGCCGTACCAGCCGGTACAGGGACGACATTGCGAAAAAGAAGGTCTGCGCGGATTGCGTCGGCCTGATCAAAGGGTACTGCTGGACGGGCGGCGGCAAGGGCGTAGTCGAGAGTATCGGCACGGACAAGACCTTCTCGAGCAAGTACGGCGCCAACAACTGCCCGGATAAGTCGGCCAACAGCATGTTCAGCTATGCCAAAGGCAAAGGCTGCGCCTGGGGCACGATGGACAGCCTGCCGGAGGTTCCCGGCATCGCACTGCGCTCGGACGGGCATGTGGGCGTTTATGTGGGCGGCGGCTACGCCGTGGAGGAGCGCGGCTTCAATTATGGCTGTGTCAAGACGCGGGTGAAGGATCGCAAGTGGACGCACTGGTACTACCTGCCGTTCATTGATTACGGCGAGGGCGGCAGTGTGAAACCGCCGCAGACGGAGTATGCGCTGGGCTCCCGGCTGCTCAGGAAAGGCACGGAAGGCAATGATGTGAAACAGCTGCAGGAATATCTTTTGCGGCTGGGCTACAGCCTGCCGAAGTACGGAGCGGACGGCGACTTTGGCGCGGAGACCGAAGCAGCAGTGCGGGCCTTCCAGGAGGATGAGAGGCTCGAGGTGGATGGCAAGTATGGCGAAAAGAGCCACGCCGCGCTCATGGACGCCATAGAGGCAGAGGACGAGGACACGCCGGAGCAGCCCGCGCAGCCGGAGGATGGCGAAGAAGAAAACGAAGGAGAAAAGCCCGTCGGTACCCACGTGGTCATCGTATCGGATGGCGGCAAGGTCAACATTCGCGTGGGCAACGGCACGCAGTACGGGCGCGTCACCCAGCTCGCGCCGGGTACGACGCTGGACTATGTGGCCACCGCCAGCAACGGCTGGCACGCCGTAGTGGTCAATGCGCGGGTGGGTTGGGTTTCCGGAGAATACAGCAAGGTGATCTGAGTATTTACTGTACGAACAGCACACAGGATTGTTGCGCCGCTGCTTTCATATGAAAGTAGCGGCGCTAAGGGAGGGGCTATGACACAGGAGCAGAAGCGGCACATCCGACAGCTCAGAGCCGCGGGTGAAGGATATAAGCGCATCAGTACCTTGCTCGATATTCCGGTCGGCACCATCAAATCCTTTTGCCGCCGCGACGAGGCGGATGAACCGGCGGTCACGGACTACCGTGCGCCACAGAAGCTGGAAATCACGATTGAAAATGAGAATCCAATATGCCCGCAGTGCGGGACGCCGGTCATCCGCATACCTGGCAGGAAAAAGCGCGTGTTCTGCTCGGAAGCCTGTCGCGTCGCCCACTGGCGCACGCAGGCGCATGCCGACGGAAAACCTGCTCTGTGCGCCGGGTGCGGGAAGCCGCTGTATGGGCATGACCGGCGCAGGAAGTTTTGCAGCCACGCCTGTTACATCCACAGCCGCTTTGGAAAGCAGTGAGGAGGCCGATATGCACGGCACAGAACAACGGATGGGCACGCCCATGTTGACACATGAGCAGCTTCAACGCGAGCTGACGTATCGCACCTCCATGGCGGTTCTTAGAAACCTGCGCAACGCCGGGCTGGTGACCGGCAGGGAATTCGTCAGATTATCACAGTTTCTCGCGGAAAGATTCTCCCCTGTCTGGGGCGATTTGTATCAAAATCACGGTTGACTCCCGGCCGCAAAAGAGGGATATATGGTCGCGGAAGGAGGTAAGCGCCTTGAAGAAAGAACAGAAGCAACAACCTATGCAGATCCGGCAGGTCAAACCCGACGCGCCCACCCCTCGCCGCAAGCGTGTGGCGGCCTATTGCCGCGTCTCCACGGGAAAGGACGCCATGCTGCATTCCCTCTCCAGGCAGATCAGCCACTACAGCGCCTATATCCAGCGCCAACCCGGCTGGGAATACGCGGGCGTGTACGCCGATGAAGCGTACACCGGCACAAAGGGCGACCGGCCCAGATTCCGGCAGATGCTCTCGGATTGCCGGGCGGGAAAGATCGACCTGATCCTCACCAAGTCCATCAGCCGGTTCGCCCGCAACACGGTGACCATGCTCGAAACGGTGCGCGAGCTGAAGGCGCTGGGCATTGACGTTTATTTTGAGGAGCAGAACATCCACTCCATGAGCGGGGACGGCGAGCTGATGCTCACCATCCTCGCTTCTTTTGCGCAGGAGGAGAGCAAAAGCGTGTCCGACAACTGCAAATGGCGGATACGCAAGGATTTCTCCGAGGGGAAGCCCATGAACCTGATGCTGCTGTATGGCTACCGGTCGGTGGACGGACAGATCGTGATCGACGAGGACGAAGCCGCCGTGGTGCGGGACGTGTTCAAAGCATATCTGGATGGCGCCGGCAGCAGCCGTATCGCGGCAAGGCTTCGAGAGACCAATACACCGCGGCGCTTCGGAGGAACGTGGACGGGCAACCATGTGGTCGAAATGCTGACCAACGAGAAGTATACGGGCGATGCCTTGCTGCAGAAGACCTTTGTGGAAGATCATCTGACCAAGAAACAGCGGCGCAATACGGGTCAGCTGGATCAATATTACGCCGAAAACACGCACCCTGCCATCATCGACCGCGAGACCTTTGAGCGCGCGCAGGCGATCCTTGCCCAGCGCCGGGAGATGATCAACATACGCAAGCCGACGACGGTGCGTTATCCTCTGAGCGGCAAGGTCGTGTGCGGGAACTGCGGCGCGCATTACAACCGCAGGACGCGCTCCACAGGGCGCAACTCCATCCCGCGCTACACATGGCAGTGCGTGACCTACTCAAGCAAGGGAAAGCGTTACTGCCCCGCGAGCCAGATCCCGGAGGAGACGCTCATCGCCCTGACCTGCGAGGTGCTGGACGTGGAAAAGCTCACAGAAGAAGCAGTGGATGCGCTGGATGAGATTCGCGTGACGGGC
>ULTP01007573.1_pt1 | contig 27459 bp, 18 predicted proteins | sample 1957721 | NCBI WGS metagenome assembly ULTP01 (sample SAMEA4835737, study PRJEB28245) | human gut metagenome | biome: gut microbiome; material: fecal sample | place: Denmark | collected 2008 | reverse complement strand
TAAATTTGTAAATAAAATTTTTACTAAAAAAGAGATTGAATATTGTGAAAAACACGGAAATCAAAAATATGAACATTATGCAGCAAGATTTGCTGCAAAAGAAGCAATATTTAAAGCTATTAGTAATCAAGTTACAAATGTAAATTGGACTAAGATAGAAATTATAAATTTGGAAAACGGTAAACCCGTAGTAAATTTAACAGAAACAATAGAAAATTTAGAAAGCGTAGAAATAAGTATTTCACATTGCAGATCATACGCTTGTGCAAATGCAATTGCTATTTATAAAGACTAATTGGAAGGAGAACATAATTATCATATATATTATATGATTAATTTATAATAATAAAAATGCAATTTTTTGATTCACATGCACATTATAATGATGAAAAATTTAATCAAGATAAAGATAATGTGCTAAAAGAAATATACAATCAAGATATAACAAGATTAGTGTGTGCAGGATATAATTATCAATCTAGTGTATCAGCAATTGAAATATCTAAAGAAAATGATTGGATATATACAACAATAGGTATTTCTCCAAATGATGTCGAAGATTTAGCAAAAGTTGATAGTTTAGAGGAACTATTAAAGGAGAAAAAAATAGTTGCTATTGGAGAGATAGGACTAGACTATTACTGGAATAAAGAAAATAAAGATATTCAAAAAGAACTGTTTATAAAACAAATAGAATTAGCCAATAAATATAATTTACCAATAGTGATACATACAAGAGATGCTGCTATTGATACAATAGATATCTTAAAAAATCATCCATGTAATAAAAAAGGTGTATTTCACTGTTGCCCTTTAAATCAAGAATTAATTAAAGAAGGATTAAAGTTAGGTTTTTATATATCATTTAGTGGAAATATAACCTTTAAAAATGCAAAATCAGATGCATGTATAGAATTAGTTCCATTAGATAGAATATTAATAGAAACAGATAGCCCATATTTAGCACCAGAGCCTCTTAGAGGTACGAGAAATGATTCTAGAAATGTAAAATTAGTAGCACAAAAAATTGCAAGTGTGAAAAATTTATCACTAGAAGAAGTTGCTAAAATTACTTATGATAATGCTAATAGAATTTTTAATTTACCATAGAGATTTAATATAGAAATTTACTGAAAACATATATTGATTTTAAATCAGTATATGTTTTTTTTACAACTATTACAATATTTATTTTTGTCTTTTGTAATTATCATAATGTCAGCTTTTGTTCTATAATAAGAAAGTGATTCTCATTTCTTTTTATATAAAGGCTTAGGTCTAACTTTGTAAATAAGAAGGTTTATACTCAAATTTACTAAAAATTTCAACTAGAAATATTTAGAAAAAACGGTAAACTCTTGATTTTCGTAAGAAAAGTGCAAAAAATGAGTAAAAATGTAATTAAAACTTAATAAAAAAGGAGTGAAACGGCTGAAAAGCGCATCCGTAAAGAAAAAAAAGCTGTTTTGAAAAACTGGAAAAAATAACATATTGCAAAAAAAATCAAAGATGCTATCATATATCTAACGAAAAATATCAGGAGGGACTAAATTATGAATAAGAAAATGTTAATCTCAATAGCATTAATTTTCGTTATGTTATTGAACTATGTCGTACCTTTTTCATTAGCATATGATGAAGCAACAAGCGATATAGAAATTACATTTAATGGTAATTTGTATGCAGCAATTAAAAAGAATTTAGTTGATGCAGGTATAGATGCTTCAGAATATAATGATGCACAACGTACTATGAAAATTAGCCAATCTGCTATAGATAGTGTAACAAGTTTCAACTTATCTAATAGTGGTATATCTGATTTAACAGGATTAGATACATTTAAAAATGTGACTTCTTTAGACTTGTCAGCTAATGAATTAGATTCAAACAGCAATCTAGAAGTATTAAATTCATTAAATTTAAAATTTCTAGATTTATCATCTAACAAACTTTCAGATGTTAGTATGATAACAAACATTTCTACAATTCAAACATTAAACTTACATAACCAAAAGTTTAATATAATTCAAATTGTAGAAATTGATGAAGAAACTGAATCAGATCAATTAGTAGAAGCAACATACGATTTACCTCAAATTTTAAGCTATGGTGGTCTATTAAAACCAGAATGGTTACCAGAAACAAAATACCAAAATGGTTCAAATCCAGCACCATATGTTAATTGGAAAAAATTTGATGGTAAAAAAATTACAATAACAACTGGTTCAAAATCAGAATCAAATTATACACCATATTATGGAATGACAAAAGTAGGAGTAGAAGTAACTGATTCTACAAATACATTATACAATTCAAAAATTAATTTATACTATATAACAGTAAGTTCTGATGAAAGAGGAATTATCTTTAAAGATGAAAATCTTTATAAAGCTGTTAAAGAACAATTAACAAAAGCTCAAACTGTAAATACAGATTTAAGCAAATATACTGATAAAGGAAATTTATATGAAAGAGCATATGATGAACCATTAGTATTAGTTGTTAGTATAAACGATTTAATTAACAAAATTCCAAGTTTAAAATTAGTAGACAGAAAAATTAAAGATCTAACAGGATTAGAAATGTTTGTTGGACTTGAAAAAGAATTAAACTTAGAAGGAAACTATATTGAAGATATAGAAAAAATAATTGAACTAAAGAGAAAGAAACTTGAAGAACAAGAAAAATTAAGAGCTAAAGTTCAAAAACAAATAGCATATATTAAAGAAAGTGTAGATGCTATTGAAGAAGCAAAGAAAAATGTGGAAAGTGAAACTAAAAAAGTTACTACATTAGTAACAGAAGAGCAAACTTTAAAAACAGAAATTTCAAAATTAGAAGATGAAATTAATACTTTAAACACAGAAACAACAACATTAAATAATAATTTACCAACATACAAAACAACATTAGAAAACGCAAAAGATAATTTAGCACAAAAACAAAATGAATTAACATTATTAAATAATGAGTTGGTAACATTAAATAATAATTTATCAAAAGCATCAACAACTGATGAAAAAGACAAAATAAAAGCTCAAATTGAAGCTAAAAAAGCAGAAAAAGAAGCAAAACAAATTGAAGTTGATCAAGCAAAAGATGCTGTAACAACAGCAGAAAAACAAGTAACTGATACTGAAGCAAAAATAAAATCAAACACAGAAGCAGTTACATCAAAAACAAAAGACTTAAATAGTAAAAAAACAGATTTATCTAAAAAATCAAATTCTATTAGTGAATCTTACCAAGTAATTGCTAACAACAATAATACAGCTGATTTACATAGAGAATATTTAAAAGCAAAATTAGCAAGATTATATGAAATATATAAAAAATCTTATAAATTAGCTAGACTTGCAACAGTACAATTAAGTACATTAACAGATGAAGAATTTGAAAATTTAACTTATGAAAATGCAAAAAGTATTTTTGAAGCACAAACATCAAGATTAGCTGATATAGAAAATAATTTAGCAGCTTATGAATCTTCATATGTTATTAAAGAATTTAATATACCAACAGTATCAAATGTAACAGTAAATGGTGATACAGAAGGAACATCATCAACAAAAACAGTTGCAATTGAAAATCCAATAGCTACATATTTTAAAGAATATGCAAAAAATCATGAAGATTGGAAATTATCTGACATAAAAGGATTCTTATTAAAAGTAAGATATATGTCAACAGTATTAGAAATGATGAATTATTGTACAATTGAAAGATTATACAATGGAACAACAACATGTTATGCAGAAGAATACTTAAATAGTGAAATTGCAACAAAAACATGGAATGGTGAGAGTACAAGTGATTTAACAAAAATTAAATCAAATTTAAATACAATTAAATCAACTTTTGCAGACACATACAAACATCAATGCACAGGAGCTGTATCTTATGATGGAAATAATGATATTTATGCATTAGCTAAAAAATATAGTACAGCAACTTCAGAAGAAATAAATGCTTATGTAACAATACCAATGTTAAAAGTTTTAAATGTTAGAAGAAATCTAATTGAATCAATTAATGGAATTGAAGAATTAGATGAATTACAAGAATTATATACAGGAAATAATGAACTTGTAAATATTGAAAGTGTTGACTGGACAAAAATGGTAAATTTAAAGAAATTAGATTTATCATATAACAGTATAAGCGAAATTAAATGCTTAGAAGTTTTAGCAAAATTAGAAGAATTAGATTTATCTAAAAACTTAATTGCAGGTGCATTTAACTTTACAATCTCTGGAATGCCAAAATTGAAAAAATTAAATATGTCATACAATGCAATTGATGATATTGAATATTTAAGAACACAATTAACATTCGTAGCAAGAGGTGAAGGATTTGATGATATAGCATCATACTTAAATGCAGGAAAATTTGATGTAAGATTTTACGGTCAAATATTATCAATGAACTTAGATTTAGTTCAAATGGGTAGAGCTACATATGTTGATTTACCTATGATATTTAGACAAGCTGAAGAATTAGATAATGTTAGAACATCATTTGGTATAAACAGTATTTTTGGAAATGTTACAAATGATGGTAAACAAGCATTATTAGATACAAGTAAAATTGGAGAACAAACAGCTCAAGTATCTATAGTAGATACAAATGCTTTAAATCCTGGAATTTGTAGTGGTACATTCTGTACAATTAAATATACAGTTACAGAAAAACCAGTAATTCCAGATGATAACAATAACACAGTAGACAACAATGTAACAAACAACACAATTGATAATGATATTACAAATAACACAGTAAATAATGATACAACAAATAATACAGTAAATAATGATATAACAAACAATACTGTGGATAATAATGTAACAAATAACACAGTTGATAACAATGTTACAAATAATACAGTTGATCCAAGCACTTTAGGATATACTGTAAAAGGTGAAAGCGTAATAGGGGTTTCACCAAAAACAACAGTTAAAAACTTTAGTACAAAATTAACAGAAGACTTCAAAGTAGTAGTTGTAGTTGAAAATGATGATGGAACTACAACAGTAGTTGATAATTATGTAGGAACAGGAATGATTGCTGTACTATATAATTCAGAAGACAAACCTGTTGCTGCATATGAAATTGTAGTAAAAGGTGATGTAAATGGTGATGGACTTGCAAATGCATTAGACTCTAATTTAATAAAAGCTTATAGAGCTGAAATAACAGACTTGACTGGTCCATATAAAGAAGCTGCAGATATTAACCAAGATGGAAAAGTAGATGCAATAGATTCAAGATTATTGTTATATCATAGAGCAGAAATAAATGGATATATACTATAATTTATAACAAATATACTAATGAGGAGTAAGAAAAAACTTACTTCTCATTAGAAAAAAATAGCACAAAAGATAAATTTTACAATAAAAATGTAAAAAATAAGTATTGCATTTTATATTGAAAAATGATATTCTTATTATGTAGAATGTACAAAATAAGGAGAATACTATGAAAAAGAAATCAATAGCAGTATTAAGTTTATTAATTATTATGTTACTTTGCAGTTCTGTATATGCAGCTTTTGATGCAGATTTTCAATTAGCTTATAATAAAAAAGAAGTAAAAGCTGGAGATACAATTACAGTAACATTAAAAGTATTAAATATTACAGGAACAGATAAAGGAGTAGAAAATATAGAAGGATACATAAATGTAGACGAAAACATTATCGAACCTGTAACATCAAAATGCATAAAAACAGATGAAAATGGAAAAGTTGAAATCGGAGATATGAAATTAGACTTACAAGATATTACAAATGCAACAGAAGCAGATACAGTTCAAGAAAATGGTGTAACATTTAATTCAAAACCATTATCTGGAAATGATGCAAAATTCATAATCGATTTACCAAAACCAATCAAAACTGATACAGATACTTTAGTAATGAATTTTAAAGTAAAATCTAATGCATCAGTTGGAACAATTAGTAAAGCAATTAAATATGATATGCTTGTAATGTATTCAGGTGAAGAAAAAACAGTATCAGCATCTGGATCTTTAGATATAACAGTTGAAAAATCAGAAGAACCAACACATGAACATAAATGGGTTGAAGATAAAGCAAAAAGTAAAGCAGCAACATGTACAGAAGATGGATACACATATTATGTATGTAGTGTATGCAATGAAACAAAAACAGAAAAAATAAAAGCAACAGGACATAAATTTGGAGATTGGAAAGTAACTAAAGAAGCTACAACAACTTCAGAAGGCCAAAAAGAAAGAACATGCTCAATATGTGGTGAAAAAGAAACACAAGCAATTGCAAAATTAACAGATAATAACAAAAATAATAATACAGGAAATACAAATAATACAACAAACAATACTGCTAACAATAATACAACAAATAGTCAAAATATTATAAATAGTAGTACAAAAGATAAAACAACAGCAAATAAAACATTACCAGCAGCAGGTGCTAGAAGAATAATTATACCAGCACTAATGCTAATAGCTATAGCTTATGCATGCTATAATAAATATATGAAATACAAAGGTATTTAAAATTGAGATTAACATTTAAAAGAGTGGTGAATAACCACTCTTTTTTGTATAAAATTTTGTCTTTTGCAATTACCATAATGTCCACTTTTGTTCATATAAAACTTTTATAAAAGTATTGTATAATTTTATAAATATGTTATAATGAAAGTAATTTATAAAATGGAGGGTTATATCATGACAATAGTTTTAATTATAATAGTTGTTCTTATAGTTGCCCTTGTTTTGTGCTACAATGGTTTAGTACAATCAAGAAATAAAGTGAAAAACGCATGGAGCCAAATCGATGTACAACTTCAAAGAAGATTTGATTTAATACCAAACTTAGTTGAAACAGTAAAAGGATATATGGCACATGAAGAAGGAACTTTAACAAAAGTTACAGAGCTTAGAACAGCTTGGGCTGGTGCATCTACAGTTTCTGAAAAAGCAAAATTAGATAATGAATTATCTGGTGCTTTAAAAACAATTATGGCAGTATCTGAAAATTATCCAGACTTAAAAGCTAGTCAAAATTTTTCAGAATTACAAGAAGAATTAAGAAATACAGAAAACAAAATCAGCTATGCAAGACAATTTTATAATGACAGTGTTACAATGTATAATACAAAATTACAAGTAATACCAACAAATATTATAGCTGGTATGTTTCACTTTACTGAAGAGTCTTTATTTAAGGTAGAATCAGATGAAGTAAAACAAAATGTTAAAGTAGATTTTAGCAAATAAAATTAAAAGGGATACATTTTATTTTATATTCTTAAGTCTTAATTTGAGAAATATATATGAAATGTATCTTTTTTATATAATAAAAAAGTGCTTTGCACACCGTATTATATAAAGACTTATACTAAATTTTGCACAAATAGAGGTGATTTTATGTACGAAGATATAAAGAAAAATAAAATGAAAACAGGTTTTATTGTGTTTGGATTTTTATTAGTTATAACATTAATAATATATTTTATATGCAATGCATTAGATTTTGGAGAATTTTCAATTGTAGTAGCATTAATATTTTCTATTATATCAACAATAATTACATATTATAATTGTGATAAAATAGTATTAGCTAGTGTTGATGCAAGACCAGCTACAAAAGAAGAAGATTTAAAACTTACTAATATACTAGAAGCTTTAGTAGTAGCTTCAGGGCTAGAACACAAACCTAGATTATATGTAATTAATTCAGAACAACCAAATGCTTTTGCAACAGGAAGAAATCCGGAAAATGCAGTAATTTGTGTAACAACAGGATTACTAGAAAAATTAAATTATTATGAATTAGAAGGTGTAATTGCACACGAAATGGCACATATAAGAAATTATGATATTTTATTATCTGCTGTAATAAGCGTAATGGTTGGATTTGTGGTAATGCTTAGTGATATGACTAGTCGAAGACGTATTAGAAGAAATAATGATGACAATAATAATGCTAATGCCATTTTAATGTTAATTGGTCTTGTATTGTTAATTATTTCACCATTAGTAGGAAAACTTTTACAATTAGCAGTATCTAGAAGAAGAGAATATCTAGCAGATGCAACAGCTGTACAATTTACTAGAAATCCAGATGGTCTAATATCAGCTTTAAAAAAGATTTCAGAAGATGATAATGAGTTAGACGTAGCTTCAAATGGAAATGCTCATATGTATATAGCTAGTCCATTTAGAGATAAAAAAATGAAAGAAAAAACAAGTATATTTGATACACATCCACCAGTATCAGCTAGAATAGAAGCATTAGAAAATTTAAAATAAAAGATAAATAAATTTAAAGTAATTGTAATATAAAAAAATGCCTTGCGAATAGGCATTTTTTTTAATGTTTGTACATATATTTATAATAAGAGAACTGAAAACACTTACTATAACTGAATTATACAAAATTTGACAAAAATAGAAATTAATAGTATAATTACTTTGTAACTTGAAGGAGGAATATATTTTTATGAAAACAAACCTTAAATTATCTGGAAAGATAATTAGAAAGATAGTTTTTGTAAGTATTATCTTAATTTGTTTATTAACAGTTGGTGTTATGGCAGCGAAATCAGATTTAAACTGTGTAAAAATCGTTTTTGCAGATGGTGAAACAAGTGTTATGACATCAAAAGTTAAAGTATCAGAAATATTAGAAGAAAATCATATAATTTTATTAGATGATGAAGTTGTAGAACCAAGTTTAGATTCTAATATAGATGTTACTAAAACAATAAAAATAAAAAAGGCTACAGAAGAAAAAACAGTTGTTGCTGAAGAAGTTTCTAGTGTTTCAAAAGAAGAAATATTAGGAAAATATGTAACAGTAGCTGAAAAAATTATTGTTGAACAAATTGAAATACCTTATGAAACAATAACTAAAGATATCTCAGCTTCTGGAACTGAAACAAGAGATAAAGTTCTACAAGAAGGAGAAAACGGACTAAAAGAAATAAAATATAAAGTAAAATATCAAGATGATGTTGAAATAGAAAGAACACAAATTTCAGAAACAGTAATAAAAGAACCAGTAGATAAAATTATACAAATTTCTACAAAAGTTAGTTCAAGAGCAGGTTCAAGAGCAGGAAGTAATGGAATATCATTATCTTCAGCAGTAGAAGGAAGAACACCTAATGTAGTTACATTAAATGCAAGTGCTTATACAGCTTCTACATGTGGAAAAAGCTCAGCTGATAGTTCTTTTGGAAGAACAGCATCAGGTGCAATGGCAAGCTCATGGTACACAGTTGCAGCTGGAAGTGGAATTCCAATGGGTACAATAATTTACATACCATATTTTGCAAATCAAGCGAATGGTGGATGGTTTGTAGTACAAGATAGAGGTGGAGCAATATCAAATAATAGAATTGATATTTATATGGATACATTAGGAGAATGCCAAAGCTTTGGTAGAAGAAATCTAGAATGTTATATATATAACTAAAATATAAACTAAATAAAAATCCCAAAAAAGTGAATTAGAAAAAATTACTTTCTAATTCACTTTTTAAATTTTGGAAAGCAAAATAAAAATTGCTCCGTCCCTTGAGCAACTTAGTAATTATTATTTAAACAATAAATTTAATCCAATGATAACAAGAAGAACTAGTGCTATAGTATAACAAACATAACTTACAACTTGTATGCCTTCTTTTTCCTCTTGTGTAAGACCAATTCCCATTAGACTATAGATTATTCCTAAAACTAGGAAAAATATAAAAAATACAACTAATACAGTCATAAAATCCTCCTAATGTAATTAAAAACATGGGACGTCAATAGTTATTCGCATATATTATATCTTAATTATAAGAAAATGTATATGCTTATTATGTGAATTTTGAATGTATTAAATTAATTATTTAAAAATTTTTTTAATTAGTTATTGACAAAGCACAAAAAAAGTTGTTTAATAATTTCATATTATTTCAAAAATTCTTTGGCGTTCGCCAAAATAAATCAAAACTAAAAATTTAAATTAAAAATAGAAAGAAGTGTTGCTTATTGACAATTGTAAAAACAATAACATTAGTTGGTCTAAATGGAATTTCTATAAATGTAGAAGCAGATGTTTCAAATGGATTTCCACGGCTGGGAAATAGTTGGATTACCAGATACAACAGTAAAAGAGTCCAAGGAAAGAATAAAAACTGCAATTAAAAATAGCCTTTCAAATTTGGAAAGTAAAAAATATGTTATTAATTTATCACCAGCAGATCTAAGAAAAGAAGGTAGCTGTATGGATTTGCCTATAGCAATTGCAATATTAATAGAAATTGGAGCTATAAAAATTAGTAATGATATTCTTAAAGAAACTATAATTGTTGGAGAATTGTCATTAAATGGATCAATAAAACCTGTAAATGGAGCTTTAGCAATGTGTTTAGAAGCTAAGAAACTAGGATTTGAAAGGATTATAGTACCATTAGAAAATAAAATAGAAACAGATTTAGTAGAAGGAATAGAAATAATAAATATATCAACAATAAAAGAAATTATGGAAATTACAAAATCTGATTTTAAATATATAAATAATAAAATAGATACAAAATTCAATACTATAAATTTATTAAAAAATAAAATGCAAGAATATGAGTTTGATTTTGCCAATATAAAAGGACAAGCAGATGCAAAAAGAGGAATTGAAATTGCTGTAGCAGGAATGCACAATATACTTATGACTGGTACTCCAGGAAGTGGAAAAACACTTTTAGCCAAGAGTATACCAAGTATATTACCAAATTTGAATTATGATGAAATTTTAGAAATTTTAAAAATTAAAAGTATAACAGAAGGTATATCAAAAGAAAAAATAGATATACATAGGCCATTTAGAAGCCCACATCATACAATAACTCAAATGGCATTAATTGGTGGTGGAAGAAATCCAAAACCAGGAGAAATTACATTAGCAAATAAAGGTGTATTATTTCTAGACGAATTAACAGAATTTAAAGAGGGAATTTTAGATAGTTTAAGAGAACCTTTGGAAGAAAAAAGGATAACTATTACTAGAACTAATGCAACAGTTACATATCCATGTGATTTTATGTTAGTATCTGCAATGAATCCGTGTAAATGTGGTTATTATGGTCATAAAATAAAAAAATGTACTTGTACTCAAAAGCAAATTGAAAGATATAGAAGTAAATTGAGTGAACCATTTTTAGATAGAATTGATTTATATATAGAAGTACAAAATATTGCTATTAATGAATTTTCAAAAGACAAATGTGATAGTTCTACAATAATTAGAGAAAGAGTAAATAAAGCTAGAAAGATCCAAGAAACTAGATATAAAAATGAAATTATTAATTTTAATAATCAATTGAGTGTATCTCAAATTGAGAAATATTGCAAAATTCAAGAAAAGAGTAGGAAATTACTACTAAATATGCTACAAAATTATCTAATAACAATAAGAGGCTTTTATAAGATTATTAAAGTTGCAAGAACAATAGCTGATTTAGAAGAAAGTATTGATATAAAGCATAAACATATATTAGAAGCAATTCATTACAAAAATATAAAGTAAAGGAAAATAAATGAATCAAAATATAAAAATAAATGATTATGAAATTAAGGAAATTAAAATAACAGATAAAGAATATCCAAAGTCTTTATTAACAATACAAAGACCACCTGAAAAGTTATATGCAATTGGAAATTTAGAATTATTAAAATTACCAAGTATAGCAATTGTAGGAAGCAGAAATATATCTGACTATGGTATTAGAAATTGCAAAAATTTTGCTTCAGGATTTGCAAAACGAAATATACCTATTGTAAGTGGTATGGCCATAGGAACCGATAGTGTTGCACATATTGAAGCTGTTAAAATTGGTTCTCCAACTATAGCTGTTCTTGGCACTGGTTTTAACTATATATATCCTACTGAAAATTTAGAACTTATGCACAGAATTATAGAAAAAAATGGATTGATTATCACAGAATGTGAAAAAGATGTGGATTTTAACCCTAAAAAATTTGCAAAACGAAATCGAATTATTAGTGGAGTATCTTTGTGCGTTTTAGTGATAGAAGCAGCATATAGAAGTGGAACATCTATTACTGTAAATTATGCAAAAAAACAAGGAAAAAAAGTTTTTGCATTGCCTGGAAGATTAGATTTGACAAATGGAATTGGGGTAAACAAATTTATTAAAGAAGGAGCTCAAATGGTTACGTGCGTAGAAGAAATAATTAATGAATATTTAGAATTTAAAAACACTATTTTACCCAAAGACAAGAAAACTATTCCGAAAGTCAAAAAAGAATATAAGGAAATTTTAGATAATTTAGAAGATGGAAAAAGCATGGATGAATTGTTGTGGATAACTAAAAAAGATAAATATGAGCTGTTAGAAATTTTAATAAATTTAGAAAATTTAGGCTTGATAAAACAAGAAAATGGAATCGGATATAAGTTAATATAATTGTTATAGAATTTAAAGGTACATTATGGTATATTATTATTGAATAATTATTTAGATATAAGAGAGGAATTAAATTATAATATGAATAAAAATATAGTAACATCATATAAAAATCCAGATTTAGATGGAATATCATGTATGTATGCATATTCTGAATTTTTAAATAAAAAAAATATTTGTAGTGATTATTACATAATTGGAATTCCAAGAAAAGAAGTTGAAATCGTTTGTGAGATGTTTAATATAAAATTAAATGGATTAAAGCAGTGGGAGAAAAATTGCAATGTAATATTGGTTGATTTGAATAATGTAAAAAGATTAGATTTTATTTTACCAGAAGATGTTACAGAAATAATAGATCATCATGTAAAAACAGAAGATTGTGCAAAATGTGTTAACGCAAAAGTACAAATAGAATTAATAGGTGCAGCAGCAACTTTAGTAGCTGAAAAATTTAAAAATGAAAATGTTGAAATATCTAGGGAATCAGCAATTTTATTATATTATGGTATTATTTCAAATAGTATAAATTTAAAATCAAAAGTTACTAGTAAAAAAGACATAGAAATTACAGAATGGTTGAAAAGCAAATGCAAAGAAATATCTGAAGAAAAGATAGAAGAAATATTTACAGAAAAATCTAATATTGATACTAGTAATTTAAGAAAAGAAATTGAAGCAGAGTATGTAGTAGAATATAAGAATAAGAAAATTACATTAGGGCAATTGGAAATTGTGAATGTAAAAGAATTTTTGAAAGAGAATGAAAGCAGATTAAAAGAGATACTAAATGAAATAAAAAAAGAAAAAGGTATTGATTATATATTTATTAATTGTGTTGATATTTTAAAAGGTGAAAATATAATATTAACAATAGATAAAGAAACAGAAAATTTTTTATATGATGAATTTGGATTTGAATTTGAAGATGGAAAAAGTTGTTTAAAAAAATTTGTACAACGCAAAGAAATAATGAATGAACTTAGAATGAGAAATGAGGTATATTGAATAGCAAAAAATTAAATAAACAAAAAGGTAATATTGGTGAAGACTTAGCTTGCAAGTATTTAATAAAAAATGAATATATAATTTTAAAAAGAAATTACAAAAATCGTTTAGGCGAAATTGATATAATTGCAATGTATAAAAAAGAAATAATATTTGTTGAAGTTAAATTAAGAACGAGTAAACAGTTTGGAAAAGGCATAGAATCTATAGGATTTTATAAAAAGAAACATATTATAAATACTGCTAAATTATTTATTCAACAAAATCATATTGAAAATTTACAAATAAGGTTTGATGCAATTGAAATTTTTGTAGAAGATGAAAAAATTTCAATTAATCATGTGAAACAAATAATTTGAAATTTATAAAATTCTAATAAAAATAAGAAGCTTAAAAAATATGATTTGGAATTTTAAAATAAATTTTGCTTCAAATTTTACATATATAATAAAATGTGAATAAAAAGAACGATATTAAAAGGTTGATTTTTAAGTAATTAGTATGTATAATACAAGTATAAAATTTTAAATAAAGGATGTATAAAAATGAAATTAATATCTTGGAACGTAAATGGACTAAGAGCAGTATGGAATAAAGGATTTGAAGACATTTTTAAAGAATTAAATGCAGATATCTTTTGCATACAAGAAACAAAAATGCAAGAAGGTCAATTAGATGTAAATTTTGATGGATATATAAATACTTTCAATAGTGCTGAAAGAAAAGGATATTCAGGAACAGCTATTTTTAGTAAATTAAAACCAATTTCTGTTACAAAAGGGATTGGAATAGAAGAACATGACAATGAAGGTAGGGTTATAACATTAGAATTTGATAAATTTTATTTAGTTAATTGCTATACCCCAAATGCTCAAAGAGAATTAACAAGATTAGATTACAGAATGAAATGGGAAGAAGATTTTAAAAATTATTTAGTAAAACTAGATAATCAAAAGCCAGTTATTCTATGTGGTGATTTAAATGTTGCACATAATGAAATAGATTTGAAAAATCCAAAGACTAATAAAGGAAATGCAGGCTTTACTGATGAAGAAAGAGAAAAATTTACTTTATTATTAAATAGTGGTTTTGTAGATAGTTTTAGATATTTATATCCAGATAAAACAGATTGTTACTCTTGGTGGTCATATATGGGAAGAGCAAGAGAAAAAAATGTAGGATGGAGAATAGATTACTTTGTTGTGTCTGAAAAAATTAAAACTGATATATTAGATGCAAAAATACATTCAGAAATTATGGGAAGTGATCATTGCCCTGTTGAACTAGATATAGATTTATAAGAATAAAAAGCAATATATCATTAATATTTCTAATAATTATACATAAAAAAGGTAAAAGTTTATAGATTACTTAAAAATCTAAATATATAAAATAAGGAGAAAAGCGTAGGATTTAATTTACGCTTAACAAGGAATGAAAAACGAAAAAGATTGGAAAAAATGGATTTTTTGGTTTTCACTTGCAATATCAGCAATAGCAGTTTATAAATTGCTAGATAATTTTACAGATATTTTAAATACATTAGGATCATTTGTAAGTTTATTGAAGCCATTTTTATTAGCTGGTATATTGTCATATTTATTGTATATACCATGTAAAAAAATTGAAAATTCATTTAATGAGTCAAAATTAAAAATTTTAAGGAAAAAAAGAAGGGGATTAAGTGTCTTAACAGTATATGTAATAGGTTTTATAGTTATTTTTATAATAATTAAATTTATTGTTCCAGCTATTTCAAAAAGCATTACAGAATTAGCAAACAATATACCTAATTATTATAATAGAGCAATAGAGTTTTTTGAAAACGCACCAGAAGGATCTATTACAGAAAAAATAAGCACTACTGATTTAGTACAAGGTCTAAAAAACATAGATATTTCAGAATTAGTTAAAAACTTAATTAGTTTAGAAAAAATAAATTCATATATAAAAGGAATTATGGGTGCTACAGGAGCTATCTTTGATTTGTTTGTAACAATAGTAGTTTCTATATATTTATTGTTAGAAAGAAAAGATATTAAGAACTTTTTGAAAAATGTATGTAAAGCAAGTTTAAGTGATAATACGTATAACAAAATAAAAAAATATTATTCAAAAACAAATAACATTTTTTATAATTATGTATCAAGTCAAATATTAGATGCATTGATAGTTGGCGTAATAGTTGCAATAGCAATGTCTATTATGAAAATAAAATATGGCGTTATTTTAGGATTCATGGTTGGATTATTTAATCTGATTCCATACTTTGGAGCTATATTTGGTGTTGGTTTAGCAACAATAATAACAATTTTTACAGGAGGGTTTTCACAAGCAATTTGGCTTGCTATTATAACAATAGTTCTTCAACAAATTGATGCAAATATTATAAATCCTAAAATATTAGGAACATCATTATCATTAAGTCCAATACTAGTAATTTTTGGAGTAACTGTTGGAGGAGCTTATTTTGGAGTACTTGGAATGTTCTTAGGTGTTCCAATAGTTGCACTACTAAAAATTATTATTATAGATGTTGTAAACGAAAAAAATGAAGAAAAAGAGAAAATCAAAAATAAAAAATTAAAAAAATCAGAAAATGTTTCTGAAGATTAGTAAAATTAGTAAAAGTGGATTTTATAAAAATTACAGAAGTTAAGTAATTATATAAAACCCACTTTTGTGTATAAGCTAGAATTAAATTTTTTGAAAATTATTTAAAAAATCATTTACTAAGTTATTATAGTCAGGATTTTCTACAGGAAAATCAAAATCAAAAACATATATATTATTATCAATTTGTAAAAAAACTACTTGTAAATAATAGATTTGATTTTGATTTATATCAGTATATTGGAAATTATATGTTGCTGCAGAATTGTTATTAATATTAAAATCGGTTATTTCTGAAAGGTTAGTAACTGAATTAAATTCTTTTATATAAGTAGTTCTGTCACCTCTAATTAAATTTGCTAATGTTTTATTTCCAATAAGAGAATTGTCTAATTTTTTAACAAATATATTAAGATTATTATCATTTCGTAATTCCAATAAGTAATCTAAATATGTATTATATTGTTTTAATTTATAGTTTTTAGAAATTGTAACTTTAACTGAATCGTTTTTTCCAGTAAAAAGCTTATTTTCTCCTAAATCTTTACCGAAACTTAAAGCTTTTTTATGCGAATTAATAGCAAAAATGCAAACTACAGTAATTAATATTATTATAGCTACAATAATACTAACTATTAGAATTATTTGTTTTCGTTCAAGATTTCTAAAATTAAAATCAAGATTATGATTAAAAAATTTCATAATGTAATTTACTCCTTATTTGTAAGATTATAATAAAAACATAGTACAAAATGCAATTTTTAAAATGAAATAAAAATATTAGTTTCTTATAAAAATCACTAAAATTAATATATAGTTTACATATAAAGATGTCAATGCCATTAATACAGTCATAATATTTTGTACTATTTTTAATTAAAATTCAAATATATAATAATACAAAAAAATGAAAATCGCAACTGATTTCGATAAGGAAATTTAACAAAAATGTAATATTAAAAAATATATAAATAAAAATGATGAAAAAATAGCAAAAAAGTCTAAATTCCCTAAGGAAATTTACTCTAAATACTTGACTAATACTATAAAAATATGTTATATTAATATAGCATGAATACGTTTATAAGAAAAAATGGGAGATAAAGGTAGACAAAAAATTGAATTTTTTGAAAGTAACTACCTTTATTATATTTCTTAAGTGCTTATAGAAAGTGCTATATAAATTTGAGTAAAGAGGAATTGTATAAAAGAGGAACTATTAAGAAATTTGTTTTTTGGCAGGGACAAAAATTTTAATAAAAACCTTTTATATCAAGAAGGACTTTACTTAAAATTAATATATTAAAGCCTGCTAAATTTATTTAAAAGGGTGGTTTGTTTTGATACAAGTAAAAGATGTAGTACACGAGAAATGTACACGTAAAACTTTTTCTAAGATAGGCGATTTCATAGAAATACCTAATCTTATTAAAGTTCAAAAAGATTCTTATGATTGGTTTATTAAAAAAGGTTTAGGAGAAGTATTAAAAGATATTTCACCAATCATAGATTATTCAGGAAATCTAGTATTAGAATTTTTTGATTATTACATGGAGAAAGAAACAAAATATTCTCTAGAAGAAGCAAAAGCAAGAGATGCAACATACTCTACAAGATTACATGTAAAAGTTAGATTAATTAACCGTGAAACAGGAGAAATCAAAGAACAAGAAATTTATTTAGGTGATTTCCCAGTAATGACAGATAGCGGTACATTCGTTATCAATGGTGCAGAAAGAGTTGTAGTTAGCCAATTAGTTCGTTCACCAGGTTGTTATTATGATTCTAGCTATGATAAAGCTGGTAAAAAATTATATACGGCAACTGTAATGCCAATTCGTGGTGCATGGTTAGAATATGAAACAGATAGCAATGATGTATTTTGGGTAAGAATTGATAGAACAAGAAAATTACCTGTAACTTCATTATTAAGAGCTGTTGGTTTAGACACAGACGAAAAAATTATAGACTTCTTTGGAGAAGAAGATAAAATATTAGCAACAATAGCTAAAGACCCAATAAAAAATGCAGATGAAGCTTTAATTGAAATATACAAAAAATTAAGACCAGGAGAACTTCCTACTGTAGATGCTGCTAGAAACTTATTTGATGGATTGTTCTTTGACAACAGAAGATATGATTTATCAAAAGTTGGTAGATATAAATACAACAAAAAATTAAGTTTAGCATCAAGAATAGCAACACATATTGCTTATGAAGATATAGTAAATCCTGAAACAGGAGAAGTTTTAGTAGAAAAAGATGGATTAATTACAAGAGAACTTGCAAAAGAGATACAAGATGCTGGTATTAATGTTGTATATATAAAAATTGAAGATAAAAAAGCTAAAGTAATAGGAAATGGAACAGTAGATATTAAAGCATATGTTGCTCCAAAAATAGCAGAAGAACTTGGAATTAAAGTTGATGTTAATTACGCAGTATTACAAAATATATTAGAAACAACATCAGAAAAAGATTTAGCTAAAACAATTGAGGAAAGAATTGATGAATTAGTTCCAAAACATGTTACAACAGAAGATATCTTATCTTCTATAAACTATTTGTTAAATTTGGAATACAATACTTATATTTCAGATCCAGCAAAACCAAGATTAGGTTCAACAGATGATATAGATCATTTAGGAAACAGAAGAATTCGTTGTGTTGGAGAATTATTACAAAATCAATTTAGAATTGGTTTAACAAGATTAGAAAGAGTTGTTCGTGAAAGAATGACAATTCAAGACTTGGATGTTGTTACACCACAAACATTAATAAACACAAAACCAATCACATCATCAATTCGTGAATTCTTTGGAAGTTCACAATTATCACAATTCATGGATCAATGTAACCCATTATCAGAATTAACACATAAAAGAAGAATTTCTGCATTAGGTCCTGGTGGTTTATCTAGAGAAAGAGCCGGATTTGAAGTTCGTGATATTCACTATACTCACTATGGTAGATTATGTCCAATAGAATCTCCAGAAGGACCAAACATTGGACTTATATCAGCACTTTCAACATTTGCTATTATTAATGAATATGGATTTGTTGAAACACCATACAGAAGAGTAGATAAAGAAGCTAACTCAAAAGTAACAGATGAAGTTAGATATATGACAGCTGATGAAGAAGATCAATACATTATTGCTCAAGCTTCAGAACCAGTTGACGAAAATGGTTGCTTAACAAATAAAAGAATTCGTGTAAGAGATCGTGCTGAAATTAAAGAAGTAGATAGAGATCAAGTTGATTATATAGATGTTTCACCAAAACAATTAGTTTCTGTTGGTGCAGCAATGATACCTTTCTTAGAGCATGATGATGCTAACCGTGCTTTAATGGGTTCTAACATGCAACGTCAAGCCGTACCACTTATGATTACTGATTCACCAATCGTTGGTACAGGTATAGAATATAAAGCAGCAAAAGACTCAGGAGTTATGATTTTAGCTGATGAAAATGGTACAGTAGAAACTGTTACTGGTGATCAAATTGTTATTAAAAACGAATTAGGTCAAAAGAAAACATATACATTAAGAAAATTCAAGAGAACAAATGGTAGTACATGTATTAACCAAAGACCAATAGTTAAAGAAGGCGAAATAGTAAAAAGAGGAGATGTTATTGCTGATGGACCAGCTACAGATAAAGGTGAAATGGCCCTTGGTAAAAACTTACTTATAGCTTTCACAACTTGGGAAGGTTATAACTACGAAGATGCTATCTTGTTAAATGAAAGATTAGTAAAAGAAGATGTATTAACTTCTTTACATATCGAAGATTATGATTGCGAATGTCGTGATACAAAATTAGGTCCAGAAGAAATAACAAGAGATATACCAAATGTTGGTGAAGATTCATTAAAAGATCTTGATGATAATGGTATTATCCGTATAGGTGCAGAAGTTAGACCAGGTGATATATTAGTTGGTAAAGTTACTCCAAAAGGAGAAACAGAACTAACAGCAGAAGAAAGATTATTAAGAGCTATATTTGGTGAAAAAGCTAGAGAAGTTCGTGATACATCACTTCGTGTACCACATGGTGAAGCTGGAACAATCGTTGATGTTAAAGTTTATACTAGAGAAAATTCTGACGAATTAGGCCCTGGTGTAAATCAAATAATTAGAGTATATATTGCTCAAAAGAGAAAAATATCTGTTGGTGATAAAATGGCTGGTCGTCACGGAAACAAAGGTGTTATTTCAAGAATATTACCAGTTGAAGATATGCCATTTATGCCAGACGGTACTCCAGTAGATGTTGTGTTAAACCCATTAGGTGTACCTTCTCGTATGAACTTAGGACAGGTTCTTGAAGTTCACTTGGGAGCTGCAGCTAGAATGTTAGGATGGAAAGTTGCAACACCAGTATTTGATGGTGCTTCAGAAGAAGATATTGAAGAAATGTTAAAAACTGCAGGATTAGAAACAAATGGAAAAACAGTTTTATATGATGGTAGAACTGGTGAACCATTTGATAAACCAATTACAGTTGGTGTTATGTACATGCTTAAACTTCACCACTTAGTTGATGATAAAATCCATGCTCGTTCAACTGGTCCATACTCTTTAGTTACACAACAACCTCTTGGTGGTAAAGCTCAATTTGGTGGACAAAGATTTGGTGAAATGGAAGTTTGGGCTTTGGAAGCTTATGGTGCTGCTTATACATTACAAGAAATTTTAACTGTAAAATCAGATGATGTTGTAGGTAGAGTAAAAACTTACGAAGCTATTGTTAAAGGTGAAAATATTCCAGAACCAGGTGTTCCAGAATCATTCAAGGTATTAATAAAAGAACTTCAATCATTAGGATTAGATATAAAATTATATAATGACCAAGATGAAGAACTTGAAATAAAAGAACACACAGAAGAAGCTTTAGATGGAGTAGATGAAAGAATTGATGAATCAGATTTAACTGATGGTAATTTAAACGAAGTTGATGAAGATGAATTAGATAATGATTATAGTGAAGATAATGATGATGAATTCTTTACTAATATACTAGACGAAGATGATATTCCAGATGATAAAATTTTTAAAGATTTAGATTCTGAAGAATAAGATTAAAAATTTAAAATTAAATAATTGAATATAAAGATTGCAAAATAGTTATAGCAATTAATTAAAGAATGTGCAGCAGTGTATATTGCTATAACTAAATGTAATCAAAAGAATTTAAAATTAGGGGGCTACTTAAAAAGTGGAAGAATTAGAAGTTTTTAATAAGCTTAAAATTGGATTAGCTTCTGATGAGAAAATAAGAGAATGGTCTCATGGAGAAGTAAAAAAACCAGAAACAATAAACTATAGAACTTTAAAACCAGAAAAAGATGGTTTATTCTGCGAAAAAATATTTGGACCTACAAAAGACTGGGAATGTCATTGTGGAAAATATAAAAGAGTAAGATATAAAGGTATCGTATGTGATCGTTGTGGTGTTGAAGTTACAACATCAAAAGTAAGACGTGAAAGAATGGGACACATTGAGCTTGCTGCTCCTATAGCACATATATGGTATTTTAAAGGAATTCCAAGTAGAGTTGCTTTAATGTTAGATATCTCACCAAGAAGTCTAGAAAAAGTTATTTATTTTGCTTCATACATAGTTACAGATAAAGGTACATCTGGATTATTAAAATGTCAAATTTTAAATGAGAAAGAATACCATGAAGCAGAAGAAAAATATGGTAGAGGCTCTTTTAAAGCTGAAATGGGTGCTGAAGCAATTCGTAAACTTTTAGCTGAAATAGATATAGAAAAATTATCAGAAAGCTTAAAGAAAGAATTAGAAAAAGCAAGTGAGCAAAAGAAAGCAAAATTGATTAAAAGATTAGATACAGTAGAATCTTTTAGAATGTCTAAAAACAAACCAGAATGGATGGTAATGAATGTTGTTCCTGTAATTCCACCAGAATTAAGACCAATGGTACAATTAGACGGTGGTAGATTTGCTACATCAGACTTAAATGATTTATATAGAAGAGTTATAAATAGAAACAATCGTTTAAAAAGATTATTAGAATTAGGAGCACCAGAAATAATTGTAAGAAACGAAAAACGTATGTTACAAGAATCTGTAGATGCTTTAATAGATAATGGTAGACGTGGAAGACCAGTTACAGGTGCTGGAAATAGACCTTTAAAATCTTTATCAGATATGCTTAAAGGTAAACAAGGTAGATTCCGTCAAAACTTGTTAGGTAAACGTGTTGACTACTCAGGACGTTCAGTTATCGTTGTTGGTCCAGAATTAAAAATTTATCAATGTGGACTTCCAAAAGAAATGGCTGTAGAATTATTTAAACCATTTGTTATGAAAGAGTTGGTAAAAAGAGGACTAGCACATAATATTAAAAATGCAAAAAGAATGGTTGAAAAATTAAGACCAGAAGTTTGGGATATACTAGAAGAAGTTATAAAAGATCACCCAGTTATGTTAAACCGTGCTCCAACACTTCACAGATTAGGTATTCAAGCTTTCCAACCAATATTAGTAGAAGGTAGAGCTATAAAATTACACCCATTAGTATGTACAGCTTTCAACGCTGACTTCGATGGTGACCAAATGGCTGTTCACGTACCACTTACACCAGAAGCTATTGCAGAAGCAAGATTCTTAATGCTTTCTGTAAATAACTTATTAAAACCACAAGATGGTAAACCAGTTACAGTACCAACACAAGATATGATCTTAGGTGCTTATTACTTAACTGTACAAATTGATGGTGAAAAAGGTGAAGGTATGTACTTCAAAGATGAAGATGAAGCTATGATGGCATACCAAAATGGTGATGTAGGATTACATTGCAAAGTAAAAGTTAGAAGATTTAAAACTGACGAAAATGGAAATGTAAGAAGCAAAACAATAGAAACAACAGTTGGTAGATTAATTTACAATCAAGGAATTCCTCAAGATTTAGGATTTGTGGATAGAACAGATCCAGAAAAAGAATTTGATTTGGAAATTGATTTTCCAGTTATTAAAAAGAATTTAGGAACAATAGTTGCTAAATGTATAAATGTACATGGTTTATCAGAATCAGCTGAAGTATTAGATTATATTAAAGCAACTGGTTACAAATACTCAACAAAAGGTGCTATAACAGTGTCTGTTGCTGACGTTGCCGTACCTGCTGCTAAAAAAGATATATTAGCTGCTGCTGATAAAGATGTAGAAAATATTCATAGACAATATAAACGTGGTGCTATAACAAACGAAGAAAGATACAATGCTGTTATTAAAGTTTGGGAAAAAGCTACTGCTGATGTTACAGAAGCAATGAAGAAAAACTTTGATGAATTAAACCCAATTTATATGATGGCTCAATCTGGTGCCCGTGGTAACATGAACCAATTAAGACAAATTGCTGGTATGCGTGGTCTTATGGCCGATACATCTGGTAAAGCTGTTGAAATCCCAGTTAAATCTTGTTTCCGTGAAGGTCTAGATTCACTTGAATATTTCATATCTGCCCATGGTGCTAGAAAAGGTTTAACAGATACAGCGTTAAGAACAGCCGATTCAGGTTACTTAACAAGAAGATTAGTTGATGTTTCACAAGATATTATAATTCGTAAAGAAGATTGTGGTTCACATGAAGGAATTATGCTAGAAGATATTAAAGATGGAAATCAATTAATCGAAGGATTAGAAGAAAGATTAGTAGGTAGATTCTTACTAGAAGACTTTAAAGATCCAAAAACAGGTGAAGTTATAGTTGATTCAGATACAATGATTACAGATAAAATGGCTAAAGATATCGTAGCAACAGGAGTAACAAAAGTTTGGGTACGTTCAATTTTAGGATGTAAATGCAAACATGGTGCTTGTAGCAAATGCTATGGTATGGGATTAGCAACAAGACAAAGAGTAAATCTTGGTGAATCTGTTGGTATTATTGCTGCTCAATCAATTGGTGAGCCTGGTACACAGCTTACAATGAGAACATTCCATACTGGTGGTGTTGCTGGTGGAGATATCACACAAGGTCTTCCTAGGGTTGAAGAGTTATTTGAAGCTAGAAATCCAAAAGGTTTAGCTACAATAACTGAAATAGATGGTACTGTACAAATCAAAGAAGAAAAGAAGAGAAAAGAAGTTGTTGTTGTTGGAAAAGACAATGCAAAAACTTATGTAATAAGCTTTGGTTCAAAACTAAAAGTAAAAGATGGTATGGAAGTTAAAGCTGGAGATCCATTAACAGAAGGTTCTATAAATCCAAATGAATTATTAGCAATTAAAGGACCAGAAGGCGTTTATGAATATATCATTTCTGAAGTTCAAAAAGTTTATAGAAATCAAGGTGTTGATATCAACGATAAACATATTGAAGTTATAGCAAGACAAATGTTAAAGAAAGTTAGAATTGAAGATCCAGGAGATACAGGATTCTATACAGCATCATTAGTTGAATTACTAGATTTCGAAGAGAAAAATGCAGAAATGATAGCAGAAGGAAAGAGACCTGCAACAGGAAAAAGAGCTTTACTTGGTATTACAAAAGCTTCTTTAGCTACAGAAAGTTTCTTATCAGCTGCATCATTCCAAGAGACAACAAAAGTATTAACAGAAGCTGCAATCAAAGGTAAAGTTGATAACTTAATAGGATTAAAAGAAAATGTTATTATAGGTAAATTAATTCCAACAGGAACTGGTTTAAAACATTATCAAAATCTAGAAATAAATACTAAATTTACACCAAAAAAAGATGAAGAAAAAACAGAAGAAACTGCAAAAGAATCATCAACAGTAACTGAATAAATTAGTAATATTAGTATAGATAAATAAAATAAAAACAAGAAGAATTTGAAGTTCTTCTTGTTTTTTTGTTAAAAAAACTTGTAGAAAAATAATATATAATGTATAATATAAAAATAGATGAAGAACAAAAAGCGAGGAGAGATTTTAAATGAAAAAAAAGTTAAAAAGTCCAGAAAAAATAAATAGATCACTTATAATATCAATAATTTTATTTTTGATAGTTGCTGGAATAGCATTATACATAGTATTAAGTAAAGGAAAAGTATTAAATGTAAATTTAGTAGAATTATCAGAAAATCCAGCACAATCAATTACTCAAACAATTGAAGTAGAAACAGATAAAAACTATTTATCAATTACAGATAAAGAAAAAGCTAATTTAACAGTTAAAATAGATGATACAGAAACAACAGATGGAATAGAATATATCTCATCAGATGAAGACATTGCAAAAGTAGATGAAGATGGTGTAATCACTCCAAAAGCAGTTGGAACATCAACAATTACAGTAAAAAAAGATGAACTTACAGATACAATAGATATACATGTTATAAAACCAATTAAAACAATGAATTTAACTTGTACAAGTAAAAGTATAAAAGTTGGAAATGATTTACAATTAAAATTAACAACAACACCATCTGATAGCAGTATAGAAACTTTAACATATTCATCTAGTGATGAATCAATTGCAACGGTAAATTCAAATGGAATTGTAACTGGTGTATCAAAAGGAAAAGTTACAATAACAGTACATGATGAATATACAGACAAAGAAAAAAGTGTTACAATTACAATAAAATAATAATTAAATATAAATAGTAGTAATATAAATGAATTTAACTTGTAAAACTAAAAGTTTAATAAGTTAGATTCATTTTTCTAGTATTTAGTATTTAGATACTTTACATAATCTGCAAAATGTGATATAATAAACCGAAATTTTATAAAGGGGAAACAAATGGCAGATAAAAGTATATTTGAAAAATTAGGAATAGATATAAAAGTAAAAAATAGCAAAGAAATGGGAGTTCTAAAAAGTTTTAATAGAATATATCAAAAAACTATGAAAAAATATAAGTCACCAGAAACAGTAGAATATTTTCATAATTTAGTTTCTGCAATAATGATTGATTTTGAAAAAGTATATGAAGATTCTGATGTTAAAACATTGTACAGAACTAAGGCACCAAAAAGTCTAATCGATAAGATTTTGGAATATATGGTAAGACCAGATAAAGCTGATTTTAATTATAATGATGAAGAAGGATTTTCCTCTAAATTAAAAGAAGAAATACATGATATGCTTGCTATAACAATGGTACTTGGGTATAGACCACCTACATTTGCATCAAAAGATCCAAAAATTCAGGATTTAATTCAAAAAAAGAATGAAAGTAATTTTTTTATAGGGCAAATGCAGAATTTTAGGTTAAAATTAGTAGAAGAAGAATTTCCAGGAACAGATAAAATTAAATATAAATATGATTGTACTAAAGGTGAGTATTATGATAACTGTATTGCCGTAGCGAAAAAGATAAAAGAACAAGTAAATCCTAAAGCAACGAAGAGAATCGAAAAATATAATAAAATAATTTCTGCTATAGAAAACAAAAAAGAGAGTTTAGGAGAAACAGGTTTAAAAGAAAAGATTACGGAAAGTACAATTAAAGAAATTGATTTCACAAGGTTATATAAATCATACAAAAATGAAATATATGATAATATTGATTTGAATATTTTTACAAAACAAATAAAATCGGTGTTATCTAAATCTGCCGTGCTAAAGAGATTAGGAGTTAGTATTGATGAAAAAAGCTATAAAGAAACAAGAACTGCTAGAGGATTTGCTTCTAATTTTATATATTTAGTTACACCACTTGGAAAAGTTGAGCTTCAAGTTCAAACAAGAAATCAAAATCGACAAGCAAGTTACGGATATGCAGCACATTATGATATGAATGATGAAAAATCAATAAAACCATTTGAATTACCAGATGAAAATGATAGAAATGCAATTGAAAAATTTAAGACATCAGTTGAAATGGTATCACCACAAAAATATGTTGCGGAGTTTGATGATGCAGAGCCAGGAAGAATTATAATACACGAATATGGAGAATATCAAAATTATAAATCATTAATGAGTCAGGTAAAAAGAGGGACAAAGACAGATTTGAAAATGAAACAATATTTTGAAAAACTATATGAAATAAAAGATAAAATTTTTACTAAAAATGATAAAATAAAAAGTTTTATAGAATATGATATTAAGCAATATCTAAGAAGTGATAAATATAAAGATATATTAAAAATTAGTAAAAATAAAGAAAATGAAGCAAGATAAAATTAAGCAATTTCTGAAAAAATCAGAAATTGCTTTAAAATATTAAATAAACGTCAAATGAATATTAAATAAAATTTTGAAAAAAACTACAAATTTGACTAAAGAGCTAAAAAGTAGTATACTATACTAGTATTATTATAAAATATGGGAGTTTTTATGCCGAGTAAGAATGGTAAAATATTAGATGATTTAATTTTAAAAAGTGGAATTTATTTAATTATAATTTTGCTTTTTATGATTTCTTTATGT